>Ga0183095_10701_pt2 | contig 16918 bp, 11 predicted proteins | sample BioMet4_FD_130346 | JGI IMG/M metagenome (GOLD analysis project Ga0183095, IMG submission 130346) | Microbial communities from bioreactor (seeded with sewage sludge) at LBNL, California, USA - Biofuel metagenome 4 (v2) (version 3) | ecosystem: Engineered > Bioreactor > Anaerobic > Unclassified ...
GAATGGTTTGTTTGCCAGAATCATTGGCAAAATTAGTGCACTTACCATTCTGCAATACGTAAACTTCATTAACGACAAGCCCATTGGCAGAATTAAGTATGCACTAAATTAATTCCGCCAACAGGTTTGTTTAAAGAGTTTGCTTGCCCATAACTTAAAATGACAAGTTAAAATAAACTAAGATTAACATTTGTGTAACTTATGAATCAATGCATATGATTATCTTTGCCTATTAAGTAAAGGGAATAATGACCATTAAAGGTAAAAAGCTTGACGAATCTTTATGCTTCACAACACGCAAAGCACTAAACTTGACATGAAGGTTGCGGTTATAATAGTTAGTTACAATTTCGAGCGATGGATTGACCGTTGCCTTGGGAGTCTACGTGCATCATCAGTACAAGCAGATGTCATTGTAGTGGACAATTGTTCCATAGACAATACAACTTCGATTATCGAGCATGACTATCCTGAAGTAACGCTTATTAAGAACAAAAAAAATCTCGGTTTTGGTCAGGCAAACAACATCGGAATGGGAGTTGCTCAAGAAAGGGGGTGCGATGCCGTGCTTTTACTTAACGAAGATGCGTGGATCGATGAGGATGTGATAGGCACCTTGTGTGATCTAAGTCGTCGTTTTCCTCAATATGGCATTCTTTCTCCCGTTCATCTCACTGGTGATCGACAATATTTGGACCAAGGCTTTGCGGCTTATGCAAAACTTAACAAAGAAACTTCACTCCAAGATTATTTGGCTATAAAAGCAAACACCGAGATTGTAGAACTTCCTTTCGTCAATGCCGCTTTTTGGTTCATTCCAATAGAAGCGTTGAATAAAGTTGGTGGCTTTTCCCCAATGTTCTTCATGTATGGTGAGGATAAGGATTGGGTAAACCGTTTGCGTTATCATGGTTATGCTTTAGGCTATTGTCCTTTTATCTTTGGTTGCCATGATAGAGCAATGCGCCCGGTGACTCATGATGCATTTATGCGTTCAGAACGAGTTTATTTCCAGTCTGAATATCTTAATCCCAACTATTCGTTGCTCTCAGCTTTCTCTTATGGTGTGTTGGCAATTATCAAGAAATCGGCGAAGTGTTTAGTGCTTTTGAAATGGCAAATGTCCAAGGACTATCTGTTATATTTCTTCCGTTTATTGGGCCAAAGCTCGTCAATAATCATTGAAAGAAGACGTACTAAGAAACACTAACACTTTATCATCAATAAATCCAAGCATATGTTAGCACCAATCTTGTTGTTCGTTTACAATCGTCCTCAGCACGTTGTCGATGCCGTGAATAGTCTCCTTACCAACGAGGAAGCGGTCGATAGCGATCTGATAGTTTATTCAGATGCTGCTAAAACGGATAACGACTCAGATGCCGTAAATGAAGTGCGCCAATATGTGCACTCAATTAATGGGTTTGCTTCGGTAACAATTATTGAACGCTACGAGAATTGGGGATTGGCTCGAAACATTATCGATGGCGTTACTACAAATGTCAATCAAAAAGGTCGTGTTATTGTATTAGAAGATGACCTTGTCGTTTCTCCTTATTTTCTGAGGTTCATGAATGATGCTTTGGAAGTATATAAGGATGAACCAAGAGTTGGACACATTCAGGCATGTGACTACACAGGGTGTCTTAGCTTGCCTACCACGTTTCTTATCAAATGGACAGGTAGTTGGGGATGGGCTACATGGGACCGAGCATGGTCTCACTTCAATCCTGATGGCAAGGTACTTTTACAAGAAATAATGGATAAGAAGCTCAACCGCAAATTTGATTTTGATGGTACCTATCGTTATACTCGAATGTTGCGACGCCAAACCGAAGGCAAAAACAATTCTTGGGCTATCCGTTGGAATGCAAGTCTTTTTCTAGCAGATATTCTATCGTTAAACGTCGGCCGTTCTCTTGTAAGCAACTCTGGATTTGATGGAACGGGAACCAATTGCGGAAGTGGGGGCCTGTTTCATTCTACGCTTTGGATGGATCCTTTACCAGTAGAGAAGTTACCGATGATTGAGGAAAATGCTTACGCTAGAAAGATAATGGCTAAGTATTACCATCGACATTTCAGCTTCTGGCCTAAAGTTAAGCGTCGTCTCAAGAGAACTTTGCGTGGGGATTTCGGTGCATAAACTCCTACAATTTTGATTTTTCTAGTGATTGTAAAAATGTTAATATCATTGGAGAATGCTCTAAACTACATCAGAATTGTTTAATTTTACGGATAATTTGTAACTCACAACTCGAAACGAGTATTTATTTATACTACAAAAATGAGAACCTACAATCGCATGAATTATTTCAGAGCATCTAATAATCGACTTTTGAGTGCTACGCTAATGCTTCCTATAGCCGGCCATGCCTTCTCGGCAACGCCAGAAGTAACTTCAGACAATAACAAAGCAAACCCAAAACAACCTAATGTCATCCTCCTTGTAGGCGATGATATTGGCTATGGTGACCTGCAATGTTATGGTGCTAAGAATGTCAAGACTCCAAACGTGGATCGCTTGGCAGAGGCGGGTGTTCGATTTACAAATGCACATTGCGTGGCCGCGACAAGTACGCCATCACGCTATTCTTTGCTCACAGGTGAGTATGCTTGGCGCAAGGAGGACACCAATATTGCAGATGGTGATGCCGCGATGATCATCAAACCATCGCAATTCACTTTGGCCGATATGTTCCGCTCGGTTGGGTATAGCACCGCCGCCATAGGCAAATGGCATTTAGGATTGGGCGACACGAATGGAGGGCAGGATTGGAACGCCTCATTGGCGGAGTCACCCGCCGATATTGGTTTTGATTATCACTATATCATGGCCGCAACGGCTGATAGAGTACCTTGTGCTTTCATTGAAAATGGCAAGGTGGCCAACTATGATGCGTCAGCTCCGATCAGTGTTAACTATAAGGCTAATTTCCCTGGTGAGCCAACTGGCAAAGACAATCCAGAGTTGCTCTATAACCAGAAGCCAACTTATGGGCATGATATGTCCATCGTCAATGGTATTAGCCGTATCGGATTTATGAAGGGTGGGGGCAATGCCCTGTGGAAAGACGAGAACATTGCCGACTCCATTACTTCGCATGCGCTACGTTTTATAAGAAATAATAGTCAGCATCCATTCTTCCTTTATCTTGCAACCAATGATATTCATGTGCCAAGATTCCCTCACCCTAGATTCCGAGGGAAGAGTGGTATGGGCCTACGTGGTGATGCCATCTTAGAGTTTGACTGGACCGTGGGTCAAGTGATGCAAACACTCAAGGAACTAGGAATTGCCGATAATACGATTATTATCCTCACTAGCGACAACGGACCAGTAGTAGATGATGGCTATGCTGACCAAGCACAAGAGTTGCTTAATGGTCATAAGCCTGCTGGAGGTTTGCGTGGAAGCAAGTATAGTAGCTTCGAAGGAGGCACTATGGTGCCATTTATCGTGAACTGGCCTGGGCAAGCCAAAAAGGGTTTACAAAGCAATGCGCTCTTCTCTCATATTGACATCATGGGTTCATTGGCTAATCTTGTTGGTGCGAGGATACCCCAAAGTAGTGCCCCGGATAGTGAGAACCGAATCGATTGCTTATTGGGTCAAAGTGTAGTTGATAGGCCATGGGTCATAGAAATGTCCAACACAAGAGTGTTATCCGTTAGAACACCACAATGGAAGTATATTGAGCCGAGTGATGGACCTGAGTCGTTGAGTTGGTGTCCGGAAGTAGAGACGGGCAACAAGCCTGTGCCACAACTATTTGATATCACCTCTCAAAAATGGGAGAAAAACAATGTAGCCGAGAAGAATCCTTTTGTAGTATTCGAACTACAGAATGTGTTACGGCGTGCAAGAGCTAAGTTTTAATGGTAAAAACCATATATATAGTATAGGCAAATGAATGCTTTTCCATTTGCAAGTCCATTGTATGTAATGGCAAAACCTGCGGGTTCTCTTTGTAATCTCAGGTGTCAATATTGCTATTACTTGGAGAAGGCGGCCTTGTATAGCGATGCCCCCAAAGAGATTATGAGCGACTCTACATTGGAGAAGTTCATCGATCAATACATCAACTCACAGACTTCTCCTAACGTCCTCTTTACATGGCATGGTGGAGAACCTCTGATGAGGCCTTTGTCATTCTACAAAAGGGTTATGGATCTCCAACGGCAATATGCTCATGGCCACATCATCGACAATAGCATTCAGACCAATGGAACGATGCTCACCGACGAGTGGTGTGAGTTCTTACATGACAATGGCTGGTTGGTTGGGCTTTCTATTGATGGTCCCCAGGAGTTCCATGATGAGTATAGACGTACGGCAACATCGCGACCATCATTTCAACAAGTGATGCGTGGCATCAAATTGATGAACAAGCATGATGTACAATGGAATGCGATGGCGGTCATCAACGATTTCAATGCTGATTATCCATTGGATTTTTACCACTTCTTCAAGGAAATCGATTGCCATTATATCCAATTTACGCCAATTGTCGAGAGGCGAGAAACGGAAGGGGATTGCAATCCATCGCTTCATGAGTTGGAGTTGATGCCTTCGTCACGTGGAGGAGGATTTCTCACAGATGAGAGTGTAACTCCAGAACAATGGGGAAACTTCCTCATCACCATCTTCGACGAATGGGTACGCAACGACGTGGCCAATTATTATGTTCAGATCTTCGATGCCACACTAGCCAACTGGGTGGGACAAGCGCCAGGTATTTGCACGTTGGCTAAGACATGCGGACATGCTTCTGCTTTGGAATGGAATGGTGACCTATATAGTTGCGATCACTTTGTCTTTCCGGAGTATAAATTGGGCAATATCCACGAGCAAACCATTACCGAAATGATGTATAGCGAGCGTCAACGCTCGTTTGGTTTGGCCAAGCAAGCTAGTCTACCAACCCAATGCAAAGAATGCGCATGGCTCTTTGCGTGCAATGGCGAGTGTCCGAAGAATAGATTTGTTGATACCAAGGATGGAGAACACAATCTCAACTATCTTTGCGAAGGTTATCAACGATTCTTTGAACACGTTGCTCCCTACATGGATTTTATGAAGAATGAGTTAGCTAACCAACGTCCACCGGCCAACATCATGGATGCAATAAAAAGAGGAGAGCTATAAATTTATAGTTAACTCTCCTCTTAAATTATCGTCAATTAAACACGATATGATTTTCCCAAAACAAAGGATATCATTGTAACAAAAGATGTAATTAATATCCTATAGTATAGGGTTTTACTATTCTTATCTTATTGTAATAGTTCAATACCTTCCTTTTGCAAAGCTGACTTCGCCACACGTTCATACATCAGACCTATATTGGAAAAATGTCTAATGGCATTCATCGCCGAATGACTTATTCCTTGTGAGTCAGCTTTCATTGATGTCATGGCTTGGTCAAGGAACTCATGAATACCACGCTCATTGGGCTCTTGTCCACGCATGAATAGTCTTGACATGATATTGTAGGCACAAATCTGATAGAACTCTCCATCCACGGCCATCCATTGGTAGGCCAACTCAGGTGCGTATGGCACATATTGGTAAAGGTTGAATGCCTGCATCTCTGCCATCTCTTGCGAATGGGTTTGTTCCATCCATATCTCCGCCACCTCACTAGGCATCTTATCGGCTGGCATGACGAGAGTCGCCAAGATCTTACACTCACGTATTTCCTCCTTCCAAAGGGCGATAGCAAGATCATAATCTTGTCCAATCTCTTTGCTCATCCGTTTCAAGTCGATGAAGGGAACACCCCAATTAACTCTATATTCCACACCTTTGTCACGCATGGATTGAGCCGTTGGGCCATTCATTGAAAGCCTGAAACTTTGCTTAATCTCCTTCAGCTTTTGTTGTATCTCTTCGTTTGTCATTGTCTTTAGTTTAATGTACCATATTCATCACTATATCTCAACATCTGGTGAGCATAGCTTTCGGTATAGTCAAGTTTAATATCGGTTATCTCCCCACTCTCATCTTTTACCGCTTTCATCACGGGATTGATGAATCCCTTATATGGTGCGATATTAAGCTTGGCATAGCGATCAACCACCTCTGCATGCAAATCGGGATTAATCTTCACGCCATAACGCTCCACAAGTTGCCTAGCCGCGTCATAGTCCCCCGTACTCTTGATGCGTTGTATCTCCGCCAAGAGTTGGGCAAAGAGTTGTCGTAGGGTAGGGTAATCGTTGATTTTTATGTATGTCTTGCCGTTTCTTTGCACCATTTCGATGGTGTTTCCACCATTCTCCAAGCACCATTGAGCGATGATTGCCCGATTACGCATGTGTGCTTCCTCTATCTGTTGACCAGGTTTGATACGCACTATTTGGGTCATCAGACCATTCATCATATAGTGATAATACTGGCTTTTGTAGGCCTCGCCGTTGGGTACTAGTCCCAATTCCTGCAACTTCGGATCAGCAAGGTAGTAGAGCCCGAAGAGGTCGGCACGAGCTTCCTCAATCGTACCTCCATATGCCTTGAGTGCATCTGGATCAACTTCGGGGAGCAACTGGCCGCTACCATGCCCTAGGCACTCGTGCAAGTCGGTGTGGAGGTCATCGCAAATGTCGCCATATTGATCAATGAGTCTACGCGTTTCATCATCGATGACAAACTCATCATCGAATCCATTACCCTTGGCGGCTTTGTTGTAAGCTTCGGTTAGGTTGCCAATGGTGACACTCTTAGACCCATATTCGGCTCTAATCCAGTCCGCATTGGGAAGGTTTATGCCAATAGCCGAGGCAGGATATTCGTCTCCACCCAACATGGCCGCATTGATGACATTAGCCGTGACACCTTTGACGGTTGGCTTTTTAAATCGGGGATCCACGGGCGAATGATCCTCAAACCATTGAGCGTTTTGTGATATCAATTGTGTTCGGCGTGTGGCCTCCAGGTCCTTAAACTCAACGATACCTTCCCAAGAACCTTTCAATCCGAGAGGATCGCCATAGACCTCGATAAATCCGTTGATGAAATCTACACGACCTTCTTGTTCCTTCAACCATGCAATAGAGTAGTCGTCAAAGATTCTTAGGTCTCCGGTTTCATAGTATTCAATAAGCAAAGAGAGCACTTCGCGTTGTTGATCATTCTCCGCAACGGACTTTGCTTTGTCTAGCCAATAGACGATTTGTTTGATGGTAGAACCATAAAGCCCATTTGTGGTGTAAGTCAATTCCTCAAGCTTACTATCCTTATTCACAAGTTTGGAGTTAAGTCCATAACTTGGTTGTCCATTGCCGGAATCATCTTTCTTCATGGAGGCATAATAATTCTCTACTTCCTCTTGGCTAACGCCTTCATAGAAGTTGCAAGCAGAGGTACGTACCAAGTCCTCGCCATCGGCTTGATTCACGCGCTTTGGCATGACGGTTGGGTCAAAGATGACCGGACATATCTCGTTAAGCACATCTTGCCAAGAATTCCATCCCATAGGCACGAGTTTGGTGTCAAGACGGTTAACGGTCTCCCTAAACCATGATTCGGGAAAAGAAGGGGCAAATTTTTCACTACCATAGTGGTGGTAAATACCATTGGAAAACCAAACGCGCTTCAAGTATTCGGTCATTTCCACAAAGTTCTTATCATCGTTGGCTCCAGAAAAATGAGTATATACCGCCTCCAATGTATTCCGAATAAGCAAGTTGTAACGCCCAAATTGGTCAAACGTGATATCGCGACCAGCAAGCGTTGCCTCGCTTAAATAGTATATATACTTCTTTTGTTGAAGAGTGAGTTCATCGAATCCATTGAGGCGATAACGTAACATTTGGATGTCACCAAATCGCTCGTCGGTGTATTTAAAATCTATTTCGTTCATTATTCTATTACTTTATAACATGATGCAGGGCAACAAGTGAACAACTATGATTGTCCATGCACTCAGATACAAAGTTACTCAATTTTATTGTCATAGTCATGCTTTCATAATGAAAACTAATCTCTGGTGTATATAACTCCTTTAAATACTTCCGATGACTAAAGCGATGTTGAAATAAAGCGATTGTTTGCCGTTCGAACAAATTATCTCCAGAAAGCTAATAGTATTTGCGATAGAGTGAAATATCATTAATAACGAATGAGTTAAATCACTTTATCTCAATCAAAGCAACAAGTTGCGATTGTGATTCAATTTGAATCACACGATGAATCAAATTGAATCATGAAGTAAAACAAATTGAATCAGTCCGTGAATCAATTTGAATCACAAGCCCAAACGAATCTAAAGATTTTCGAATAATGAATGACGATTGTCGCTAAAAACACGTAAGTTTGTCTCAATCTTAGTTTCAATAAAATTGTTGAGACTTTTTGGGGCGTTCCAAGTCGGGAATTCCTCTTGCTCATCAATGATACTAAGGAGGGCCATAAAGAAAAATTCATTGATTTAAATTTCGATATGATGAAGAAAAATAAAATTTCAGAATGTACCACAATTATTGTTGGAAAAGATCAGACTACGGATGGTGCATTGGTTTGTGCACGCTCCGAAGACTTCGATTGCCTTCAAGCCAAGAACCTTGAGTTGTATGAGGACACCGATAATGGCCCGGAGGAGTTCGTTGCCCGTGATAGCTCCTTCCGTTGCAAGTTACCAAAGGTACGCCTTGGATATAGTGCCATGCCCGATTATTCGTTGCCAGGACATTGGGGTTCTGCCGGCTTTAATACCGCGGGAGTGGGGATGAGTGCCACGGAGACCATCTTTTCATCGGACAAAGCCTTGGCTTTCGACTCATATGTGGAGAGCGGGGTAGCCGAGAATAGCGCGTTTAATATCACGATTCCTTACATCCATACGGCTCGCGAAGGTGTAGAGCGACTTGGGCAACTCATTGAGGAACATGGATCTGCCGAGGGTTTTGGTATTAGTTTTGTTGACAAGGACGAGATTTGGTATCTCGAAAATGCTTGTGGGCATCGTTGGCTTGCTTGTAGGATTCCCAATGACAAGTACTTCGTTTCAGGTAATCAGAGTCGGTTCCGGGACTATGACCCGAACGATAAAGCGAACTACCTCGCCTCTAATGATCTCATAGAGTTTGCCGAGAAGAATGGACTCTATGACCCAAAACAAGGAAAGTTCGATTTCCATGAGGCTTATTCTCGTGACGAGGAGCAAGACACGACTTACAACTACCCACGCGTTTGGGCATTGCAAAAGATATTCTCGCCAAAATTGGAGAGTGATGTCACCAAGAACACGTTCCCCGTTTATGCCCAGCCAGAACATAAGATAAGTCTTTCTGACCTTCGTAAGGCATTCCGATTCCATTATGATGGCACTTCTCATGATCCGTATTTGCACAATAATGGCAAGGAACCATGGCGACCAATAAGCATCTTCCGTACATGTCAGACACATATCATTACGGTACGTCCATGGCTACCGCAAGCCATAGGTTGTTGTACTTATATGGCTATGGGCATGGCTGATCTTAGTGTATTCTTGCCTTATTACCAAGGTGCGACGGCTTATCCCAAAGCCTATCAGATGGGAACCGATCAAAGTTCCAATGATAGTGCCTATTGGAAGTTCCGCCATGTGCAAGCATTGGGGATGGTGAACTACAACAAGTATGCGCCAATCATCAAGGAGCGTTGGCTTCGATTCGAGGGCGAATGCGACCAACGTCAATATGAGTTCGAAACCGATTATATGCACATATATCAAGATCAACCCTTGAAGGCACAAGATTTGCTACAAGAATTCCAAACCAATATTCTCTTAAGTGCCCTAGACGTGGCGGATGAATTGGCCGAACGGCTCTTCACCGAGATATGCAAGGATACCCAAGCAGATTATCTTTTCCATGGCGCATAAGTAGAAGCATCGTCTCATCACTTATTGGTCGACTTCCTGAAGTTTGACTATAAAACAAAGAGCGGAGAAAAGTCATAGTTGCTTTTCTCCGCTCTCTTATTGTAATCTATAAAGGCTTAGGCCTTCTTCGTTGCTTTCGTTGCCCAAATGAAGTAGGCAATCAGTATCACGTAAGCCAGAAGTGAGAATATCTCTGACAATGGATTGGTCCACCATGTGTCGGCGATTGAGAGTTCAATTCCACCAAACTTAAGCAACGCGCTAACAACACCCATCAAGGCACCACCGGCAATGAAACCACTGGCAATGAGTGTACCCTTCTCGCCACGAGCTTCGTTGACCTTCTTGTCCTTAGAACGCGATTCCACATACCAATGGATGGCTCCACCCACGACAAGTGGAACGTTGAGCTCCAAGGGGATAAACATACCGAGAGCGAAAGCTAAGGCGGAAATGTGAAGTCTATCAAGCACGATGGCAATGATCGCACCGATGCCGTAAAGAATCCATGGGGCACCCACGCCATTCATCAACGGATCGATGACCGCGGCCATGGCGTTAGCTTGTGGAGCGGCAAGTTGTCCGCTAGAGAAGCCGTAGGTCTTTTTGAGCACAATCATCACACCCACTACGGTGGCCGCACTCACGAGCGTTCCAAGGAACTTCCATGTCTCCTGCTTCTTAGGAGTGGTGCCCAACCAGTAACCTATCTTCAAGTCGGTGATGAAGCTACCGGCCATTGACAAGGCCGTGCAGACCACGCCTCCCATGATGAGAGAAGCAATCATTCCGCCAGGGCCCTTGAGACCTACCGCTACCATCACTACGCTGGCCATGATAAGCGTCATAAGTGTCATGCCCGAAACAGGGTTGGTACCCACGATGGCGATAGCATTGGCGGCAACCGTTGTGAATAGAAATGTTATGACGGTGACTAGCAAGATGCCAACCACGGCGAAGAAGATATTGCCTTTCATTACTCCCAACCAGAAGAAAACGAATGTCAACAAGATGACGATAATACTACCAATGGCAATGATCTTGAAGGAGATATCGCGCTGAGTGCGTTTCACTTCGTCGATTCCCGCTCCCTTGCCTTTGAGTTCCTTAGAGGCCAAACCAACGGCGTCTTTGATGATCCCCCAACTTTTGATAATGCCTATTACACCGGCCATGGCGATGCCACCAATACCAATGTTACGAGCGTAGGCCTTGAAGATTTGTTCTGGGCTCATTTGTCCAACGGCCAACGTAATGGAAGGATCCCACATGTTGAGCACTTGGTCGTGGAAGAGTAGGGACATACCTGGAACGATAAGCCACCATACGACCACTGAACCGAAGCAAATATAGAGTGCATATTTGAGTCCGACAATATATCCCAAACCAACAATGGCAGCACTGGTGTTCACCTTAAACACAAGCTTTGCCTTGTCGGCGAGCTCTTGTCCCCATCCGATGAAACGACTCGTGAAGTTCTCATTCCACCAACCAAAGCTGGCCACGATGAAGTCATAGAGTCCTCCCACGATACCGGCAATCAATAATGGCTTGGCTTGGTCGCCGCCCTTTTCACCAGACACGAGTACTTGTGTGGTCGCCGTAGCCTCCGGGAAGGGATACTTACCGTGCATTTCACTCACGAAATACTTGCGGAAGGGGATAAGGAATAGTATGCCTAGAACACCTCCTAAGGCAGAGGCGAAAAACATATTGAAGAACGACGTGGTCATGTCCGGATATTTCGCCTGCAAGATATAAATAGCCGGTAGGGTGAAAATAGCACCAGCTACTACCGCACCCGAACAAGCTCCGATGCTCTGAATGATGACATTCTCGCCTAGAGCCTTGTTTCTCTTTGTTGCCGAGGACACGCCTACGGCGATAATAGCGATAGGAATGGCGGCCTCAAAGACTTGTCCTACCTTGAGTCCAAGGTAAGCGGCAGCTGCCGAAAAAAGCATAGCCATAAGAACGCCCCACATAACAGACCATGTGTTTACTTCCGGATAGACATTTTCCGGCTTCATGATGGGAACGTATTCTTCGCCCTCTTTTAATTCTCTAAACGCGTTTTCGGGAAGCCTTACCTCTTCCTTTTCCATTTCTTCCATAGTTTATAGGTTGATGTTTATTTCTTGCAAAGATACTTATTTCATGAAAAAAAAATAATAAAACAGATGAAAATAAACCATTTCAAGCCAGAAAGAACGGATTTAACTCAATATTGTTTCATTTCAAAATTCACACTTAGACATTTTTATTAATTTGGTCGATGATCTTGTCAAGGCATGAAAAGTCAACAAAATCCACCGTTTGACCATAGGTCTCCATCAAGGCCCTGATCTGGGGCGTACGTTCTTCCTCCGGCATTTTGCTAACCTTCTTATAGACCGTACGCATCAATAGTTTGTCCAATAGCTTGAAGCGTTTATAATCTATTGCACCGCGTAGATGAAAGATCTGCATCTTTGCAAACACCTTGGGCGACATTTGCTCCTTGATGGCCTTTCTGATGCTTTCTTGGTTCTCTAGATTCGTCGGATCCGTAATTCCAACCGTGATCACCATGATATTGGTTTGTGAGACATCTGACAATTTCTTCATGGTATCCTTCAGACCCTTCACACCACCAGCATACATGGCTCCAAGATAAATGATGGAGTCATATTGGTAGGAGAGATTGGCTTTGCGATAATCTACGGCCTTAACTTGTAAGCGTTTTGCGAGTTCTTCGGCATATCGACGTGTCGCTCCATATCGTGAGCTATAGACAACAATAGTATTTTCCATGTGATGTTCGAAATTAAGTTATTGCTTGTAAAGGTACAAAAAGCGGTTGAAAGACCTGGAAAACAAATAAGAAAGTATTAAAAACAGCCACCCCTTCTTACCAAAAGAAAGAGATGGCTTTCAAAATCATTCTCTCAACTCTATACTTTCTTCTCTTTTGAAGATAAATCGCAAGTATTTATATACCAATACATTGGTTAAGAAACATTCAAGTTATTTATATCAGCAATGGCTATCATGGTCACTTCCACTCATTTCACTTCCCCGAATTTTTTCTCTATTTCAAAGGGATGCCAACACCTAATGTTACATTAGTGCTTATGTTGTTGATGGGAATGTATTGTTTGGAAACCTTAGTGATGAAATTATCGGTTGATAGCATCAAGCTGAACCCAGTACAATGAAGGCTGACGGCACCACCAAGTTGCGCATGGGATGTGCCTACCGAGGTGGAGAGAGATGCCTCGAAGACCTTCGCCGGACGCACACGTGCCGTTAGCATCGTGGAATTCCAAGGCGCTATGTCATTCATGCGTTCCGTATGGAGCAAACCCACGCTCATCTTATCATAGAAAGGCATGTCATATTCTACGCCGATATTCATTGTCATGGGTATGCTACTATTAACGCCTTTCTCGGGTGTCTCCTCGAAACGAATAAGACTTTTTAGATCTTCGCCCATCTGCTCAAACTCGTCACCCACGTCCTGGGAGTTTTGCTTGTCCGATGTAACGTAGGCATTATTAAAGCCGGAGAAAGTCCAGTCGGTGTCCTTGATTGGCCTGTAGTTTTGAGCTTTACTATGACTGATGAACCCCATATCGTTAAGCGCCATGCTTAATGTTAACCCCTTGACTCCTGGTATCTGATAGGTGGCACCCAAGTCCATGGCCAGACCAAGACCTGTTACTCCAGGTTTCACGTCCTCAACATCCTTGAATTGCCCATCGGAGTCGAGTGCAATGTGTGACTTCAGAATAGCGGCAGACCCAACGATTCGCCCCTGTACCGCCCATTCGTCTTCCATCATCGTCAAATGAAGCTTTTCAACATCCACGTTTGCGTATGCTCCGCCAAAGAGCACCTTGCCCTTCGCACCGATGGTAAGGTTTTTGTTGATGCGATGGGCATGTCCCAAGGCCACTTCGGTGTATGCCTGCGCACGAGCACCCATTCCGCTGAAGTCGTATTCCGTCTTGACCGATGGATCTTTGGCAAACCTAAAGAGTTCGTTGGGGAGGCTAACGGCCGCATTGGAACGTACGTTCACCTCGATGAGGTTTGTGCCATGGAATGCGTTGAAGCCAATTGAAAATACATTGAGATTGAGATTGGTAAACGTACGCACGTCACTTGTGCCCAATTTGTTGTAGAACATTTCATTGCTCACATCGGGATGCATGAACGTCCCCCATTTATAACCGTTGTTCTTGGCGGGGTCGATGCTATAGATGAAGGTGCTTGCACCGTAATTTCCCGATGCACCTACATGGATATTGCCCAGAAAGGGGATGGTCATATACTTGTCATCAAGGAGGAAGGCTGGGTTCGACTGATGGCGCAATAGTGCCGTCTCCATGAAATAATTGTTCTGTACATATTGTGCATGGCCTGCCATACTTGTTAAGACAAGCAATAGGGTAGTGGCAAGAGACTTTGTATGTTTGATAGTCATGGTTTGAAACGAGTTGGTGATGTAGTGAATACTAACTTGATTATAGCGAGTGCTGATCATTAATTATTGTTCAAATCAATGAGCACTTTCCCAGAGACCTTTACCTTTGCATCCTTGAGTTGCAGGTATTGGTTGCTACGAAGGCTATTGTTGTCACCTTCGGCGTTACCTTTGGCAACAAAACGGAAGCGGTCGATACTCTTCACCACGTTGCTGCTCACCTCGTTGGATTTTATCTGAATGGTCGTTTCGGTAGGTTGGTCGTTGGTGGAAGCATTCACGTGAATCCCGTCAAGCTTGAGGTCAAGCACCTTTCCGTCTTTGTCAAGCGCCTCTACCTGAAGGTCTATGTCCAAAGGAATCGTAGATTCAGCCGTGCCATTCACTTCAATGATGAGCTTGTCGGCTTTCCAATCGTTGGTGTTCCATGTCAAAGAATCGGTGGAACGATCGTAATAAATCTTGAGGCCCTTGTCGAATGCGAATGGCACAAAGAGCTTGTAACTCACATTCACATCGTAGGTCTTCCCAAATTCGATGGTCGTCGTCTCTTGCTTTAGTTGGACGTCATCTTGTGCAAATTTGAAGGTAAGTGAGTCCGGCACACTTTCAAGCAACGTATCAAAGCCGTTCACCTTTGCCAGTTTGGCCGTCGGTGCAATGGCTTCCGTGTCATAAGGCGTGTTGCCTTGATAGAGGTACACGATGTTTCCCTGCCTCTTGTCCAAGGTTATGGGGGCTTGCAACAAGCTTTCCGACTTGGTTCCTGTACCGTATTTCCCAGAGATTTCGGCATTTTGAACTACGAATCCTACGGGTATCTGAGTCATGTCGGCATTTAGGCGCACCGTAACATTGGTAGGCGTAAGGCGAAGGGAGTCTGGATCGAGGCCCTCGGGCAACTCGTTTTTGATGCTAAAGCTCATTTGCCCAGCATTCACCGGATAGCTGAATACGCCGCGCATGCTCGTGGCTTCGGGCATAGCCGTACCATTCCCATTGACCGTCAATATCACTTCTGACGTCAGGTCGGTACTACTCGTCAACGTTGTGTTGGATTGCAAGGTTAGCTTTACCTTGCCTTGAACCTTAAAGATTCCTTCAGGTTGCGAACCATTTGCAAGCGCTTGGTCAAACGCTACGGCATCTACCGTAACATTGCCCAGAGACACCATTTGCACGCCTTGTGTCGAAGTAAAATTCGGCACGTTCAACACATTGCCCGCTCCCAGTTGTTTGGACTTGATAAATGATGGCATGGTTATCGTCAATCCTTCCAAGCCTACGATGGCAAACTTTTGTGCGTCCGCACCAGTAAGCGCAAAGGCAAGTCCCATGTTAGTGTTTTGGAGGTCAATGCGCTCCACGGCCTTGATAGCACTCTTCCATTCCACGGCCATCTTTAGGTCACCTTCGACATTGAAGGGAATGTAATCGGTGGTGAAGCCAAGGGAACGTGTGCGTGGCTTGGTGGCCAAAGGTAGATAGTTCTGGAGCAGGTTGGCAGGGATGGCGAAGTGTTGCTCTGGTATCTGCACAAGGATGGGATCTATCAGATACGAAAAGTTTCGTTCTCCCATATTGACAATATTGTATAGATTGTTGGCATCACTATTCAAGTTGCCGCTAACCTTCAGAAGATCGCGAAGCATGATTTTCTCCGTCGTTCCGAATTTGAATTTCAAATCGTTCACGGACACTTGAATGTTCTTGTCAATGCTTTCATAGTCGGTCTGACTATCTACACAACTGCTTATCAATGCAACAAGCAGAAAGCTAGCAAGTAGATGTTGCAATCTGAAGATACGCTTATACATAAGGTCAAAGGATTAAATGATTTCCTTGAAGAGTTTTGTTTATGGTCAAGTCTTACCTCTTGTAGGTTTTTATATTGCAAATATAATATCTATTTGATTATTTACCATCATAAAATGGCATATTTTTTTTTACTTCTTTCTATTTTTTTATTCTCTTAGCTTTGCCTTTATGGCATTGCATATTGATAATTATAATATTCATATTTGGGGTTGCTTTTATAATGAAATTATCTTACCATTGTCGAGCAAACAAAGTCAATGTCTCACTATGAGGCAATAAAAAAAAAGAACACGCTCTTTCTGAACGTATTCTCCTTAAAATATCCACTAAAATGTTTACGCCTTAGTTGCGGAACTCCAACCCATTCATATCGGCATCCACGACGATAGGCTTCTCACGTGTTATGCCCTCGGCAAGTATTCGTTTGGACAAATCGTTGAGCACATAGTCCTGAATGGCACGCTTCACCGGTCGTGCACCAAACTCAGGGTCATAACCCACATTCGAGAGCCAATCGATGGCCGATTGAGTCCATTGGATGTCAAAGCCTTGCGGTTCTAGCATCTTCTTCACGCGGTTCATCTGAAGCGTTACCACCTCGCCAATCTCCTGCTTTGTCAACGGCAAGAACATGATGATATCATCGATACGGTTGAGGAACTCCGGACGCACGCTCTTCTTCAACATTTCCATCACGTTTCTCTGCGTGTTGTCAATCACTTCGGTGCGATTAGCCTCGTTGAGGTTGCCACATTGTTCTTGT
>Ga0183095_10766_pt1 | contig 16904 bp, 15 predicted proteins | sample BioMet4_FD_130346 | JGI IMG/M metagenome (GOLD analysis project Ga0183095, IMG submission 130346) | Microbial communities from bioreactor (seeded with sewage sludge) at LBNL, California, USA - Biofuel metagenome 4 (v2) (version 3) | ecosystem: Engineered > Bioreactor > Anaerobic > Unclassified ...
AATCAATTTCCGTAATTCGGTTGAGCTTAACCCGGCCGTAATTGCATCGCGCAATTTGCTATTCATAGTCAGAATTTCAAAGACTCCTGTTCTACCTTTATAGCCTGTGTCAAAGCAGAATTGGCAGCCTTTCCCTTTATAGAAATGATGTGCCGCAGGATCCTTGACGCCTGCAATATCAATTAAATGCTCTGTCGGCTTTGTCTCTTCCTTGCAGTTCGGGCATATCTTTCTTAACAATCTCTGTGAGACAATTCCGCGTACAGAACCACCGATTAAATATGGTTCCACGCCAAGGTCTTTCAACCGGTCAATCGCACTGATTGCATCTTCTGTATGAATCGTCGAAAGAACTAAGTGACCCGTCATCGCTGCCTGCATCGCAATTTGTGCTGTTTCACCATCACGAATCTCTCCAACACAGATAATATCTGGATCTTGTCTTAAACATGCACGTAAAGCATTGGCGAATGTCAAACCAACTTTTTCATTAATGGCAACCTGCGTAACACCATCAATCTGGAACTCGACTGGATCTTCCAAAGAAATCATGTTTACAGTTTCACTCTTCAGTTCCTGAATCATTGTATATAACGTGGAAGTCTTACCTGACCCAGTAGGTCCCACAATCAGGATCATTCCGGCACTGTTCTCTAAGATACGGTCAAACTTCGCATTATCCCGTTCGGTAATCCCAATACCGCGTCTCGTCAAGGTATGCGGATCACGTGACAAAACACGAATCACAATCTTTTCACCATAAATCGTAGGCAGCGTTGAAAGCCGCAGATCCACATTAGAACCATCCGGGTGTTTTACAACGGCACGTCCATCCTGCGGAACTCTCCGCTCCGTAATATTCATGCTGGAAATCACTTTAAAACGAGAAACAATCGCCGACTGCAATTCCTTTGGAATCGTTAAAACCTGCGTCAATCTTCCATCCACACGAATACGCACAATTACTTCATGTTCACGTGGCTCAACATGAATATCCGATGCCTTCTCAGCAATACCTCTTTCAAGAATACTATTGACCAGCTTTACCGTAGGTGCAGCGGCACCCTCTGTTTCTGCTTTCGCATCTTCCGAAGCTTCCTGTACAGTAACACCTCGTTCTTCCTTCATCTGCTCGATGGCCATTGCCGCACCTTCGTTCTCATAGAGAACGGTCAATGCACGGCTGACAGCATCGGAATAGGCAATCATCGGAGTGATTCTCTTCTTAGATACTTCCTTCGCACTTTCAATAGCGCGGAAGTTCAATGGATCTTCCATGGCAATCCACAGCCGATCTCCCTCAACCTTGACTGGAATAATACGATACTGCTTCGCAATTGACTTTGGAATGTACTTTGTCATCGCAGAATCAACCTTTTCATTATTCAAATCAATATAGTCAACACCCAGCTGCATTTTCAATGTATCAATCAACTGCATTTCTGTGATGAATTTATTGTCGATTAAAACAGACCCTAATCGTTTGCCACTATTCTTCTGTACATTCAACGCATTTTTGAGATCTTCATTGGAAAGAACTCCTGCATCGACCAATATTTCACCTAACCGTTTGTACTGCATAAAGCACCCCTTTCTAAATTAGTACTTTGTAACTTTGTTGTTGGACCTAACTGTAATTTCCTGCTGTTCAATTACTTTGTCTTCTTCATCCGATGCCTTGATATATATTGTAAAGTTGAATAATGCTGTTCCATCTGAATTAATTTTACATGGCGTACCTGCCCAAGCAAAATCTGTATACATCTTGTCTGTATTCGTCTTTGAAGTCAGTAATGGAATCTCTTTCAAAACAGTATCCGGTTGCTCTGTGGATTGATTGAATGGCTGTACAATGATTCCCTTTGTGGTATCCGGAACATACCTGATCACATATCCACGGGAACTTGTATCTATTGCGTTCGTGCTGCTGTAATAGACGGTTGCATTTTTGCAATCATTTGTCACCTGCATGATTGCAGTGGACAACATGACCTGCGCATTTGCTTTTCTAGTAATGTTCTTATAAGCTCTTTGGAAGACCACAAACCCGCCGCTGATTGCCAGGAAAACGATACTGAGCAAAGCAACTGTGATTAATGTTTCCGCAAAAGTAAAACCTGCACGCTGTCTTTTTTTCATATCAGCTGCCTGTCTTTTCAAAAGAAACATATTCATCCGTAACAATTGTTTTTGATTGAACATTGATACCCCTATATTCCTGCGTGATATATGCACCAACAGCATCGGTACTGGTGACTTGAATGATACCGGTAGACGATGTAGCTGAACCAGCCTCAAAAGCATTTCGGTCATCGTAGTATTTGTTCATCATATCATCTGTCTTCTGTATCATCTTCTGCGATGCCATGATCAAGCTCAATACCATTATAAATGCTAAAGACACAATTAAAGACGCAACCAGCACTTCGCTGATTGACTCCCCTGACTGATTCTTGATTTTTTTAATCCATGTCTTTTTCATCTATGTCCTCTTTATTGTACAGTAACTACCGGGCGGCCCCAGCTCACGGCAGATCCTTTTGCACGTGGTGTGTCACCCGTACCAGTTGCAGCACTCATATGAAGATTTACGGTCCTCGAAGAACCACTCATTGAAAATACCGCTGTAATATTATAAGAATCATCCATAATCACCGTAACATTCACGTCATACGATGTCTTGTTCAAAGAAGGATCCGACAGTGTATATTTTAATGATTTCTGTGCTGTACCTTCATTGTAAGTTTGAATACATAAATACTGATACATATCATCTGCCGACAAGGATGTTGGTATCGGTGTAATCTTTCCGTTCTCATCCTTGCTTGGATAATCAACAGATTTCCATGTTTTATCTGTAAAAGACTGTTCAAAAATCTTCTCTGTACTCTTTAATGTATATACTTCCTTGTCATTCTGCCAGGCCGTTGTGATTGTACCGCTGGATGCACTCGCAGCAGCTAGAATCGTCGACCCAACCAGAGCGCATATCAAAAATACTAATATTGCTAACACCAGGGAAGCACCAGATTTTGATTTTAGTTTCTGTCTCATCAAAGTATTCATTTGTACACCAAAAAAGTGCCTTTCTGACGCTTTTATTATACTGTACAAAGTTAAGAATGAAACACCTTTCAAAACATATTGAACAGTTCAAAAAAATGAGTTTATAAAAAACTCATTTCCTTTACTCTACACGATTAATTTTTGCGAGCATATCATCTTTGACTGCCTTGTTTACTGCAGAAGCTTTCTCGCGGGAATCTTGGCAGGAATAGAAGTATAACTTAATTTTTGGTTCCGTTCCGGAAGGACGTACCGCAAACCATGTACCGTTCTCTAAGAAGAACCGGATTGCATTCTGCGGTGGAATATCTTCATAGCCATCTTTATAATCAATGACCTTTGTAATCTTAACACCTGCCACTTCAACAGGTAAATTGTTTCGCAGCCAGACCATCATACGCTTGATCCGTTCAGCACCAGGAATGCCTTCTAAAACTAAGTTCGGCTCATCTTCAGCAAAGTAGCCATACTTTGTGTAAATATCCCGTAATACATTCCAAAGTGTCTTACCTTGTTTACGATAGAAGGCGGCCGCCTCCGCTACTAACATGCCTGCAGAAATACCATCTTTATCCCGGATATCTTCACATGCCGCATAGCCAACCGACTCCTCATAACCAAACAAGTATGTATAGCCATGTTCATGCAGATATGGCACCTTGCCGCAGATGTTCTTGAAGCCTGTTAGAGTTTCAAACATTTCAACTCCATATGCCTTGGCAATAATCGTAGATAATGTGCTTGTGACAATGGACTTTACCATTGCGCCCTTCGCTGGCAATGTACCAGCTGTCTTATGTCCTTCCAAGATATAGTTGACTAATAAGTAACCTGTTTGGTTACCGTTTAATGGAATATAGTTGCCTTCATCATCCCGGATTTCAATGGCAAAGCGATCAGAATCCGGATCGGTAGCCATCAGTAATTCGGCACCAAATTCTCTGCCATACTGCTCAGATAACCGAAAAGCTTTTGGATCTTCTGGGTTTGGATATCCTACTGTCGTAAAATCTGGATCAGGATTTTCCTGCTCCGGTACAATCTTCCAGTTATGAAACCCCCGATCTGTCAACATCTGACGGAAGGGAATGGAACCGCAGCCATTAAGCGGTGTATACACCAATGGAATATCAAGATCCAATTCCGCGCCTTTGTGAATAGCTAGCTTTTCAATCCGGTCTAAGTAGGCACGATCATACGTCTCATCTAATATAGTAATTCTGCCTTCTTCGACAGCCTGTTTGTAATCACACTTCTTAACACCATGCCATAAATTCACAGCATTGATTTTTTTGGTCATGCCATCTGCAATCTCGCTGGATACCTGACAGCCATCATTCCAATAGGCTTTATAACCGTTGTATTCCCTTGGATTATGTGATGCTGTAATGTTGATGCCAGATGTTGTTCCAAGTTTCCGAATCAAATAAGCAAGTTCTGGGGTAGGACGCAGATCTGGGAAAGTATAGACTTTAATACCATTGGCCGCAAAGATTCCTGCTGCTAATTCTGAAAACTCCTTGGAAAAGTGTCTTGGGTCATGCGCAATGATCACACCCTTATCCATCGCTTCCTTACCATGATCACAGATATAATCTGCAATGCCTTGGGTTGCCTTGCCTACTGTATAAAAGTTCATCCGATTCGTACCGGCACCAACTTTACCTCTTAATCCAGCTGTACCAAAAACCAGATCCTGATAAAAACGTTCTTGGATCTCTGTTTCATTCCCTTTCAAAATCTCTAATTCGGATCTGAGAGGATCGGCCGCTGGAAGCTTTTCCAGCCACTCATTATAACGAGCCATATATTCTGTCATGATATATCAACCTCCGCGAATATCTTCCTTTATTATACCCAAAATAGCCTAAAAAAGAACTAGTCCCCTAGTTCCTCTTGTTGATCAATTGATCTCTATATTTAATGACAATGTAGATCATGATGGCTTCTGCCGCAATCATGATAAACATCCAAAACCATTCTCCGCGAATCAAGAAGTGCCCGATGACACAGTTCATTAAAATCTGTACCGAGCTGGACTCAAAAACAGCTCTTACAAACTGCCGCGCTGTAATACGAGAACGTGCCGCAATGTACGGAATGATGCCATTTGGAATACCCGGAATCATACAGGCGACCGCAATGACCAATACGGGATTTCCATGATTGATCTTAGACATGAGCCAAGTCGATTTTTTTTCCGTCGCGGTGGCAATCTGAATACTCTTGCCAAAGATACGGGCCATCACAAATACGAAAGCGTTGCCTGCCGTAAAACCAATCCAGCAAATCAAGAAGGCCTTCCACCAGCCATAAATCAAAGCTCCCGTGATCTGTATCGCCATCCCTGGAATAACAATACTGACGACCTGCAAAATAGAGCAGAAGAATAAGGCAAGATATCCACCCCAAGTAGACTGACTATTCAAATAGGACGCAATCTGTTCCTGATCTTCTGTCTTGATAAGAAAATACAAATTTGCAAAGAAGTCACCAAAAAAAACGTAAATGAGATACGCGGTCAAAAGAATAATACCAATCACAATCGCAACAACCAGTTTCTGATTTACTTTCTGCAGCTTCTTCGACATCTTTCCCCTTCAAATATGCAAAAAGTAATATAGCACAATTCACCAGTGATAGACACAACATTTCACGGATTTCGTCAAAGAAAACGCTTTAAACAAGGAACAATCCGTGCTTCTTCTTTATTTTCTTTTCTTTTGTATTTCGCGTATTGTTCCTATCACTTTTAGGCCGTTGGCACGCAAGGCCATGGGTCTAATAGAAATAGAGACCCAACACAAAAGATTCCTTCTGTATCTCTTGGTTAAGTCGCTGAAGTATTTCAGGAATTCTGCAGTTATCCGCAGCAGATTATCGATTGTGTTGAAAAAAGTGTGACTCAAGCAATCTGGATCCATCGATCAGATACACCAGCCCAAACGATATTCTGAATGTACTCTCTCGCGTTTGTTTTTAATCATCGCGTTTCAATTCCATGCTGTATTTCTGGCATTTTTGTCGAGTATCGCAGATAGTTCCTATTCTTCCCATTGTGCATTGAATAAAGACGCATAGAATCCTTTCTTTTTTAATAACTGCTCATGGGTTCCACTTTCAATTACACTGCCATGCGATAAGACAAGAATCTCATCTGCTTTTTGAATTGTAGACAGACGATGGGCAATGATAAAAGTCGTTTTGCCTTTGCACAGCTCCAGCATTGCCTTCTGAATCTTTTGTTCCGTATTCGAGTCCACATTGCTGGTAGCTTCGTCCAGAATCAGCATCTTGGCTTCACTCAGCATTGCCCGGGCAATGGTCAATAACTGTTTCTGCCCTTTAGAGATATTGACGCCAGAATCTGTTAAGACAGTATCATACCCATCTTTCAAAGACATTACAAAGTCATGAATATCTACCGCTTTACAAACACGTTCAACTTCTTCTTTCGTCACATTGTCACGACCATATGCCACATTTTCATAAATGGTACCCTCAAAAAGCCATGTATCCTGTAGGACCATAGAAAATTGTTTCCGCAAGGATTCCCGTGTGCAGTGAGAGATATCGTTTCCATCCACGTAAATGACACCAGAATCAGGATCATAAAAACGCATCAGCATGTTGATAATTGTTGTCTTACCAGCACCGGTCGGCCCAACAATCGCAATCATCTTTCCATTTTCAGCTTTGAAATCCAGCCCATGGATAATCTCTTTCCCTGGAACATAACTGAAGTGTACTGCATCAAACGATACATCCCCATGACAGTTTTCTAATACCACTGCATCTGCATCGTCGGCTTTTTCACTTACTGCATCCATCATTGCAAAGACTCTCCTTGCCGCAGAGATGGAACTCTGTAAATCAGCCATGATGTCTGCCATTTCACTGATTGGTCCAGAGAATCGTTTCGAATACAGAATAAAGGCAGAAATATTGCCGATACTGATTTCATGAGCTAAATATAATAGACCGCCGACACCAGAGATAATGGCTAACGATAAATTGTTGACGAAGGTCACCGTCGGTCCAACAATAGAACCCTGGTAATCCGCTTCATAGTACGCATCCACAGCATCCATATTCTTATTGTCAAAACGAGAAATGATCGTATCTTCCTGCCCATATGCTTTAATGGTCTTGTGTCCCGAGAGCATCTCTTCCGCAAAACCATTCAATTCGCCAAGCTTGGTAGAGCGCTTATGGAATAACGGACGCACAACCGTCGCTCTATGCTTTGTTATATAAATCATGATTGGCGTGGTAAAGAAGAAGACCACACACAACATCCAGCTGATCCGACACATCATCACAAAGGAGCCGATGACCGTAATAGCACTGGTGATGACATCAATCAGATCAGAAGATAAGGACGTATTAATTGTATCAATGTCATAAGAAATCCTTGAAATGATATCGCCAGATGCATGATGATCAAAGAAGGCAACCGGCAGTGTTGATAAATGATCAAACAGTTCTTTGCGCATCTCTGCCGTAATCAACGAAGATACTTTGACGAGACCCGCTTGGGTCAGATACATAAAGATGCTGTTGAGAATCACACAAGCCAGCATATATCCACAGGTCACAAACACAGCGGTAAAATTCACATTACCCACAGTGCCCATCGCATCAATTGCTTCTCCCGCAAGCTTTGGAATGAACAGTTCTAAAATATTCCCAGCCAGTGTAAAACTGATTGCCAAGATCAATCTTCCTTTATTATGCCATAGGTATTCCATCAAACGGATCAGTGTCTCTTTGGAAGAAGCTCTTTTCATATTCTCGTCAGTCAAAAAGAGCACCTCCCATCTGGGAATTTGCAATCGCTGTATATAGAGGATTGTTCTTACGTAACTGCGCATCTGTACCAGCAGCACGGATGGTGCCGTGATCTAAGACAAGGATATGGTCACATCCTTTAATGCTGGATACCCTTTGTGCCACAATAACCATCGTCGTATCTGGATACTCCATGCTTAGTGCTTTCCGCAATAAAGCATCCGTCTTGTAATCCAGTGCACTGGAGGAATCATCTAATAGCAGGAAGGCCGGGCGCACTGCAAAGGCACGAGACAGCAAGATACGCTGCCGCTGGCCACCAGAAACATTGGTGCCTTGGCTTGTCAAGGCGTAATCTTCCTGTTCGCTGAATGTCGAGATGAACTCCTCTGCCTGAGCATTACGAATGGCATTTTGCAATGCTTCCTCCGATACTTCTCTGCCAAAACGGATATTCTCTTTAATTGTATCTGAAAATAAAAAGTCATTCTGCATGACAACACCAAACTGTCGGCGCAGCTCAGCCGGAGCCATGTTCTTAATATTCTTACCATTCAAGTAAATAGCCCCGGTATCAATGGTATAGAAATGCAGCAGCAAAGATAAGATAGTGCTTTTGCCAGAACCAGTGGCGCCAATAATACCAAGTGATTCACCCTTCTTTAATTGAAAGGAAATATGGGAAAGATTATCTTTTATTTTTAGATACGAGAACGAGACATCTTTGAATTCCAAAGCATACTGCGGATCTCCATTCGGTTCATTAGCTGGCTGCCAGTTCTTTTCATTATCTGTATTCAATACTTCCATAATTCGCTGCGAAGAAGCCATTCCCTTAGAATACATGATGAACATCCGCGAGATGGCCATCAAAGAATGTGAGATCATCTGGAAGTAGCTCATGAACGCTAAAATTTTTCCAGTTTCACTCAGTCCGGCATTGACACGATACGCACCCAGGATAATAACACCAACCATGCCTGCATATAGGAACAGATTCATCAATGGGTTGATCACCGCCATAACTAAGTTGGCATGAATTTCCTCTTCCTTTAAGGCATCATTGGCTTTACCAAAATGTTCTTTTTCATATTCCGTCCGTGACAAAGCTTTGATGACACGAATGCCCTGCGCATTTTCACGCGTGACAGAAGACATATGATCATTTGCCTTCTGAACATTCATATACATTGGCACCCCTTTGACCGTACGAAAATAGATAATAACTAACATAAATGGAATAACTGCAAGTAACACCAGCGCCAGCGATGGTTCCAATGCAAAACAAAAAATAAGTCCGCCAATGGTTATGATTGGTGCGCGAACACCCATCCGCTGCATCATACCCGTCATCTGGTGGACATTGTAGGTATCACTGGTCAACCGGGATTCCAGAGAAGGAATCGTAAATGCATCCGTTTTCGCACAGGAAAGATATAACGTATGTTCAAACAGATCATGCCGGATATGTTTTGTGACATCCCGGGCAACCTCTGCCGCATTCCCATTGGCAGCAACATTCATACCCCATGCCACAAGCGCACACAGCACCATAATCATGCCCCAGAAGATAATTCCGTTCTTATCCCCACTTGGCACAATGTCATCAATGATCATCGAAAGAATATCCGGCAATAGCAATTCAAGAAAAGAACCAACCGCCTTAATTGTTAGGCCGATGACCATCATCTTCGCACATGGTTTAAGGTAGTCCCGTAATCTTTTTTTCATGGTAATATATTACTCTGTTTTTATTCTTTTATCTCATGTTTGTTAAATCATTGATATGTAATATAGGAAAATCGTTTGTCGTTTAAAGAAGATATTGCATACCAATTCATTTTGATCATACTTCTGCTTGAAAGCTGAAGCCGATTGATCCGTTTGTGTTCGTCCAAAACGAATACACTGTTGATTGACAGCAAGCGAGTCCTTTTCTAAATTTCATACCATGTTCCATGGTCAAATAAACAGGTGAACTACGAATACGGATTGCGATATCTCTCACCAAGTAAATTGCACTGCCTTTAAAATCATCATTTGTTTTGAAATCTTTTCTGGTCATCTCTGCTGTCGATAATTCATGATGAAGAGATCATAGACTTTCTTGATTGTACGATTCTTTTCATCGCAGCCATTGGCATTAGGATACCGCCGATTTTCCTTCACACAACTGTCTGTATGCTTTATTCATTACCGTATAAAAAAAACCACCTCCGTAGACTGTGGCCATTTACCATGTCTACTTTGGTGGGATCGTATCAAAATAAAGCAACTATTTTTACATCTTTTCGGGTGCTGAGACACCAATCAGATCCAATGCATTTTTCATCGTAATCATCGCCGCATCGACGAGATTCATCCGCTGCATTGTTAATGCCGGATGCTCATTATCAACGACACGATTCGAGTTGTAGAAACTGTGGAAATCCCTTGCGAGATTGGAGCAGTACTGACAAATCCGATTCGGTGCACGATGCTTTGCGGCATCCGCAACCGTCTTTGGAAACTCACTCAGCTGCTTTAAAATAGCCAGTTCCTTTTCATCAGTCAACAAGTCATACTGTGTCATTTCTTCAAATGTTGGTGCATCTTCCCGATGAAGGATACTGTACATTCTGGTATAGGCATACTGTGCATAGTACACCGGGTTATCGTTATTCTTCGACTTTGCTAGATCCATATCAAAGTCCATCTGTGTTCCTAATTCCTTGGATACAAAGAACCACCTTGCAGCATCAACACCCACATCTTCGCAGAGTTCACGAATCGTGATAGCATTACCGGTACGCTTGGACATCTTGACTTCTTCCCCATTAGATACCATACGCACCATCTGGATTAAATCAACAATCAATCGGTTCGGATCGTAGCCCAAAGCTTCCATGGCACACTTCATACGTGTGACATAGCTGTGGTGATCAGCACCCCATAAGTTGATCAATGTATCAAAGCCGCGTTCAAATTTATACACATGGTTCGCAATATCTGGTGTGAAGTATGTTAGCAGACCCGTATTCTTCTTTAAAACACGATCTTTATCATCCCCAAACTGAGTTGACCGGAACCATAAAGCATCGTCCTGTTCATACGTCAGTCCCTTATCTGTCAAATCCTGAATGACTTTCTTGATTCGTGCACTATCGTCCTGATAGAAGAACCGTTCATGTGTCCAGACATCGAAGTGAACACGGAACAGATCTAAATCCTTGCGGATGGCATCCAATTTCATTTCAATGCCTTCATCCTTGAAGTATTCCGCCCATACCCCCGCATCCTGATGCAGCCACTTATCGCCATCCTTTTCTTTAATGGATTTTGCGACCTCCACAATATCCTGTGCGTGGTATCCATTCTCAGGCAATGGATACTCTGTGCCAAACAATTCGCAGTACCTGCTGTAAATTGATTCAGCCAGCATATCAATCTGATGACCAGCATCATTGACATAGTACTCTCTGGTCACATCGTAGCCAGCTTCTTGTAATAAACGGCATAACGAATCGCCCCAGGCAGCACCTCTTGCATGACCGCAGTGGAGATCACCCGTCGGATTGGCTGAAACATATTCAACTAATACTTTCTCACCTTTTCCTTCGTTACTCTTTCCATAAGCGTCACCTTCTTTTAAGATGGTGTGAATGACATCACTGAGTGCTGTCTCGGAAATACGAAAGTTGATAAAACCAGCGCCTGCCATTTCAATGGAAGATGCTTCTGTACAGTTCTTTCTTAAAATAGGGATGATTCCCTGGGCAATATCTCTTGGGCTCTTATGAAGTTCCTTTGCTAGACGCATCGCAATATTCGTGGAATAATCTCCCATCTTTGGATCCCGTGGACGTTCCACCATGACCATATTGTCTGCTGTATCAATATCAAAAGCTTCTTTCACAGAAACCTTGATTGCTGTCACAATTTTTTCACTGATTTCACTCATTTGAAACCTCCAATTCATTTTCCAATAAAGCTTCCATATTATAACGGAAACCCACTCTTTTGTGTAGAAATCCTTTTATAAAGGAAGCATAATTACAACAAATTGATTAATCTTTTGTATTGACCGCTCGAGAAGCCAAGAACTTCCGCACTTCTTCCATCTGTTCTGGGGCAAAATACAGCGTTGTATCTCTTCTTTTTGTACGATAGGTAATCGAATGTTCCTTCTTGGCCAAGGTGACTTTGCCGGCCGCATCCCATGGCGTCAATGCACCATTCAGTACAATGCCTTCCTCACTCAAACCACTCTTCACGAAATAATACATGGCCGCAAAAACTAGTAGTGCTGCTGTTTGAATATATTGAAATAACCCGTCATATCGGAACCAGCCAATGACTGCGACTGCTACAAAGATGGTCGGAATCAGCCATTGCATTCCTGGGCGAATCAAGATTACTACTTTCTTTCCATTTCGCATCCATTGAATCAGCATCACAAAGATCACCGCATCCAATATATAGAATAAAATATCATCCATTGACATATGTTTACCTCGTCTTGTCTATTATACTGCATCGATTAAAAAATACCGTATAAAACTAACCGTATGAAGTTGAATCCTGAGACTGGCTGGCTTGAAAGGCATTCGAGATTGATCGAACGATTTTCTTTATCGTTCGTGGCATAGGAAATGCCAAAATCCATTGCGTTGACAGTGACCAGAGAAAATCATTTAGAAGTCTTATACCATAGAATATATGTGCAATCACCGATTTGGAATAAAGACTCAAATACCCAAGGTATAATCTTGTCGGCGGATCTTATGATGAACGCCTTCAATCCTTCTGATGAAGAATCTGTCACATGCGGGATCTCATTCTTCTTTTCAATGTATCAAACCAAAAGAAATCAGATGATGGGAAGCTTCCTTTCTCATGATAATTTCTGCCGCCTTCCTTGCAAGGATGAGATAGATTGGCCCCGAATTTTCTATATTCTGGCAATGTTTAAAAGAAAAACATCCATACTTTGCTTTTTGTATGGATGTTCCTAGTGAAACGTTTCTTAACATTGTGCCATTCCGCAGAAGCTCGGTTCAATTCGAGGCTGTTGTAGCAGCAGGAGAAGCCAAAATGGTTGGCGATGGGGAAGGTGTCGCCGTTGGCCGCGGTGTGGATTTTCCATACGTTCCCTTGATTTCAATATCTCTGGCAAAATTCGTTTCCACACCAAAGAAACCGAATGCAGTATCAATATAATCTGGATGCCTGAAGTAACAATAGCCAAATACACCAACTAGTAATAAAGCAATGACCAGCAAGCTATAGAAGAGCGTCGCAATCCAGGAAGATTTTTCTACAACATAGACCTTTTCTTCTTCCTCTTGGACATCTTCTAAATTCACGGGATGCGTGTCCTCTTCCTCTACCGGAATCTCAGCCGTATCTTCTAAGCCTTCTTTCTCAGGTTCCACCGGCAGCCCACAGTTTGGGCATATGGTATCCGTATCTTTTAATGGTTGTCTGCATCTAACACAAAAGCCTTTCATACACACACCTCTCCAATTGTTTGTACGGCGAAATATACTCTACTTATAGAATAGCAGAAAACAATCGCTTTGTGGCATGAAAAAGAAACGTATTTCTACGTTTCTCATTTCATTTCTTCTGGATTGTAATTTACGGTCATGCCATCTTTAGTTGTTTGGATAACATTAACGACATTGAGTTCATTTTCCTTAAAGATCTTAGTCATTTTTTCCACCGAGATTTCACCAGTTGCCTTTACAAAGACTTCGGTCCCTCTCTCTTCGTTATGATAGACCCCGGCAGCGACAACATTGGCATCATTCTCTGCCAGCAATTTCATTGCCTTGACCATCAGACCTGGCTTATCTTCCATCTTAAAGACGAAACGTGTTCCTTGATGTTCTAAGCCAAGCAAATCAACGAATGTTTGGAAGATATCTTTTTCAGTAATGATACCAATGACCTTATTATCGGCAGCCACAACCGGCAGAACGTTAATTTCATGTGCACGCATCAGTTCCGCTGCCTGTTCCACAAAGGAATCTGGATCAATGGACACAACGTCCTTGATCATGATTTCTTCAACTTTGGTACGAGAAAGAAGATAGTTTAATTCATAGATAGATAAGGATGTCTGATTGGAACCACTTGTATCGGTAACAACACCTTCTGTGATCAGACCAACCAGTTTTCCAGCCGCATCCACAACAGGGATACGATGGAACTTTCCCTTCTGCATCAGTTCCAATGCTTTCGATACCGATGTGTCCGGTGTAATGGTGACCGGATTCTGTGTCATATGATCCTTTACGTACATGATTAACCTCCAAGATAGGCCTTTCTGACCTGTTCACTGGCCGCAAGTTCCGCACCAGTTCCTTCTAATGTAATCTTGCCAGTCTCCAGAACATATGCGCGGTTAGCAATTGCCAAAGCCATCTTCGCATTCTGTTCTACAAGAAGAACCGTTGTACCTTGTTTGTTGATATTCTCTATAATACGAAATATTTCCTTTACCAGCAATGGGGATAATCCCATCGAAGGTTCATCCAACAGCATGATCTTTGGATGCGACATCAAAGCGCGTCCCATTGCCAGCATCTGCTGCTCGCCGCCGGACAGTGTTCCTGCAATCTGTTTTTCTCTTTCCTTCAGACGTGGAAACAATCCATAGACTTGTTCCAAGTCTTTTTGAATCTGTTCTTTATCTTTTCGAAAATACGCCCCCAATGCTAAATTTTCTGCAACGGTCTGCTGTGCAAAGACACGTCTTCCTTCCGGGACTTGTGCTAAGCCCATAGAGACTATTTTATGCGAAGGTGTTTTGACCAGATCCACGTCATCCAGAGTGATGGTCCCTTCCGCGGGTTTTAATAGACCTGAAATAGCGTGCATGGTTGTTGTCTTGCCTGCACCATTGGCACCAATCAGAGCAACAATCTCACCATCATGTATCTCAAAGGAAATTCCTTTGATTGCTTCTATCATCCCATAGCGGACTTTTAAGTTTTCTACTTTTAACATATTATCCGCCTCACTCTCCGATATACGCCTTGATGACTTCCGGATTCGACTGAATTTCAGAAGGTACACCCTGTGCCAACAGCATGCCATAGTTCAAAACAGTAATTCGATTGCAGATACCCATGACCAGTTTCATATCATGTTCAATCAGCAGAATCGCAATATGGAAGTGATCACGTACAGTGCGGATCATATCCATCAGTTCTTGTGTTTCCTGCGGGTTCATGCCTGCTGCCGGTTCATCCAATAACAGAAGTTTTGGATGAGTTGCTAAGGCACGGGCAATCTCTAATCTTCTCTGCGCGCCATATGGCAGGTTGCCTGCACTCATGTCCGCTTTGGCTGCCAAGCCAAAGATTTCCAGCAGATCCATTGCCTCCGCATCTGCTTTCCTCTCTTCTGCGCGATACTTCGGCAGACGAAGGATTGCGGTCATAGTACTATATTGAATACTGTTGCCTAAACCAATCTTAACATTATCCAGCACAGTCATATTTGAAAATAAACGAATATTCTGGAACGTACGGGCAATACCTGCTTTGTTCGCCTGTACCGGATTCAGTTTTGCCATATCCTGACCAGCCAGAGTGATGGTGCCGCGGGTTGGCTGATACACTTTCGTCAACATGTTGAAGACCGTTGTCTTGCCCGCACCATTCGGGCCAATCAGACCATAGATCTCGTCTGCATTCACCGTCATATTCAGATCGTTGACAGCCGTCAGGCCACCAAAATCAATCCCTAAGTCCTTTATTTCAAGAACAGGAGTTTTTGTCTCAGTCATTCCGTCACCTCCTTATTCTTTTTTCCTTTTACTTTCAGCTTTTCCATCATCGTTTTCAGCGTCTCATTATTGGATACCAGCATGATAATAATCAATACGATGGCATAGATCAGCATACGATACGTACTTAAGAACCGCAGTACTTCTGGTAAAGCAAACAATAAAGTTGTTGAAATAATGGTACCCGTCATATTTCCCAATCCACCTAATACAACATAGACAAGGATCAGAATCGAAGTGTTGAAGTCAAACTTTGTTGCAACAACGGAAGAGTAATTCAAAACATACAAGGCACCGGCAGCACCAGCTAATGTTGCACTAATAACAAAAGCCAATGTTTTGGTACGCGAAACGTTGATACCAACCGTCTCTGCTGCAATCCGGTTATCACGACATGCTTGAATGGCACGCCCTTCTTTGGAATATATTAGATGATAAACAATCAGCAAAGAAATTAGAATCAGTACAATACCAGCAGTAAAGGTTGAAATCTTATCAATACCAGTTGCGCCCATTGGGCCGCTGATCAGCATCATTCCACCATCTCCCAAGTTTATGTTGTTATTAACAAAACTAAAATGAAGTCCGGTACTGTCAACGCCGACATACAAGTTCGTAACTACCGACATCAGAATCTGACCAAAAGCTAACGTAACAATAGCTAAGTAGTCACCTTGTAGTTTCAAGACAGGAATCGAAATCAGTAAGCCGAAGATGGCAGCCATGATACCACCGCATATGATAGCGATAATTAAACGTAAAATCTCATTTGGAATAGCTGTCTGCAGCATGCCGGAAATAATTGCTGCTGTAAAACCGCCAACCGCCATGAATCCAGCTTGTCCTAAGTTCAATTCACCAGAGAAGCCAACGTTCATATTCAGTCCAATTGCTGCCACAATGTAGGCACAGATTGGAACCAACAGAGATGTAAATAATCGTGTTAAATTTCCTGTTGTGATCATAGTCTCTAAGACTGCATAAGCAATGAGAACAACTAAGAAGGAAACTGTTCTTTTTCGCATGGAGCCGCTAAATGCATCTGTTAAGAAATTTTTCTTTTTCATCTCAGCCACCTCACACTTTCTCACTCGTTTTTTTGCCAAGTAGCCCAGTCGGTCTGATCAGCAAGACCACAATCAATACAGCAAACACAATCGCGTCTGATAATTGTGTAGAAATGTACGCTCTTGCAAAGATTTCTATGACGCCTAATAACAAACCGCCAAGGAACGCACCTGGAATGGAACCAATACCGCCAAAAACAGCA
>Ga0183095_10264_pt2 | contig 16900 bp, 12 predicted proteins | sample BioMet4_FD_130346 | JGI IMG/M metagenome (GOLD analysis project Ga0183095, IMG submission 130346) | Microbial communities from bioreactor (seeded with sewage sludge) at LBNL, California, USA - Biofuel metagenome 4 (v2) (version 3) | ecosystem: Engineered > Bioreactor > Anaerobic > Unclassified ...
ACTGACCTTCCGCAGATGTCTGACAAATTATCTATTTTTCCATTAATCTAAATATTAGAAATATCTTTGTCTTTCTCCAGATTTAATTATGCTTGTTACAACACGTTCTCTTGATCATCACGGAATTCGTTTCTGGCATTTATGATGAACTTGAAATTGGAAAAGTGATTGATGAAGTGCTGCCCAAACTTGGGCAGCACAAGTTAGCTCATTCTATTGTAGTAAAGGCAATGATTCTTAACTGTCTTGGTTTCGTAGACAGTCGTCTTTACATGTACTCTCAGTACTTTGAAACCCTTCCTGTTGAGAGGCTTCTTGGTCCCGCGATCAGTGCTTCTGACCTTACTGATGATGTTTTAGGTCGAACTCTTGACGAAATATATGAAGCAGATCCTACTCAACTTTTCATGAAGCTTTCCTTGAAAATGATGAAAATTGTTAACATCAGGACTCAACTTCTCCAATCTGACACCACTAATTTTAGCCTTCATGGAGATTACAATTATATCAATGACGGTTCTGTCATTGAAATCACATATGGTCATGCAAAAGACGGTAGAGATGACCTGAAACGCTTTGGACTTGGAATGATAACAAATCAGTATGGAATTCCACTATTTGCAAAGGCTTACTCTGGTAACGCATCAGACAAAGAAACCATTATAGAGGCAATGAAAAGACTTCAGGAAAACATAACGTTTCCTGATGATGTTTACTACATAGCTGATAGTGCTCTATATTCTGAAGGAAACATCAAAGCAATGATAGAAGGCATGAAGTGGATTACTCGTGTTCCTTCAACCCTAAACCTCGCAAAAACCTTGTTGATTTCTGATCTTGAGTTTAAAAACGGAGAGGATCCACGCTATTCATTTTATGAAACCATTGTTGAATATGGTGGTATAAAGCAAAAATGGATAGTTGTTCATTCCACAGAAATGCAGAAAAGAAAAGACATTACTTTTGAAAGAAAAATCCAGAAGAAGGTTAATGAATCTCAGAAAGATCTCAAAGACCTAAAAAAGATCAAGTTTGCTTGTGAAAAGGATGCCTTAGCAGCTTTGGAAAGGTGGAAGAAAGAGAACCCTCATTGTTTGCTGGAAACCGTAGAGATTTCCACGGTTTCAACAAAGGAAAACGGTAAAAGAGGAAGACCAAAAAAGAATGAAAAGCTTATTTTTCACTATGTTGTAAATGCAAAAGCAGTCCGAAACTACGAAATAGAATTGAATGAAAAAGAGTATCAAGGAAGATTTATAATCGCAAGTAACGATCTCAATCTTGATGCTGAAAAGATGCTGGAATACTACAAGAACCAGAGCAAGGTTGAAAAAGGTTTCAGGTTCATAAAGGACAAAAGTTTTAGGGTTTCCGAGGTTTATTTGAAAAAACCGCAAAGAATTGAAGCTCTCTCAATGATAATGGTGTTAACTCTGATGGTCTATTCGGTAGCGGAATGGAAGCTGAGAGAGAAGCTAAAAGAAACAGGGGAAACAGTACCTAATCAGGTTAAAAAGCAAACTCAAAAGCCCACTTTGAAGTGGGCTTTTGTGCTGATGAGGGGAATTACAGAAGTAAAAGTGGAAGTTGATTCAAAGGTGATAACCAAAATTGCCAACATGGATGAAGTTAAGAGCAAGATAATAAGGTTGATGGGGGAAAATTGTGAAAAATACTACTTTTGAGTGGAGATCTGCGGAAGGTCAGTTTGAACATTTCAATCAGGAAAAACAAATATTCAAACCTTATTTTGTCATTAGGTAAATATTCGTTTGGAATATATCTAATTCATGTTTTTTATATAGATGTTATCACTCAAATAGTATATCCGCACTTTGAGATATCCAGTAATCAATTGATATTTTATCCGGTTTTATTTATATCAACAGTCTTGTTAAGTTATTTCAGTGTAAATTGGATTGCTCATTTGCATAGTAGTAAAACAATAATTGGAGTTGAATCTTTAAACCCATAATGAAATTTTTGTAAGTGGGCCATATGAAAAATATTTACATGTTATTAATAGTATCTTTACTACTGCTTGCATCGACAGGAGTTGCTTCTGCTGCACTACCATATTACATAGATCCGCAACATAATTTGTGGCTTAATATCAGCATGGACGGCAGTACACAATATTTCAATGTATATAATACACCTGGATATTCTCCAAATGAGAATGCAGTCATGTGGGTGTATGATAACTTCAGCTCAAGCAACTTAGACACATCAAAATGGACTAGTTATAAAAAAGGGAGCGGTAAACCAACAGTGGACATACAAAACGGACAGTTGATATTGTCAGGTTCAGGCGTGACCTCCTCTGCAAATGTTGTGCTGAACAAACCTTTCACTAATGGAATTGAATTGGCAGTTAATGAAACGATTTCAAATGGTACCAGTGATGTAGGTACATATTCTGATGCTTCTTTTGGTTCTGGCCCACTCGCAGGTGTGACTAATGAAATAGATTTAGATTTGTGGCACATATTTCTCTATTGGCTTCACACGTTGATCTCTATCTTAAGACTCGACAATATGGTTGATATTGACAGTAGCTCTGGAACAGGCTGGTGGCATACAGTTTTCTCCACTGTTGACGGCTCATTCCAAAGTCAGGGAATATCAAGATCAATAATTTGGATAAATTCAAGCACTTCGGACGCTATTATGCCTAATCCCGGCATCACGCTAAGTGAGTATACCGGAGAAAATCTTCCACATACAGTTGCATATAGTTACGATACTTACGGCAATGCCAATATGAGTATGCTCAATGTAAACCAAAATCGACTCCCATTATCTATACCTGACCCATACGGTTGTAACCAGTTTAATCACATCGACGTATATTACAATTCGTCGGGAGTATTTGGCCACAACTGGTGGATGCTTATTACAACACATTATATGTATTCAGATAGTAAGTATGAAAATGCATGTTTATATTATTCTGATGACGGACTGCTCTGGTATGTACCGTCAGGAGGAACAAACCCTATAGGAAAGCCGGTTGTATCTAAATATGACTCAAATGCTTATGGGTCTGATCCTGACCTTGTATACAATCCTACGACTGAAAAACTCATGTGCTACTATGTAATTGAAGACGTTACCGGTAATGTATATATAAAAGATTTGAAAGTTAGGACATATGATGGAAATACTGTTTCACCTGAAATGAAAGTTATTGCACATGGGATATCACCAACCGTTTTGTATGATAACACAACAGGAACATTTTACATGTGGATTGTTGATACCGATTCAGATCCGAATGTAATATACAGATACACTTCAACTGACGGTATAAATTTCAGTAATAAGCAAACAGTTGGTCAATCAAGCGATTACGAAACCTGCAATGTAAATGTGATGAATCGTCCTGGAGACTCAAAGCTCTATTCACTTTTAACATTCACAGGCAACAACAATCTATATCTTGCAACTGCAAACAACTACACGGATAATTTTACAATTCAAAAATCACCCATTCTACAGGTTGATGACTCTTCATCTGCCACACATAAGAATATTGAGTTATCTTGCAGTGCAGGTATATTTAGTGATGACGGAAACACTCTGAAACTATGGATAACTGCTAAAGATATCAATGGGTTCTGGACTGCTTTTTACACACAAGCAACTCAGGCAAATGGTATCTGGAAAGTGGGAAATTTCACAACCCTGCACGCTCCTGTCATGACAGTCAAAAATGAACAGTGCCTCAATACCTCAAAACAGTGGATGCTCTCACAGGGCGACTACGTGAACAACAAAGGAGTCATAAGAAAAATCAACGAAATTTGGGGATACAAAACAGGTCACACACCAAAAGTAAAAGTAACGAATATGGGAGCATACATGCAAATTGAAGTTGCGCCAACTGACTCTCAGAACGTGACTGATTACCAGGTGATGATCCCTGCTAGTTTTCTTGACTTATCATCCCAAAATGATTCTCTGGATATTGAACATGTGTCAAATGACTCAGAGAACGTGACTAATTACCAGATGATGACCTCTGCTAGTCTTCTTAACTTATCATCCCAAAGTGATTCTCAGGATATTGAACGTGTTCAGGAGGAAACGGACGCTCATCCTTCAAAAGGAGTAATTAACTGGAAAGGACAAAACTGGTATTTGACAGGTGGCAAAGCAAATCCTGGTAATAATTACTGGAATGTTTCAGGTGCATGGATAGATAACCAGGATAGGATGCACTTAACAATTGTAAATAACAACAGTAAATGGGAATGTACAATGTTAAGCAGCCAATATACATATCATTATGGTACTTTCACATGGACTGTAGCTTCACCTGTTTACACATTTGACAAAAACAGCGCAATAGGACTTTGTACTTATTTAGATGATAATAATGCGTCAACTGTGGGGATTTCGAGATGGGGTGACCATAATGGAAATCAACTATGGTACTCTATAGAACCTTCTAAAATTAAAGGAAATAGTAAGGCGCATCTGGTTCCATCGAGCATCGAAGGCACAAACACGACTTATAGAATTGATTGGAAACCCAATTATATAAGATTCACATCCATGCAAGCAGATGGAACAGTTATAGCAGACTATAACAATACAAACATTTCTGCAATTCCGAAAGAGCCTGAAAGTGTCATAATGAATTTGTGGTTAGTGGCTTCCCCATCCGATGGAAAAAACATTGAACTTATAATTAGTAATTTCACAGTTACTAACGATTGAGTTACAAAGTGGCTTTTAAGCCACTAAACTCTTTCCATATAAATACTCAGGAATCGTTACAAACCTTCCAGATATACCTTTGTTTGTGCCTAAGCTGAATGAGTTGAAGTTATCATATACTAAGACTCCTATTTGATAGTATACAAGCAACTGCATACATACATTGCGTATTGTCATTAGCTAAAACATTGTGTGTTGCCATTAGATGACATTTAGCCAAATTACTGCAGATCAACATAATGCGGTTGCACAACAAACGCGACTGATGCCAAAGATAAGCAGTAATAAACCTACTATGAATGTCGTAGTTTCTTGGACTCTACTGCTATCGATGAACAGCGAGCCATATTTATTAAATTCTGGATATGCTTTTTCACGGACCCATTTGGAGATTGTCCAGTTTAATACTAACAACCCTTTTCGATTCTTCTGTAAAACCCTTGTTTTGTATATATCCTTAGACAATTTTATGGTAACATCAGCCGAAACTACTATTGAGACAAACGTCTGCAGGTACCGCGTCAACAATATATGCCAATTACTGAATTGATAAAATACGCGATACGTGAAAATCATATGCAGGTCTCGCGCCAATAACATATGCCAGGTATTGAGTTGATCAGGTATACGATACGCAAAAATCATATACAGGTATTGTGGCAATGACATTATTACCAATCCTGATTCGGTTTAAAGAGGAAGAGGTAGTATGCACATACTAGCTGAGCAATAGTAAACCACGCATAAAATATCTGAGGAATAAATGTTATTCTCACGAGATAGTCCCACTTACTGGGGTCCTGCACATATCGCAGTGTGTAAACACTGTCCACGTACATTAAACTCATTACCAGTATGAACATCCAGTTGAGATGATAAACACCTCTGACTATGTCATACAAAGCATAATGTAGCAAAAGAACCTGAAAAGACAACATAATCCAGAAGAGTCCAGCATTCAGGATGTCCTTTCTGGTGCTTTTATTCCATCCATGCTCCCACAATGTATCAAGTCCACCACGAAGCCAGCGGACTCGCTGTTTCCATAACTCGCTTAGTTTTAACGGGACATCTGTCCAGGCATGCATCCCAAAGCCTGCAGCTGTGTGGTAACCAAGCTCTTTTAGAGTTACCGTTAACTCGTAATCTTCGGTGATGTTATGCACATCATATAAAGTGCAGTCAAGTTTTCCTGTAGCTATGCGTCTTGACATTACTGCTTTTATTGCTTCTACCTTATACACTGTGCACATTCCGTGAGCGACTTTAATCCCCCTATTCTGACTAACTCGACTTCTGTCGAACTCAGCATATTCGACATATTGCCAGTGATAGACTAGTTTTTCAAAAAACCCGTTAGTTGTCTGTTTGACTACACCGGCACGAGAGCACACTGCTCCAAGCAGAGGATCCAGTTGAAATTCGATTAATGCTTGCTCAACAAGATCTGGAGCTATGACTGTATCACCATCGACTGATAACACATAATCATAGGAATTCAGATTTACACTTTTATAGGCAGTATTCAGTGCCCCAGATTTTTTAAATTTATTTCCAACAGTTTCTATCAAACTTACGCGGTCATCAATGGCAGCTATACTTCTTACTATACTAACCGTATCATCTGTACTGTTATCACTTATTACAATAACATCGACTTTGACTGTTTGAGTAAGAATGGATTCAATGGTTGAGCGAATTATATCCGCCTCATTATGAGCTGGCACAAACGCGATGACATTGTTCTGTGGAGGCAGAACGGTTGTCATTTCGCAATTCCTCCTAATCACTTACTGCTAATAAATTTTGAGTAATATAATAATTTTCAATAATAATGCAAAATCAGATTAAAAATTATATCATTTAAATTATCATAATCATGTTTTGCAATTAATTGGCAGAGTATAGCGGAACAAATCCTAGTTCAAATATATAAATTTAGCAGAATACTGCTGAATTGAGAAGATAAATTGCAGTTCTGTATACTTAAAGATACAATAATCTTGAATTTTATAAAGGGAACCTTTAATTCTATATTCTGCAGATGTACACAGAAGTAGAGATTATTTGCCCAAAATTATTCATCAAAGAATGGTCAACTTTTTAAATGACTGCCATTTTGAGAAAATGAATAGTATTTTTGTGTGTATTCGCGGAAAATAAGTTTAATTAATACCAAATATGCCACTGTCTTGACGAAAAGCAGTATTTTGTATAAGGGAGTTCTCCTTGAGAACTTACTCAAAAACTATCTTAAAGGCTGTTAGCGGCTTAATGTTAATATTTTTCAATTCCAGTGTTCGATTCTTCTAAATTGTAGAACTGGGTTTAATAATTGTAGAACTATGTCTAATTTTTGATTTGCTCTAAGAGGTTGTCTTAAAACTCAAATCATTCCCATAATTGGATAATCCAGCTTTCCGGAGATATCCTTCCAATTTTCATAATTCCTAGATTCGGCAGGTTAACACAACTAGAGATATATATTTTCATATTCCTCTCCCATGAGACTCAATATTTTCCAGTGAATTTCTTCCATATTCAGTATTTCTGACTTTGTTTTCCCTTTTTTCTGCGTTATAAGTTCTGTAATTCCCTGAAACTTGAAAAATATCCATCTCATTGTTGGTCTTTTTGTTGGTTTCCCTTTTTGATCTGGAACCGTTTCATTTTCTTCTTCTAACTTTGTCCTTAATTTCCATTCTGCAATAGAATAAATCATTAAGCAGAGAACCATTATCATTGTCAACGCTTCAATTCTTGATTTATTCTTGAGATACACCTTCGATATGCTAAAGGCATCACTTTTCAAAAATCTGAATCCTTTTTCTACTTTATCCTGTCCTTTGTAATACTTCAGCATCTCTTCAGGAGAAAGACTGATATCATTACTTGCAAGAATGAAAAGTCCCATTTTTTCCATTTCTTTTAAAACAAAAGCATCATTAACCTTTATAATTCCATCAATCCTGTAACATGTCTTCAATTTCTCATCTTTAGAAATTCTGCCTCTTTTACCTGCTTCACGTTTTTTAATGGTTTTCAAATCTATTTTTTCAAAAAGAACATAAGGGAAATCTGCAATCCATTTTTCTGCTGCTTTTAATGCATCTTCTTCACAGAAAAAGTCATCTCCTGCCAGTTTTTTAAGCGACTTTTCTGCTTTTTCAAGCTCTTTTTCAAGCTTCCTTCTGAGAGTTACCTCTTTCTTTTCTTTCATTTTATGAGAGAGTAACAAAACCCACTTTTGTTTGACCCCACCATAATCCACAAATGTTTGATAAAATGAGTATCTCTCGTCGCTTTTCAGTGGCTTCAGGTTCAAGTTTGCATTTAGCAGCTCCTTTGCCTCAGTAATTGTTGCAGGAACACGACTTATCCAGAATGACTTTCCTATGTTCTTGATATTATTATCAGTGTAAAAAGAACTATCAGCTACATAGTACACTTTGCTTTCAGGTCTTAAAGCTGATTTGAGAGACTTGATTGCTTCCAGAATTGTGCTTTTGTCTGAAGCATTCCCTGAATGGGTGTTCATGAAAAGTGGTATTCCATGCTGATTAACAATCAAGCTCAAAACAAATTGTTTGAGGTCCCATCTTCCGTTTTTGGGTATTCCAAAAGTAATATCAATATACTCAGTTTCTTCGTCTTCATAATCGCCATAAACGCTGACACTTGTAGTGTCAGCGTGTAAACAATGGACAGGAATAGGTAGACGAGCCATAATATGAAGAGTGATTTCCGTAAACAGTTTTGTAGGACCATATTTTACTATTCTGTCAAGAGTTTCTCCAATAGCATATTGATTCAGGTCTTCTCGTGTGACGCCGTCTCCAAATAATCTTTCTGTAGAAATAGTCCTGAAATAATCAGGAAAAAGGTACAGACGTTGCCCTATGAAACCAAGACCATTGAGTACCATGGCAAGGATGCAGACGGAGTGAGGAACCTTGTGATCTCGTTCTTTAGGAAGTTTCTCATCGATCAATTTGTCAACTTCAAGCTCTCGGAAAACTCCAGCAATGAGACCAAGGTGACCTAAGAATCTTGTACGTTTTATTGAAGATTCAACTCTTCTACTGTTGTTTTTATCTGCCATGGAAGATCAAGAAAATAGATATGAAAATTAATTATATTAACTTATATGTTTACCTGCCGAAGCTAGGATAATTTATCCTGCCATAGTTTTTCTGAAAATCTCCCTGGTTACTCAAACATGTATTTTTGAAATTTTCCAAATTTTTGGCCTTTTGCCTTCATTGAGAACTTCCAGCAGCCATTTACCTAAGTTTCAGTTGAAGATAAAACTTCAAATTTTTAGATAGTTCTCCAAAAATGATATCATGAAAAATGTTATTTTTTTGAAGACATCTGCGGAAAGTCAAATTAAAGTTGAAGTTATAGAATAAAGACAGCGTTTAGTAGAGCTAGTGAAAGAGAACAAGTTTTTACTTAAAAATTCTAATTTGAAAACTCTACGAAATAGATTTCCGAACACTCCTCAAAAAGAGACAGAGAGACACCTGTTGAGTGAATAAAAGGTTCCTATCAATCCATGTAAGTTAAAAAAGAAAAGAGGCTTTCGCCTCAATTAAGATGGTACATAACTAAAGTTAGATAAAACCATCTCTGCATTCTGTCCATTTATCGGCGCCAGGTGATTCATAAGCCACATCTGCATTGCAACTCCACCAGCTACATGTGGAATGCTTGTCTGATCTGTACAATTCCAGTCAGATATGACAGTTCCATTAGAAAGCTTTGCGGTGAAGTGAACATACGTTGGCTCCCAATCAAAACTGTATGTCACGTCTGTAGCGTTTTGGTAAGGAGAGTCATAAGGTATTGCACTCTGGTATGCATTTGGCTGGACACTATAACTAAGTCTGTCACCGTATATCAAGCCCCACTGAGTAGCTTCAATATCTATCTCATTGGTATCATTATGGCGGAAGAACATACCAGCTACAATATTCGGATCGAGATTCAGTAGTGGTGATGAGACCGTACACGTGTATACACCATAAGTATAGTCAGTGGATGTTGTATCAACCTCTGTTGAATACCACGTATCTCCAACTTTCTGGATTGTCAGATGCAGGTTCTCGTTTTCATCAATCCAAACACTATTGCTTGAATTGTTCCAGTAGTTACCACCAGGATTGCCAGTTCCACTTCTTACCCACCACTCTTTACCACACCAGTTTAGATAGGTGTCTGGAGTATCTGGGGTGTCTGGAGTGCCTGGAGCGACAGAAGATGGTACATAACTAAAGTCAGATAAAACCATTTCTGCATTCTGTCCATTTATCGGCACCAGGTGATTCATAAGCCACATCTGCATCGCAACTCCGCCTGCTACATGTGGAATGCTTGTCTGATCTGTACAGTTCCAGTCAGATATGACAGTTCCATTAGAAAGCTTTGCGGTGAAGTGGACATATGTTGGCTCCCAATCGAAACTGTATGTCACGTCTGTAGTGCTCTGGTAAGGAGAGTCATAAGGTATTGCACTCTGGTATGCGTTTGGCGCGACACCATAGTTAAGTCTGTCACTGTACATCCAGCCCCACTGAGTAGCTCCGATATCTATCTCATTGGTATCGTTATGACGATAGAACATGGAAGCTACAATGTTCGGATCTAGATTCAGCATTGGTGATGAAACGTTCCAGGTGTATACACCATAAGTATAGTTTGCGGATGTTGTATCAACCTCTGTTGAATACCATGTATCTCCTACTTTTTGGATTGTCAGATGCAGGTTCTCGTTTTCATCAACCCAAACACTAGTATCTGAATTGTTCCAGTTGTTACCGCCAGGATTTCCAGTTCCGCTTCTTACCCACCATTCTTTACCACACCAATTTAGATAGGTGTCTGCGGCAGCAAGGTTTGCGATCATAAGCAAGCCTAACGCACTTAACATTACGAGCTGTAGATATTTTTTGTCCATAGTAATCATGACATTAATGGCAGAACTCTTTGAAAAATTATCCTATTTGTTATTATATAGAAAAGTTGAAATATTTTTAAAATAATATATAAGTTCACAAAATTCGAGCCTTAATATAATGAATAATTAGAGAACAAAGATTACTTAATTTTAAGATAGTAGCTAAGAGAAAAAATATCGTAACTATTCAGCCTATCAAAATATGTTTATTGATATTGATTCTAACGAATATGAGGAATCCGAAAAATAGTTTATGAACAATGAAAAACACAGTCAATTGCTAACATTCCTAAAAAATCAATTTATAGAAATTTGTCTGTTGACTCTTAATAAAGATGGCTATTGATATTGTATTATATAGGCTGAGAACCAGATATCCCTCTGCTCTCTACAGATCGTAAGCTCGCAGAAAATTGCCAGACTCTGCAAAGGCAGAGCTGTAACATGTTAAATTACCGAAGAGTCATAAGAGTGGGGGGTGGTAGTCTATTCAAGCCAGATAATGCTGCAAGTTACAAAAACTACCCTCTCAGCCTACGTTTGTTTTATGAAAATGCAGCTATAAAAGTAACTGCATATTACCCTTTATACGAGTTACAAAATTCCTTATATTCCTCAATCTCAAAACAAGAGCCTTCCCTCACAATGCATCTACTTCCAGATTGTAGAGTCCTCTTTTTAAACACTCATAAAGTCATGATTTGTTCGCTTTTATTCAATAATTCGCTGACCAGAGTATCGTTTTTACAGAATACTAAATATATATTTTAAATAATACAGATAATTATTTATAAACAATCAGTTCTGTATTGATGTTAGTTATGTTGAAACTAAAAGAGATAAAGAACAACGCAAAAAAGTACATAGAACTATGCAAACTTATATATGTAGATCCTCGAACTCCCAAAACTGCAAAAATACTGTTATGGGTCGCCATAGGTTATGCATTATCGCCAATCGATTTAATACCGGACTTCATACCTGTAATTGGACACCTCGATGATATAGTAATTGTTCCTGTACTTTTGTATATTGCAATGAGATCAGTACCCAAAAACGTATACATGGAACATTATGTTCAGATATTAAGGAAATAAGTTTCAGTCAGAAAATAAGGTGTGATTTCTAAATTTTCGCGTTTTAAATTCCATAGAAGCAAAAAGTTGTAAAATTTCACCAGATTTTAACAGAAAAAGCTTGAGTTTTCTCTCAGCCGGAACAAGTAAAAATAAAACCCTTTTTCGGACCTGTTTTGCTGAACATTTGTTCCTAAAAGTATATGCCCATTTGAAGAGAAACAATACTTAACTTTCTTAAATGTAATTTTGAAGCCGATTAAAATTGTATCCAATTAAGGTTTGGTTGAAAAGAGTAAAGATCAAATTTTTAATGTGGGGGTATGAGGAAATGTTACTCATGGATATAATAACCTGGGAGCCTAAAGACTCCCTGAAAGTCGCGGAATTCTATGCGAATTACGAATACCCAAAGGGCATAAAAGTAATCGACGAGTGGACTGACCTTACTGGCTATCGCACGTTTATAATTTATGAAACTGAAGACGAAAAAACATATGCAACTTCCGTGTTTCCATTCATGGGACTGTGCAGGTTCGAGACCTTTCCGGTTATGAAACTGGATAAATTTATGCAGCTTGCCCAAAAACTTGCCGAGAAAGCCGGAGGAAAAAGGCCAGGCGCTGAACAGGGAGAGGGCGGAAAAGCCTCAGAAGAAATTATTGAGCAAATAGATAATCTTGAAAAGAGAATTGAACGCCTTGAACACCATTCTTTTATTCAGCAGGAAGATGTAACGTGAAACTTAGATCCGACACGAAGATCTAGATCCAAAGCGAAACTTTTAGTTCCAGCGTAAAGACATGTTTCCGACGTGAATAACTTGATCTGAAACAGGCTTTAGTTCGGTTGAGAATTTTTACCTCAAATTTATTTTTCAAACGCACTTTCAAATTTTTCCTCATCCATGCGATAGATCTGCCACCCATCTGCAGGGCTTCCTCCAAGATGCTCGTAGAATTCCCTTGCAGGGTTCCAGTCAAGGACGGCCCATTCCATTCTTCCGCAGTTTCTTTCTTTCGCAAGCTTTACACAGTGGAGAAACATTGCTTTCCCGATTCCTTTTCCCCGAAACTCGGGTTTTACAAAAATGTCCTCGATATAGAGCCCAGGCTTTCCCACGAAAGTAGAGAAATTGTGGAAATAGACAGTAAATCCGGCCGGAGCCCCATCCAGTTCGGCAAAGAAAACCTCGGCATAGGGTCTTTTTCCAAACATGGCCTCTGCCATGGTTTCTTCTGTCGCTGTGACCAGGTGGGAAAGGTTTTCAAACCTGGCAATGCCTTTGACGAACTCAAGAATCAGGGGAACATCTTCAATTTCGGCGGCGCGAATTTTTAAACCGAATTTTATTCCGTCTTCTGCGGACTTTATTTTATTCTCTATAAGTTTTATTTCAGGATCTGACATTTTTTGATTCCTTTATTAAATCGATAGATATAGATAATTTCATAGGTTTAATGAAACTGAAGTTATGAAACTGAAGTTATGAAACTGAAGTTATGAAACTGAAGTTATGAAACTGAATATGAGACTAAGTTTATTTGAATCCACTCTTAATGTATGTAATTTTTGCTAGCCTGAGATTTCCAACAAAAATAAGTATGAAGCAATAAGTATGAAGCAAAAAAGTCTTGTTTAAAATGCTTTGTCAAAAAGATTTCAAACCGGTAACGCTTGCAGATCGGGCTTTTTTTGAGCGCCATTACGCACTCTACCCGCAAACCCACAGCGACAATACTTTCACGAATATGATCTGCTGGAATCATTTCATGCATTACCGGTATGCATACGTGAAAGGAAATGTAATTATAGCGTGCACTGCCGCAGGAGTAAGCCGCTTACATCCGCCTATAGGCCCCCGTGATCCTGAACTCATTCGGGAGGTAATACGGCTGGCGCTGGACATAGGCGACGACAATAAACCCCTTATGCTCATTGACCCTGAGACTGCAAAATGGATGAAGAAAATCGATCCTGACCTTATGCTGATTCCAGACCTTAACCATTTTGAGTACGTGTACCGTGCTCTCGACCTTGCTGAACTTCCTGGAAAGAAATACCTCAAAATCCGCAGCCAGCTTAACAAATTTCGGAAAAATTACCAGCACACTGTCGAGCCGATAACCCCAGAAAACCGAGAAGAAATAATGGAGTTCCTGGTAAAGTGGTGTGAGAGCAAAAGGTGCAAGAACAATTTCACCCTTGCCCACGAAATAGAAGCATGTTCCTACGCGATCGAGCACTTAACCGAACTGCGCCTGCGAGGTCTTTTGATAAGGGTAGGTTCACAGATAGGTGCGATCTCTCTTTTTGAGCGTCTCAACGCTAATACAGCGCTAATCCATTTTGAGAAAGGGCTAACTGAGTATGAAGGAATATACAAGGTGATTAATGCCGAAACTGCAGCAGTTCTTGCCAGCGAGGTGGAGTATATCAATCGGGAAAGCGATCTCGGTGTCAGTGGACTTCGAGAAGCAAAGCTGAGATATCATCCGCACCACATGGTAGAGGTATATTCGCTCAAACGACGAACCTGCTTTCCAGTTATCACATGAGTATGCACTCTAATACATACCAGCATATAAGCCAAGTTTAGGTATCCTTGGAGCAAGTATGCCTTTCACAGCAAAAGAGATCATACAATGTCTTAAAAATAGAAGAAATCTTAAAAAGAACGGAATCCATTTACTTTTTGAACTTTAAAAGGATCATATATTAGAACTTAAACTCAAGTGAATTTGATGATTAGAATTCAAGATTCTTTAAAAGATGTATTCCTATGTTTGTGCCGATTTACCTTTTATTTTCGAAATTTTTAAGAAATAGATATAAGAGGATAATAATAAAAATCATTGTGTAAATTTCAGGGATTCTTAATTCAGTGAAACTCTTGAATAGTAATGTAGGAGACATGTTATTTTCCAAATTTTTTATAAATTAGATATAAAACACATATAAAAATAATAAAAAATATAATATCGATTACAGGGATTCCAAACAAAGTTACGACACTGGAGCTTATTGTTGACATGCTTTTAAAATTGTTTTAAGTAATTATAAAATTTTGTATAGGCTCCGCATAGGAAAATTAAAAGTAACTGTTCAGTTGTTCTTGCAAAAACTCAGGTCCCTGCGAGCCAATACAATTAATTTTTCCTTCTTATTTTGGACTCTATTCCAAAATCCAGTGATTTTTGCATTTTTGATAGAAAATCTGAATTAGCAAGAAGAATCCAGTTTTTGTCAAAATCAATATTCGATATCTAAAGACTTGAATCACTAAGTTGTGTTACACGGATGATGACTATTTACAAAATCTAGTGATTTTGAATTTTACATTCATCACTAGATTTTGGTACTGAGTCTTATTTTGTTTGAAGGTATTCTTCAAAAAGAAATCTTATACCAGGCTGTGCTAAATATTTGTAACCAATAATTGTATTTTTCAAGTTTGTATTTTCTGTTTCAAGCAAATCAAGGAGAGATATAGAGTTAAAGTTGCGCTGGCGCACCCCACTGCAAGCAACGGGTATCTTCGCGTCACCGTTCCAAATTCCGTAAAAGGAAACAATAACCCTAAACAATTTAGTTTGAGCAGAAGTTAACAATCAAAAAATGAAATTGAGAATCATATTATCATCAACGGTTACCGAGAAAATTTTCCATCCCCGCAGCAAGCCTAGCGGGGTATTCAACTGGAATAAATTGTTTTTAAAAATAGTAGGGTTGTGAATATATATAAAAAAATTAATTGAAGGTGTCTTTAAACACCTCCTCATTTTTAGCCTCTGCAAGTGTTTTCAAAGCTTCAAGCTGTTCCTGTTCAGAATCGACGTAATAAACGTCATACCCGAGCCTGTCAAGCTGCCGGATATACTCTGTTGGGAACGCGGGCTCTATCGTTACAGCATGGGTAATTACATATCGATCACCGACAATGGTTCGTAGCAGGCTTCGCCCATATCTATCGTCCAATTCTTCAATCTTAGGTTTTAGAGCAGCAATATTATCTATCATCCTTCCAATGGCCTGAAAGTCAAATGCGTGGCCCCAACACGTGAGTGTAAAACACTGTGCTATGCGATCGGTTCCGACTTTCCTTGCCAGACCAACTGATGTATATTTGCGAATATTATCACCTTCCGGCATGTTAGGCACAAAGAACATTTCATTCTGGTTCGGCCAAAAGAAATCAGAGATATTCTTTGAGAACAGCTCGTGAATCACTTCGTCAAACAGCCAACGCGGCGTGATAGACCATGCAACTCGCTTCATATTATCGGTAACTATCACTGTTTTGTCTTTGATTAGCTCTAGCTCGGGATATTCTCCCAATATTTGTTGCTCAATATCATCGAACATATTATCCGTAACTGTCAAGAGCTAGTCTTTGATTAGCTCTAGCTCGGATATCCTTCCAAGAATCTCTGCTCAAGATTTTAGACCATAGTTAATTAACTAAGCCAGTTTTATGACAACGCAGAGTATTTTTAGCTTTATATAAAAATAGTCAAATAATTGATAATTAACGTACAATATCGATATTATGGCTCAAAAACATGACAGATGAGGTTTTATTAAATTTGTCGAAAATGCTTTAAATGTAAAAAAAGGCTCTAAAATTGCTTATTTGATCCAAAAATTACATATAATGACTTAAAATTTCACCATGGAATTCCGCTGAATACAAAATTAGATAATAAGAGCTCGATTAATATTACATATATATATTAAAATAACATTTAATAGGTTCTATGTTTTCAATTCTCATAAATATATAAATATTAATTATGTTTTGGAACTATAAATAGAGCTTTTTGCGTTATTGCACGACTAAATATCTTTTTAAAGAGGATTTATACTATAAAAATCCATTAAATTGATTATAAATAGCTTTAAGAAACTTTTTTTACAAAATAAATTTTATAGTTTAATATTACTGAAAAATAAGGAATTTTGTGAAATATGGCAAAATCTCGACTCATTTCAAAATATTATTTTCTAATACCTAGATGGTCCATCTTTATTCGATTGATGTTTTAAAACACCTGAATGTTAGCAGTTCCTTTAAGGTCCATATTGAGTCCACAATTCCTGCCTCTCTTGCAGGTGTATTTTTGCATTCAACTCCTCTTTC
>Ga0183095_11482_pt1 | contig 16884 bp, 13 predicted proteins | sample BioMet4_FD_130346 | JGI IMG/M metagenome (GOLD analysis project Ga0183095, IMG submission 130346) | Microbial communities from bioreactor (seeded with sewage sludge) at LBNL, California, USA - Biofuel metagenome 4 (v2) (version 3) | ecosystem: Engineered > Bioreactor > Anaerobic > Unclassified ...
GTGATATTCAAAGGGAAAGTCTATGTAGGTGCTTCGGATGGCACTTTCAGGGCATTGAACCTTAAGGACGGTTCTTCTTTCTGGACCTTCAACGAGGTCAAAGGTTTCATCGAATGCAAGGCTTTCGTTGATGGGGAGCAGGTCGTATTCGGCACTTGGGCAAACAAATTATATTCTCTCGATACCCAGACCGGGCATCTGCAGTGGATATGGGAATGCAAACGCCCGTCCAGAATGTTCTCTCCTGCGGCCTGCTGGCCAGTCAAGGCTGATGGACGCATATATATTGCCGTACCGGATAGGAAGATGTATGCCCTCGATGCCAAGACTGGAGAAGAACTATATCACGAAAACAATGTAGCCAGAGAATCCATTGGCTTATCGGGAGATGGTAAAACCGTGTATACCAAGTCAATGTATGCCCGTCTCATCGCTACTCCTTCAGATATTCCTCTTGCAGCCATACCTGGCAATATGGGTAAAGACGACACAAGCAATACTTTGCCGCAAAGTCTGATTAAATGGAACGTGGGAACTGGTGCCGGCTATGATATCTCACCAACTTCCATTGCCGAAAAGAACGGGATCGTGCTTATGCCTACCGATAAAGGCAATCTCCTGGCTTATTCTGCTGCTGACGGTTCTCTCTTATGGGCGCACAAGATATCAATTGGCCTCGTCAATCCGCTCATCGTATGGGTAAAAGGCAAAAAAATGTTTATATTAGCATCCACTATGGACGGATCAGTTTCCCTCCTATGCTATTAATATATTAAAATGATACCAATGAAATTATTATCGTCTTTCAGTGGCATATTGTGCCTCTTGCTTTCCTTTAATGCTTCTGCCCAATCAGTTAAGATGGAAGACTGGCAAGACCCAAACATTTTTGAACGTAACCGTCTTCCGATGAGGACTACATTCATAACAGATCAACAGAAGACATTGAGCCTGAACGGTGTCTGGAAGTTCAATTTCAACCAGACCATTGCCGGCAGGACAAAAGGATTCGAAGCCGTCAAGTTCGATGATTCCTCTTGGGGTACGATCCCTGTTCCGGGAAACTGGGAGACCAATGGCTATTGCGACCCGATATATGTTAATTATCATTATGCTTGGTACGGCCATTATCAGAACAATCCGCCATATCCTGCAACTGAACATAATTATGTTGGCCAATATCGTCGTTCTTTCAATGTGGATCCTTCTTGGACCGGGAAGAAAGTCTGCCTATGCATTGGTTCGGCCACGTCAAATGTACGTGTATGGGTTAACGGAAAAGAAGTCGGCTATAGCGAAGACAGTAAGTTGGAAGCCAGATTCGACATTACCAAGTACATTCACGCTGGCCGGAATACCATTGCCCTCGAAATCTTCCGCTGGTGCGATGGCACCTATCTGGAATGTCAGGATTTCTGGAGATTGGCAGGAATCGCCAGGGGCGTGTACGTCTATACCCGTGAGCGGAAAGGCATTGAGGATGTGCACATAAATGCTTCTGCTTCAGGCAATTTGAAGGTGTGTTCCGAAGTCACTCCGGGAGTCGCCAAGGTCGATTACGAAGTCTTGGATCCATCAGGAAAGGTAGTGGCTTCTTTCGATGCCGCTGTTGCCAAGAAATATGAACAATCCGAGACTGGAAATGTAGTTTTGAATCTTGAAAAGAAGTTGTCCGATCCATCACTCTGGAGTGCTGAAACCCCTACATTGTACACATTGAAAGTCACGGCTTCCGACAGGAAGGGAGTATGCGAAAGCACTTCCATACCATTCGGATTCAGGACTGTGGAAATCAAGGATGCACAGTTGCTTGTGAACGGCCAACCTATATTGATCAAAGGCGCAGACAGGCACGAAGTCAATACCTACAAAGGATATGTATTGTCCCAGGCTGATATGCTGAAGGATATTAAGATAATGAAGGAGTTGAACATCAATACTGTACGTACTTCTCACTATCCGAACGATCCTATGTGGTATGCTCTCTGCGACAAGTATGGAATCTATGTGATTGATGAAGGGGACATCGAATCTCACGGAATGGGATATGGAGACAAGACTCTTGCCAAGGATCCTCAATTCCTTGCAGCCCATCTTGCGCGTGATCGTAGGATGGTAAAAAGGGATTACAATCATCCTTCCGTAATCATATGGAGTCTGGGGAATGAGGCGGGAAATGGTGATAACTTCTTTAAGTGCTATGACTGGATCAAGGCTTATGACAAGACCCGCCCAGTGATGTACGAGAGAGCCGAGGGTGGCAAGAATACGGATATTTATTGTCCTATGTATTCAACCCCTGACGATTGCATAAGATATTGCGAGAGCAATCCTTCCAAGCCATTGATTCAGTGCGAATATGCTCACGCTATGGGTAATTCTATGGGCAATTTCAAGGATTATTGGGACATCATAAGGAAATATCCAAGCTATCAAGGCGGATGTATCTGGGATTTCGTGGATCAGGCTCTTTACAAGAAGGTGGATTCATCGAAATATGGTACGGACCACATCTTTGCTTTCGGAGGAGACTTCAACGACTATGACCCGTCTGACAATGCATTCAATTGCAATGGCATTATTGCTGCAGATAGGACACTTCATCCTCACGCCTATGAGGTACGTTATCAATATCGTTCCATCCTTACTTCTCTTGCGGATGGAGATCAAGCCGTGCTCAAGGTTTACAATGAAAACTTCTTCATCGACCTTTCCCGCTATATTCTGTATTGGAATGTAACCGCAGATGGAGACGAAGTGCGTTCAGGACAGGTTACCGACCTTAAGACTGCCCCTCAGGCTACCGAACTCATCAATTTGGGATTTTTAAAAGATGAATTGGTAAAGGCTCATCCCGGTCAAGATATCTATGTCAATGTAAAATACCTCTTGCGTAAGGACGATGGCTTGCTCAATGCCGGTTATCAAATCGCTTATGACCAGATTCCGATTTGCGAAGCACCAGTGAAGGTTCAGCAACGCTTTACCGATGCTTTCGCTGGCAAATCTTCCATCAAGACGCTACTTCCTTTCTATACCACCAATGGCAATGTGAATGTATTTGCAGGTCAATTCTCATATCCTGGGGCTACTGCGGTACTGGGATCAGATTGGACCGCCGTCTTCAATGCCAAGACAGGTGCCTTGACAAGTTATGCTGTCGATGGAATGGAAATGATTGCGGCACCGCTTCTGCCTGGTTTCGGACGTGCTCCGACAGAGAACGACATCGGGGCGAAATTGAATGAGAAGATGAAGATGTGGCAATATCCACAGCTAGAGGTTTCATCATTCGATGTTAAGGAAATGACTGACAGCTATCTGGTCACTGTGTTTTTTAAGCCAATAGAAGACAAAGCTGAAGTCATTGTCAAGTACTATGTATTTGGAGACGGTTCGATTGCAGGTGTTGAGAGTATGAAAGATGCCGGAGGTCTGTCTGAATGTCCAATGCTTTTCCGCTTCGGAATGGAAATGGGGATGAAGGGAGATTTTTCAGACTTGGATTTCTATGGCAAGGGTCCGTGGGAGAATTATTGCGACAGGAACAGTTCCGCTATGGTCGGACATTATACTCAGACTGTCAATGAACAGTATCACTATGGTTATGTACGCCCACAGGAATCGGGAAATAAGACTGAATTGAAGTGGTTCAAGATTACAAATGACAACGGGACCGGCTTGGAGATTACTTCTGATAAAAGGTTCTCTGCATCGGCTCTTCCATTCTATCGTAAAGATATGGACGTATCTCTTCTTGGAAGACAGGCTCACTCTTTGGAACTGTTGACGAAAGCCCATATATCTGACCGTAGAGACGGTACGACTTATGTCAATTTCGATTTGGCTCAGATGGGGCTAGGGGGTATTAACTCTTGGGGAGCCCTTCCTCTTGAAAAATATCGTTTGAACGCTGCAGAGCGTGAGTTTCATTTCATCTTGAGACCTGTCAACAATTAACGGTTATGAGTAATTTTGTGGCAAAGGCAGTATGCCTAGCATTAATTTCAAGTTCAATTATGTGTGCTTGCGGTACTGGTAAGATAGTCAGCGATACATCTACGCAGAATGCTACTATCCAGACCATTATGAAAAGAAAAAGTGTGCGTAGCTATACGACTCAGAAAGTCTCCTATGAACAGATCCAGGCTCTCTTGAAAGCTGCAATGGCAGCACCTTCTGGTCGCAACATCCAGCCTTGGAGATTCGTAGTGGTTTCCGATAAGGAAACACTTGCCAAATTGGCTGAATCCCTTCCTTATGCAAAGATGCTCACACAGGCTTCAGTGGCCATTGTCGTATGCGGTGACACTACTTATGTTAAACACAGTACCGGGGAGACCGTACCAAACAATCTTTGGGTTCACGATTGTGCCGCTGCGACAGAGAATTTGCTGCTGGCTGCTGAATCGATGGGACTGGGAGCCGTATGGACTGCAACCTATCCTTATCCTGAGAGATATGGTGCAGTCAAAGCTGCTTTGGGTATTCCCGATAGTATAATGCCTTTATGCGTGGTACCAGTCGGCTATCCTGCAGGCAACGAAAAGCCAAAGGATAAATGGAAACCTGAGAATATCCACTACAATAAGTGGTAGTCTTACCTGAATTTGGGGCCTGTAAGTCTAAGATGCCAGAGCACGACCCCAATGGATACGGACACGTTCAGTGAATGTTTGGTGCCGAATTGGGGTATCTCCAACGAGAAATCGGATGCATCCACGGCTTTCTGATCCACTCCGTCAACTTCGTTTCCGAAAATCAGGGCATATTTTTTATCAGCCTGGGGGATGAAATCCTTCAGGCTTTTTGAATGTTCGGTCTGTTCCACGCTGACTATCACATATCCTTCTGCCTTCAGATTCTCTATGACTGGAAGCGTCTCATCTGAATGTTCCCAGTCCACGCTGAATTCGGCTCCTAGGGCTGATTTGTGTATTTCTGCAGAAGGTGGGACTGCGCTGATCCCGCACAGCCAGATTTTGTCTATCTTGAAAGCATCGCTGCTGCGAAATGCCGAACCAACGTTGTGAGCGCTGCGGATGTTGTCAAGAACGACAACAATACCGGAATCTGGCAATTCCTTGTACTGCTCGGCGTTTACACGTCCCAATTCAATATTGAGTAATTTTCTGTCTTTCATCGGTTGATAAATACTAGTTGCAAAGGTAGTATTAAATGCTAAATTTATTTATCTTTGTAGGATAATTAATGACTAGTTATGAGACAAGATGTACAGGTCTTCGACCTGATTAAGAAAGAGAAAGAGAGGCAATCTTCAGGATTGGAACTGATTGCTTCTGAGAATTATGTGAGTGACCAGGTCCTCGAGGCTATGGGTTCCATCTGCACAAACAAGTATGCTGAAGGTTATCCTGGCAAGAGGTATTACGGTGGTTGCGAGATTGTTGACCAGATTGAGCAATTGGCCATCGACAGGCTTTGCAAAATATTTGGTGCTGAGTATGCCAATGTTCAGCCTCATTCGGGAGCGCAGGCCAATATGGCAGTGCTTATGGCTTGCCTAAAGCCAGGCGATACTTTTATGGGCCTTAACCTTGCACACGGCGGTCACCTGACTCACGGCTCACCTGTGAATGTCTCAGGTATGCTCTATCACGCTGTCCCTTATGGGCTCAATGAAGAGACTGGCTACATCGATTATGATGCGATGGAGAAAATCGCCAAGGAATGTCATCCGAAACTTATCATTGGTGGCGCTTCTGCTTATTCCAGGGAATGGGATTATGAGAGGATGCGCAAGATTGCCGATGAGGTCGGGGCTTTGCTTATGATCGATATGGCTCATACTGCTGGTTTGATTGCTGCCGGTCTTTTGAAGAATCCTGTCAAATATGCTCATATTGTCACATCTACTACTCACAAGACATTGCGTGGTCCTCGTGGCGGCGTGATTCTTATCGGTAAGGATTTCGACAATCCTTGGGGCGTTACTACTCCGAAGGGCGAAATTAAGAAGATGTCGGCTATGATTAATTCGAGTGTGTTCCCTGGAGTTCAGGGTGGCCCTCTCGAGCACGTGATAGCATCTAAGGCTGTGGCTTTCTATGAGGCTATGCAGCCAGAATTCGTAGAATATCAGAAGCAGATCAAGGCTAATGCGCAGGCTATGTGCCAGGCTTTCATTGCTAAAGGTTACAAGGTCGTATCTGGTGGTACTGACAATCATCTTATGTTGATTGATCTCCGTACCAAGTTCCCTGAGGTTACAGGGCGTATGGCTGAGAATGAGTTGGTTAAGGCCAATATTACTATCAATAAGAATATGGTTCCTTTCGATTCCAGGTCTCCTTTCCAGACTTCAGGGGCCAGAATCGGTACACCTGCAGTCACCTCGCGTGGGTTTGTTGAGAAGGATATGACTGATATCGTAGCTTTGATTGATACTGTTCTTGATGCCGTGTCCAAGCACGTGGCTCTAGTTAAGGGGGAAACGACTGAAGGCAAAGAAGAGTATGAGGCTGTGCTTGAGGATGTCAAACACAAAGTTGTGATGATGACGAGTGGTCGTCCTCTCAATAAGTATTAGAATATTGACATATAAATTTAAAGGGCTACCAATTCAATTGGCAGCCCTTTTTAAATTAAAGTTTGTTGAGTATTTATTTTTGTGGAACACTTTCCCCGAAAATCAATTTGTTGTTGTATTGTTTTGCAAGATGGTGTAGTTTTCCATTGCCAGCACAGATGAAAGGCGTACCTGACAGTGCACAAGGAATCGCAAGCACCAAGGCGACCATAAACATAGGGGGAGCGTCGTCATCATATAGATCTGCAAACCCGTTTTCCGCATCTGCGATCAATCCGTTTACTCCGATTAGCCCCGCTGTGGAGAGAATGTTGACGCCTATCCTATATTCATTCATTCCGTGACGGTATTGTTTCGCTCCTTTCAAGCCGAAATACGAAATAGCCTCTTCTTCTGATATGACCTCTCCGTTTTGCTTGAAAATCAACCCTTGTCTTACTTTCAGCGTCCCACCTACTATCCTGGAGTTCACAGTCCCGTCATTGAACTGCGAAGAATCGCTCAATACATTCTGAGCGAAACAATTGGCCGCCATTAATACGGCAGCCAAAAAAATCAGGATTATTTTTCTCATACATTGACTAGATGCAAAAATTGCACCTTTCGTTGCATTGTTGGGGTACTTATTTGTTATTTGGTGCTGAACGTATAGTGCCCTTGTTTTACCTCAATTGGCTTGGAACCGTCAGGCATATAGATGGTGGCGTGGCTCCCGACAGGAATAGTAACATCTACAGTGATTTTCGAACCGTGTCTGACGACCTCGGAAACGACTTTCCCGTACGGGGTCGGATGTGAATATCTAGCGCTGTCCAGTTGGGACGGCAGCAAAGGCCTGATGATGACGTGTCTGTATCCTGGCTCATTCTCATCCACGTTCACGCCTGCCAGATCGTTGTAAAACCATACCAACCCTGCGCCGAACATTGTATGAACGTGCGAGTCCTTTCCGCTCCAAGTCTCCCACATCGTAGTGGCTCCCTGCTTTACCCATAGCCCGAAACTTGGATAATCTGTCTGATTCATAATATCGTAGGCTAGGTCGCTCAGCCCGTTCTGAGCCAATGTCGTGAAAAGCAATTGGCAGCCGAAAATGCCAGTGTTGATATGCTTATTGTATTTCTCTGTAAGTTCTTTGCGCAATGTCTCCACTACATCTGCCTTGCAACCTTCCGGAACGCCTATCGAAAGGCCGAAGAGGTTGGCGCCGAAGTCGCCATAAGTATGATTCTTCGGATCGTAGAATTTTTTGTTGAAGGCCTCTCTTGTACGAGCGGCAAGTTTAGAATAATACTCGTAGTCTGCATCGTGACCAAGTTCCTTGGCTGACTTTGCGATGATATTGGAACATTTCCATAAGAAATAAGTATGATACAACTCCTGAGGTGGAATGTCATAAGGTGCATTCCATTCTCCTAGATTGAACCAGATGTTAGGCTCTGTACTGCCAATATTGCATCGTTGTGAAAACATAGTATTGTCAGGGGTGAGCCAGGTGAGCATATAGCGGACATAGCCCTTCATCGTCTCATAACTGTCGCTTAATACTTTTCTATCTCCATATTGCAGATAATAGTTCCACGGCATTATTATGGCTCCTGCGCCCCAAGCGACTCCGCCGCCCCCATAAGGCTGCCACGGTGCTGCATTAGGCACATAGCCGGTGTCCTTGTCCTGACAGTCGCGCATATCTCTGAACCATTTGACGTAGAATGCAGAAGCATCGAAATTGTGCATCAGCGCAAGCGATGCCAATTGGCCATCACCCAGATAAGCGATTCTTTCCCTATTGGCACAATCGCTTGAAATGCAGCCGTGCATATTTTCCTTTTGCGCTTGTATCCAGATGTCATTTATCTTGGTAAATAGTGCATTAGAAGTGCCGAACTGCGAATCTTGCTTCACATCTGTATTTACAGCCTCTGCCGTTATGTTGTCGACTGTCAATTCCTTTACACCGCTTATCTCTGCTTCTGTGAAAGTGTACCAAGTAAATCTAGGGGCATAACTGGTAGGATTGCTGTCCTTGAACATATATTGCTCGGTACCGACCTCATATTCGCAGATGAAATGAACTTTCAATGTGTCCCCTGATTTCCCTACTATATTGTTGAATTTCAACCATCCAGCCATTTCTTTGTCGAATTTGGCGAGGAAAGTACCATCGGCCCTTTTGGTGACTGAAATTGGTTTCACTCTTTCTGTGACTTTGTCGGTAGGGGCTGTCTGTGCGGACAGTATTCCATCAGGTCCTACGCCTTTCCCAATAGTGACTTGCTCCCAATCTGAGTCGTTGAAATCCGTTGTTGCCCAGCCATTTGACTCTTTGGTGGCATCGTAGACCTCTCCTGCATAAGTGTCGTTCATCACAATTGCGGATTTATGTGTGCGCCAAGAAGAATCTGTGGCTATCATCTCTTTGGTCCCGTCTTCGTAAGTCACTTCGACTTGGCAGATGAGACAAGGCTTTCCGAAACGGAGTACGTGGAAATTATTTGTATTATAAACACTGTTGCCCAATATGGCACCTACTGCGTTCTCTCCTTTGTTTAGGAGGCCAGTGATGTCGTATGAAAGATACAATACTCTGTAATTGGTGAAGTTATCCTCTACGGTAATCCTGATTTTGGATAGCAGGGGACGATGCGAGAAGTTACTGATTCCAGGCACCAGGCAGTCATCGCTGACACGTTTCCCATTGACATACAGTTCGAAAAAGCCAAGCCCTGAAACAAAAGCTTTAGCCTTGGTAATTTTCTTTCTGTTGAGGGTGAATGTCTTACGATAAAGAGGAGCGGCATCGAGCCCTTCGTCAGATGAGAAGGAACTGCCGATCCATTGGGCTTTCCATTCTTCTTGTGTCAATAACCCCATTCCCCAATGTGCTGGTTCGCTCCAATTTGAAGCCTTTCCATCCTTGTCCCAGACGCGGACTCTCCAATAATAGTCAAGTCCGGATTGCAATGGCTTCCCGGCGTAATCTATCAGATAAGATTCTTGAGAGCTGACTTTGCCTGTGTCCCAAATGTCGGCTTTTCCTTTTTCCAGTTTCTTGGCGGTTGAAGCCACCTGTATCTGATATGCACTTTGATATTCGCCTTGTGCATTTTCATCGGCGGCGATATTGATCCAAGACAATCTTGGGTGTTGGTTGTCCACAGTGCCGGGATTGGCCATATGTTCGCACCTAAGGTCTGTCGGACTGATGCTAGAAACTTTATTGAAAGAGAATGTGCTGGCAATTCCTGTCCAGGAAACTGCAATTGATAGCAATGCTGAAAGGAAAAATTTTGCTGATCTTGACATTGTTTTCGGTAATTTGGTGTTATTACCGTAAAGTTAAGGCATTTTTCCATCAATCACGGTGGAAAATATTCCTGAAAATGTCTCTGTCAGATTTGTTGCGATTCGGGATTGGGATAATTCTTGACTGCCTTGTGCTTGATTGCAGCCCCAATGCAGATGATAGGAACACTTATTACTGCCACTACAGCCACACCGACAAACACTACTCCGACAGTCGCTCCTGCCAATGCGACCACCCCCGCTACGGCCGCTGCGCCAAGTGCCACAGCCCCGACTGTCTCTCCGATGCGTAGTACTTTCTTGCCTGTATTGGCCAATGCTTGACCGATTGCCTTGTTCTGGGCAGAGTCCTGTTGATGATACAATGTGTCTTGACTTGGCAGAGTCTCAATTGCCGAGACTTTATTTGTTCCAATGACTGCGAATATCGTCGAAGCCAAAATAATCATTATTAACTTTCTCATTCCGTATTGATGTCATCCTTTGTGATGAACGGTTGCAAATGTACTAAAAAACACCTAGATGTAAGGTCAAATTATTTCCTATATTTGTCGCAAAAATATATTGTAATGAATGATAATGAAAATATAATTGCCAATGCTCTGGCTTATGCCAAGTCGCTTTTCGGTTCCGATGCCACTGGACACGATTTTTATCATACTCAGCGTGTTTATGATCTTTCGAGATTGATATGCTCGAAAGAGGGGGGCGATATGTTCGTAGTATCGTTGGCTGCATTGCTGCACGATGTGGACGATCCTAAACTTTTTGCCACGGAGAATTTGGCCAATGCCAGGGGCTTTCTGTGTGAAAATGGTGTTGTTCCAGAGGTCATTAACCGTATCTGCCATATAATTTCACAAGTTTCTTTCAAGGCCGGTGATACAAAGGTCCCTGATTCTTTGGAAGGTAAGATTGTCCAAGATGCGGACCGCTTGGATGCTATCGGAGCGATAGGGATTGCAAGGGCTTTCGCCTATGGTGGAAGCCACGGCAGGCCAATATATGAGCCTTCAGAGGCGCCTATGGCTGGAATGGATGAGAAGACCTATCGTGCCCACGCCGGATGTACTGTCAACCATTTTTATGAGAAACTGCTACTCCTTAAGGATATGATGAATACCCCCACTGCCCGCGCCCTTGCCACCCATCGCGACTGCGTAATGCGCACCTTCCTCGATGAATTTCTCAAAGAGTGGGGAGAAGGGGCAAGAGAGAATTAATATTTCATTTTCTCGTGGCAAAATTTTGTTTTAGTATAATTATTGTCTATTTTTGCCACGGAAAACAATAACACTTATGGAGACCACAATAGGCAGGAATTTGAAATTGTTGAGAGAGGCTAATTCCTTTACTCAGGATCAGGTTGCCTCTTTTTTAGGTATCAATCGTTCTACTTATTCCAATTACGAATCAGGTGATCGTGAAGCACCACTTGAAGTTCTAGAAAAAGCATCGGATCTTTTTGGCTGTGAATTGTCAATATTATTTGAAGATGATTCAAATATTGTTGACAATATGTTAGTTTGCTCCTTCAGAGTCGATAATCTTTCAGAAAAGGATATCGCTGAAATTGCTGCATTTAAGAATATTGTAAAAAATTATATCAAAATCAATCAACTATTGGCGAAATGAAACGACTATCGGTGGAGGAGGCGGAAAATTTGGCAATTAAGTTCCGCAGTGAGAATGGCTTGAGTCTTTCAGAACCTATTGCGACGAAAACTCTTCTTAGGAAGATGAAAGTCTTGACTATATTCAGACCGCTTTCAGAAGATTATTTCGGACTCTCTTTGAAATCGAAGAACGGAGAATGCTTTATGCTTATCAATTCAAATTCCACGATTGGTAGGCAGCATTTTACAATAGCACACGAATTCTATCATCTTTTTTACGATTCGGATCCAAAACCTCATATTTGTCTCGCTGAAGGAGGAACATCACCCCTCGAGAAGAATGCGGATTTGTTTGCATCCACCTTACTCTTGCCCAGAGAGGGGATTTTAATGGGAGTACCATCTGGTGAATTATTCATTAATAGAATTCAGATGCCTACTATTATTAGACTTGAACAGTTATTTGCTGTTTCCAGGCAATCATTATTGATTCGATTAAAGTCAATAGGAATAATTAATGAAGTCACATTGAAAAAATTACAGACTATTTCTCCGAAACAATCGGCGAGGCAGTTTGGTTATGACCTTTCGTTATACGAAAGTGGAAATGAGAATCTTGTGTTGGGAGACTTCGGCGAAAAGGCTAGAAAATTATTTGATTTGGGAAAAATCTCCGAAGGTCATTATCAGGAACTGCTAAACCTTTGGACAAATGGAAAAAGTTAAGATTGTACTGGATGCAGATGTGATCATCCATTTCTCAAAAGGCTGTTTGCTTAATGTCCTGCCGAAGATTTTCAGTGAATATGATTTTGTCGTACTTCAAACAGTGTACAATGAATTATTGGGGCCAATCAGAGGAGAACTGGACAGACAAATATTTTTTTTGAAGAATATTTCTTTACTTCCTTTCTCACCTTGTGGAGAGATGATGAAAGAATATGCAAAGTTAATCAAGACACTAGGGAAGGGGGAGAGCGCTTGTATGGTATATTGCCGATTTAACCACGATGTGATTGGCAGCAGTAATCTCAGAGATATCAAGGAATATTGCCAGAGATATAATTTGACATATCTCACTACTGTAGATTTCTTGTTTTTTGCAATACAAAGAAAATTAATGACGAAAGATGAAGCTGTACAATTCATTTCTGAAGTGAGGAGAAAAGATAGCAAACTTCCTGATGTGGATTTCGACACTTTTGTAAGCAAAGTCGTTTTATGACTTCACAGTATTAAGATCTAATCAAGTTTAGAGTTACTTTAAGGGCTATTCACCGAAGAAGTTCTAGAATATAGCTTAATTGAGTGTTACGTTCGTCTAATTATTGCACCATTACGAATATTAATTTCTCTAGAACGATTTTGATTTATGATAAATTATTGAGAATTTTAATGTTGTAATATTCGTTGACTATGCCTCTGACCAAAAACGCACTGAACAGAATTAAGTATTTGGATGAATTTCTTTCAGATACGCACCATTACTATGACACTAAGTCATTGACCGAAAAATGTAACAACTGCCTGATGGATGATGGCTATGAGCCTGTCACTCAACGTTGTATAGAAAAGGACATAAAATTTCTTGAAGGTGCGCCCTTTTATGCCTCGATCAAACGAGAGAGAATCGATGGCTTGTCTATTGTTCGTTATGAAAATCCAGGTTCATCCATTTTTACCAAAGAATTGACCGATGACGAGAAAAACCTATTGTCGGAGGTATTGACGACTATCGGACAGTTCGACGGTCTGGACAATTTCACTTGGCTGAACAATCTGGGCAAGAAATTGGGTCTTGACGAAAGCAGAAGAAAAATTATCAGTTTCGGCAGCAACCCATATCTGAAAAATTCCACTATGCTGGGTGCACTTTTTACTGCAATATCCAACAAACAAGTTATTGATGTCCATTATCAGAGTTTTGAGTCCCCTCAAATCACAGAAATGAAAGTCCATCCATATTTGTTGAAACAATATAACGAACGTTGGTATCTGATTTGTGCGTTGGATAGCGATAACCTAATAATGAATTTGGCCCTTGATAGGATTGTGGAATTTTGCCCCGATTTGTCTACGGAGTATCGGCAATCAGAAGATGATTTCGATGAACGATTCGATGACATTGTCGGCGTTACCCTATGGGAAGACGATTCCATCGAAGAGATATTGGTTTGGGTGTCGGATCACGAATGGAACTATATCAATACCAAACCTATACACGGAAGTCAGCGTGAGGTAGTAGGGGATGAGGAAATAGAAATTAGGAGCAGATATCCGGAATTCGGAGATTATGGTCGTTTCCTGCGATTATCTTGCAAGATTAATTTTGAACTTTTGCAAGTACTTACAAGCTTTTTCGAAGGTTTAGTCGTCCTTGAACCTTCCAACCTCAGAGCCGAAATCAAAGAGAAGATCGCCTGGATGGAGAAGAATTATCAATGACAGGGGAACTACTCATAGAAGAAATCGTTAACTAAGAACAACTGTTTTTTTGCTCTGGTCATTGCAGTATATATCCATTGATATGTGCTTTTGGTAGGATTTAACATAAGATTCCTCGTACCAATATCTAAGTAGACTCGCTCCCATTCTCCACCTTGAGCCTTATGACAGGTAATGGCATATCCCCAAGCACAGCGCAAGGCATTTAGATATGGATCTTGTTTCATTTGACTTGAGAAGTTCTCGTCTTTTTGATTAATTCCTTTTTTCTTCATCCTAGTTATGAAATCTATGAACAACTCAGTCTGTCGATTACTATCCAAATTGACATCAGTTTGATGTAGGAGTTCCTCTATCAAAAATTGAGTATGTTTTTCCTTGCTGGCTAATTCTTGTACTTCAACCTCTAGGAAGTGCAATCCTCTGATTTCTACGCGACGAGGGTATATTTTCATTACTCTAACCATATCGCCATTTGATAATCCAGAAATCATATTGTTTTGGACTACAATCAAAATATCCCCATTGGATAAAGGTTCATCTGCTTGTTTGCCAAGTTCTGTCCTTATTCTTTCTGACAAGTTTAAACAATTCCTGTTGCTTCTGGTGATCATTATTGATTTTTCGTTCCCGTTAGTTCTTATGTCTTTTACGTAAGAAGAGATTAACGTCCCTAATGAATCATAAAAAATTATATTGTTACAATTTCTGAAAGGCAATTTCATCCAAGAATTGGATTTATAATAAGAACTATATTCTGGTGCAGTCTGATACAATTTCCTTATAATCATTGACTTGGGTATCAATTCATTCTCATTGTCCTGCCTCATTATCAGTGTGAGTTCTGAATGTCTGACATTCAGGGAAAAAGTCTCTTCAAAGTATTTCGGGCTCAATGCCGGTGAAAAGACATCGTCGCAAGGAGGCAATTGGCACGGGTCTCCGACGAAAATAAATTTGCTCCCAGGCCTTGGATCGTAGTCTAATAATTCTTTCAATAATCTTCCTTCTCCGAATTTCGCCTGAATATTATTCGATTGTTCTTTGTCCGCGATCATAGAGGCCTCATCAATGATATATATAGTACTACTTGAACTTTCGGCTAAGGACCTTGGTTTGAAGATCAAGAAAATTTGATCATCGAATTTGGCACAGTCTGTAATTTCTTGATTGGAAAGATCCACGTTTAGTTTCGAAAATGAATAAATCAGAGAATGAATCGTTTTTACACCGAATTCCTCATTTGGAACAATGTCGAGGATATTGGATAATATCTTAGCTGCTCTTCCGGTTGATGCCAATAGTTGAAAATGCCTGTTATCTTGCTTGAGATTATTGATTAGGAAATTCATAAGAGTGGTCTTTCCCGTGCCGGCATATCCTCTAAGAATGAATATACGGCAATCTTTATCATCAAGGAAGTCAACCATTTGCTCAAGAGCTTTCCTCTGGTCAATATTCAAAGTAATTTTTTTCATCAGTTTTGGTATGGTATTACTTGGACTTAAATCATTTCTTACCAAGCAAATATACTCATTATCTTTTTGAAAAGTTCAACTTTACAGAATTACCGTCATATATTGTTGCAATATCACAATTCCTTTTGCTAACGACTAATTTCCTCGCTAAATAGCCATTCATATCTGCTAATCCTTCTTTTGATGGAATTATGCTCTTTGAGGTGGGGGAGACTTTAGGTCGAAAGTCTCTATAGTATTAATCTTTGGGCTTATAGACATTTTGTATAATGGGATCCTTGTAACAAATTGGAATAGATACTTTTACAAAGATTGTCATTGCAATGTCAAACATAATGCATTTTCTGTGACTCTTTAAATGTATTTCATAATAAATAGAGATGTCACATCAAAATGTATAAATGTAATGGCTGAGGATGACTTTGCGAAGTAATGAACCTTCATTCTCTTGGATGTATTTAAGGTATGACACGCGTCGTCACACCTCGCTTTCCTTTTTCGCCATCATCCCCTCTACACATCATTCAGTGGCCTGTTTTCGCATTCTTCGCCAACCAGGTGTGACATTAATTTCCACACCTCGAGCAAGTTGTATCCGCCTAACGCCTTGAATGAACGATAGTTAAGCATTTTTTGCTTTATGTAAGGTGTGGCATGCGTCTTTACACTTCTTTTGATGGAATATGCTCTTTGAGGCAGAGGCTGGTTCACCGAACGAGAGGCCGGGTTCGTGTCTTAATCCTTCTTTTGATGGAATATGCTCTTTGAGAGAGAGAGAAATACTTGGTTGTTTAAATAAATAGGGTCTTAATCCTTCTTTTGATGGAATATGCTCTTTGAGGGCTGCAAGATCTTCTAATCCTGAAATCCCATTTTTGTCTTAATCCTTCTTTTGATGGAATATGCTCTTTGAGTTCGACGATGACGATGATGAATATAGACACCCTTGGGGTCTTAATCCTTCTTTTGATGGAATATGCTCTTTGAGCCTAATTAAAAGATTGAAATCCCATAACCAATGGTTAGGTCTTAATCCTTCTTTTGATGGAATATGCTCTTTGAGAAATATTGCAGCACAGCGATTCATACGCTGATGACATATTTGTCTTAATCCTTCTTTTGATGGAATATGCTCTTTGAGCGAAAAAAAAGGTTAATTGCAATGCCTTTTGCCGTCTTAATCCTTCTTTTGATGGAATATGCTCTTTGAGGGCAATACCAACTAAGGCAGACGGAACTAAAGAGTGTTACTCTCGTACACGGAATGATTGACTGTCTTAATCCTTCTTTTGATGGAATATGCTCTTTGAGCCTTTTATGACAGTGTGGAGGACTTGCCTGTAACGCAGTGTCTTAATCCTTCTTTTGATGGAATATGCTCTTTGAGGGAAGTAGTAATATAATAGTTGATTACTGCCTGCACTGTCTTAATCCTTCTTTTGATGGAATATGCTCTTTGAGATTACTGGAGGACAACTTAATCAAATAA
>Ga0183095_11483_pt1 | contig 16870 bp, 19 predicted proteins | sample BioMet4_FD_130346 | JGI IMG/M metagenome (GOLD analysis project Ga0183095, IMG submission 130346) | Microbial communities from bioreactor (seeded with sewage sludge) at LBNL, California, USA - Biofuel metagenome 4 (v2) (version 3) | ecosystem: Engineered > Bioreactor > Anaerobic > Unclassified ...
GTTCCTTTCTTTAGTTATTTATTGAAAGAGCGGGAAGTGCTGCTTGATTATCAGCATTTCCTGCTCTTTCAGCAACGCTTTAGAGAATTCCTATCAAACTGCAAACAACAGCTATTGCCATCATCCAAAGCATAATCTTAAAGACGCTGACATTTTTACGAAGTGCTTTGAAGACACTTAGCACTGCAACAACTGAAAGCAGTTTCGGCAGAATCTGATCGAACAGATCCTGAATTACAACGGTTGAACTAGCAACGGTAAACTGTAGAGGTGTGGAGATGGATACGTTATTTGCAATCATAGCCCCAGCAATGGTAAGGCCAATGATACTGAGAATATTGGTGATTTTTTCCATGATTGCTTTATCAGTAATCTTTGTCAGGACACTCTTACCCAACGTATAACCTTGTTTAAAGGTGAAGATTCCCATACTCATTAGATATGCGCCATATAAGAGCATGGCAATGTCATTCAATACCCATAATGTATATATCATTCCGGATATGTATGGGATTGGTGGGCCTGGAAGTGAAGATTATATTAAAGCAGCAAATACTCTTATGAAGAAAAAGATGCTATTTGGTACATCTTACCCAATTATCAGTATCAAGGATACTGCAGCATATTATGAAAATTGTGAAATTGCAGAAGAAAACAAGGCCGGCTTCTTCTACGATAATGCAGCAGAGATTTTAGACTTAAAGTAGGAATACTTAAAAGGGAGGAAACATGAAAAAGGTAGTTGCTTGCAGCTTATCTCTATGCTTTCTACTCGCACTTACTTCGTGTGGGACTAATGCGACAGCATCAGCAACAGAAAATCCGTCTGAATCCCCATCTACAAATGCAACAGCCACGACAACAAGTCTTGCCAACTATGTGTATGAAGGAACTGATCCTCTTATTGTTCATCTAGGGGAAATCAACAGCCAATTTCCGCTGAATCTTGCTTACAATCTAGGGTTCTTGGACAAAGAGTTTGAAGGAAGTAATGTTCAGTTTACTATGGACTATTTTGAAAATGGCCCCGCAATATCGGAAGCCTTTGCATCGAAAGACTTGGATTTTGCAGAGTTTGGTGAACAGGCAGCTTTATCGGGAGTATCGGCAGGATATGGATATAAAATTATTGGAAGAAACTGCGATACAGTGGAAAATATTTGAGGGCAGCAATTATGAATTCATTAATGGCCTGCTGGATTTTCTCACGCATGCGCTGAATGTCAAAATTTATGACTTCAAATACATATTGGTCGCTGGACATTTGTCGATGATGATCAAAAGAATTCTGAACAAAAAATATATCAAGAAGAGAATATATGTCGCAGCCAGCGTTTATGAACCGATTATTGATCAAGTATTCGATAAAATTAAGGACTACTGCAATTGCGATTTATGCAATGAGGAAAAAGATTATATTCGCTATATCATTTATGTCCTGTCATATGAGGCATATTATGCGGACAACTATACGTGCATTGAAACGGAAAAAGCGCACGATATTGCACGGCATCTGCTAGATGGTATTGGAAAACAGAATGATTTATCCGCTGTGGACAGCTTGGCATATGAACTGATCATTCTCCGGATTGACAAGGAACTCGGAATGCCCACGAAGAGCAATGTCATCACTCTTCCGGACCGGCTGTATCAGGACATATATACTCAAGTGTCAATGCATTCTTCCCTGTTGAAAGAGTTTACCGGCTTTGAACTGAAAGAAAATCAGCTGTGGAGACTCTGTTATCCGATTATTGATGCAGAAATTGAGCAGGTAGAAAATAAACCAAAAACAGTTGTGCTGATTACCGATAAATCGCAGCAGCTGACAGACATCCTGATTCATCACTTGAAGGCGCTGTTCTGTATAGAAATTGCAGGAATCTGCGGCATTGCAGATGCTCATCAGATGATCCGGGAAGTGTCACCGGATTGTGTGATATGCACCATGCACAACTATGAAATACCCGATGTGATTACTGTACATCCGATTCTGAGCGCGGCAAATGTTACGGTGCTGAAAGAACGTCTTCCGATTCATCGAATTGGTGTGCATGAAAATGACTATGCTCTTCATTCGCTGTCTGATGGCACCATAGATCTCCAAATCAAAGATGTGGAAATTGGCGGAAGTTTATTTCCAGAAGTTGATCACATGGCAGCAATGGAAATGCAGGATGTTACGACGCCAAGATATCAGAAGCATCTAATGAATTCTGAAAGAAAAAACGCATTGATTATCAATGGCACAATGTTTCTCAACGTTTTGTGTCATGAAACGGTTCTGAAAGATCGGATTCTGATTCTGTCACTTAAGAAATCAGTACAGTATGATAAACAACTTATTCATACAGTGATTAATACAGCATCAACATCCAATGCCTCCTGTGCGCTAGCCTATTCTGAACTAATACAAATGGCGAATCAGGGCACGATGAAAAAGTTTATAGGGAGGAAAAAACATGAAAGACGTAATTAGCAGAGATTTGATCTTTGTGCATCAGAATTTCAATACACAGGATGAGATATTCAAGTTTTTAAAGAACACTTTGATTGAAACAAAGAGAGGAACGGATGCTGGTGGTATTATCAAGGGATTTTATGAACGCGAAAAAGAGTTTTCTACGTATATAGATAAAGGCATTGCAATTCCCCATTGCCGTTGCGACGACATCAAAGATGCAAGCGTCGTGATGATTACGAATGATAAGCCGGTAACATGGACGCAGAAAGAAGAACAGGCAGATATCATCATTTCGCTTATGATACCGGCATCCAACGAAAATCAAATTCACATAAAGATCCTTGCTCAAGTTGCTCAGCTGATGCTGGATGATTCATTTGTGAGTCTGGTAAGAAATGCTGCTACCAGCGAAGAGATATTCCGGGCAGTAGAGAAGCTGAATTGCCAATATTAAGGCAGAAGGAGAAATATCAAAATGAACGTTGTTGCTGTCTGTGCGTGTCCAACTGGAGTTGCACATACCTATCTTGCGAAAAAGGCTCTTGAAAATGCAGCTGCAGAACTTGGGTTTACGATCAAAGTTGAAGCCCAGGGCGCGCTTGGAATCGAAAACGAAATCACACCGGAAGAAGTTGCGGCAGCAGATGTTGTAATTCTGGCGATTGAAGTTGAAATTGCAAAACGCGAGCGTTTTAAAGGAAAACCTACAGTCACAGTTCCGGTTCAGGCCGCTGTTAAAAACCCAAAGACACTTCTGAAAGAAATTGAACAGAATTTAAGAGAAAAGCATCTTATCAAATAAGTTGTGAATAAAAGATTACATGTAATGGAGAGCTCACAGGACATGTTACCTTTATTCAATAGTTTTAGTTTTCCTAATAAAAGGAGGATAGAATGAAAAACATCAAGAAAGCATTGATGACTGGCGTTTCATATATGCTGCCATTCATCGTAGTTGCTGGTATGACGATTGCAATAACAGGCATTCTTACCAACTACTTCAGCGTCACAAGCGATGCTGTTACCAAACTCAATGGTTTTGCATGGACTGTCATGGGATTCATCCCGCCGATCTTCGGCGCATATGTTGCATATGCAATTGGTGATAAAGCTGCCATTGCGCCAGGCTTCATTGGCGGATGGATTGCGGCAAATCCGATTCTGGAAAACACTTCTGCAAGCGGATTCTTGGGCGGCCTTGTTGCCGGCCTTATCGCCGGATACCTGGTCAACTGGATGAAGAAGCTTCCATTCTCGAAGACCTTTGATTCCCTCAAATCTATGCTGGTAATTCCTCTGGTTTCTTCTTGGGTCATTTATTTCCTGATGGCATATCCGATTGGTATTGCAGTTGGTGCGTTGAATACGGCAATCATCAATGGACTGCTGGCAATGGCTTCCAACACCGGTTCGGCGATTCTGCTCGGCGCAATTCTGAGTGCGATGTGCGCATTTGATATGGGCGGTCCGATGGGCAAAATTGCTATTACCTTTGTCTTCGCCGTCTGGTCTGATCCGAGCGGACTTGGCTTCCTTGCTAATGCTGCAGTTTTCCCTGGCATCATGGTTCCGGCAATTTCTTGCGGACTTGCAGCAAAGCTTGCGCCAAAGAAGTTCACGGAATCTGAACGCGACATCTCAACGAATGCAATTGTTACAGGACTTGTTGGAATAACGGAAGGCACTCTGCCTTATGCATTCCGTGATCCGATTTGCACAATTGCATCCAACATGATTGGATCTGCTGTTGGCGGTGCCATGATGATGGGGCTGAAGATTTCCTGCTCAGGTGTTTCCGGAATTGTCGGAATTCCTGCAGCAAGCAATCCTCTGATGTTTGTGGTGTGCATTGCCGCTGGTGTGGTTGTTTCCACGCTTCTTCAGCTCTTCTTCAAGAAAGAACCGAAATCGGACGAGACTAAAGAAGACAGCAGCGTTGACTACAAGATTGAATTCTAAATTTGCAGAAACAGGTGTGACTCTGCGTTCAACAGAGTCACACCTGTGCTAATTTAAATGACCAAAGAGGAGATCGCTATGAAAAACTTCTATATTATTCCGCATTCCCATTTGGATAGAGAGTGGTATCGGCCGTTTCAGCAGAATCGGATTAAACTGGTTCATTTCATGGATGATCTTCTGGACACTCTTGAACGGGACAGTGAATACACTTTTTACCTGCTGGACGCACAGACGAGTTTCATTGATGATTATTTTGAAATTCGTCCGGAAAGGAAAGATCAGTTTAAGGCATTTGTGCAAAGCGGAAGGCTGACGGTAGGCCCCTGGTATGTTCAGCCGGATGAACAGATACCTTCAGGAGAGAGCATCATACGGAATCTGCTTATCAGCAAGGCAATATCAGATGACTATGGAGATTATTTGCACCTGGCATATAATCCAGATGCATTTGGACAGTCGGCAAATCTGCCAACTATCATGAAAGGGTTTGGAATTGACTGTTCCATATTTTATAGGGGATTTGCAGAAGATGACAGTGCCCATAACGATTTTGTCTGGGAAGGGCTAGACGGCAGCCGGCTTCTTTCAACCTGGATGCCTGTCGGCTATGGCAATGCAATGTTCCTTAAGGAAAAAGACGACGAGAAGAATATTCAGGAAATCGAAAATAATATCAAACTTCTCACGGCACGAAACATCAGTGATAATTACCTTCTGATGTGCGGTTCGGATCAAAGCTACATTAAAAAATTCATTCCGGAAACGGTCAAGAGACTGAATGAACTGTACAAAGACAAAGATTATCATTTTGAGATTGCTTCACCCATGAAATACATGCAGTCCATTACACCGTTTCAGAATCAAATGGATGTTGTAAAAGGCGAGCTTCGGAAGGGAAAGAGAAGCAGGACGCATAACAGCATCGAAGCAACACGGATGGATATCAAATCTGCAAATTACAAAGTGGAAAATAAATACATCTACCAGCTTGAACCAGTGAATGCAATTTCTATGATTGCGGGAAATGAAAGTGATTCCGCATTGATTAAGCGGGGATGGAAATATATCGTAGAAAATCATGCGCACGATAGCATTTGCTGCTGCTGCACGGATGAAATTCATAAAGAAATCCAGATGAGAATTATGTTTGCAGAGCAGATTGCTGATTTTCTGATGAAGGAGAAACTGACCAAACTTCATGACCGTATTGCGTTTTCCGGGAAAGGCCGCCCAATTCTTATTGTTTCCAGCAATATCGAACCAGCCGAGCAGATGATTTCATTGGAAATATATGCAAAACATATGAACTTTGATATTGTTGATTCCCGCGGAGCGCGAGTGGATTATCAGATTAATGAAGTTCAGGATTTTAATTTGAAGGATACAAAAGTCTCCTTCACGCCAATACCGGATGATTATTATAAAAAAGTCAATGTGTCATTTACTGCAAAGACGGAAGGCGCAGGATACATGACTTATTATATTGTCGAGAATGAGAAGGCCAGTACCAGCCAAATCAATCAGAAATCGATGATTGACGGCAGAATTATGGAAAATGAATGGATTAAGGTTTCTATTGAAGAGGATGGCTCACTGACAATACTGGATAAAAAGACGCAGCAGGAATTCCATGATATCAATGTGTTTGCGGATGATGGAAATGCTGGGGATGAATACAACTATTCCCCATCCTTCAATGACCGTCAGATCACATCAAAGGGAACATTGACCGGGATCACTGTCGTCAAAGACACGGATCTGCAGTCTACGTGGAAACTCACCTATAAAATGCAGGTACCGGAAGAGACGACGAATGAACGCCGCAGCAGTCAGCTTGTAGATCTGAACATTTCATCCTATGTGACATTGAATAAGGGTGAGGAACGGGTATATTTCAAGACAAATATAAGAAACAGGGCCAAAAATCATCGTATCCAAGTGTTATTTGATTCCGGTACGCTGTTGAAGAAGAATATTGCTGATACACAGATTGGGGAAATCGAACGTGAGAATATTCTGAAGGAATCACAGCAGAGCCTTGATGATAATTGGCACGAATACTATTATCCGGTTTATAACCAGCACAATTATGCCGGGTTGAAAGATGAAGAAGGCAACGGGTTTGTAATCTTCAACCGCGGGATCCCGCAATATGAGATCAACCAGGAGAAAACAACCAGACTGGCGCTGACGCTCCTCTCCTGCGTAGGAAGAATGGGAGCAACCGATCTGAAATATCGTCCTGGCAGAAGAAGTGGATCCATAGATATGACGCCCGATTCCCAAATGACGGGAGAATATGAAAGTGAATATTGTTTCCAGCCGATAAGGAAAGACAGTCCTTACATTCATGATGCTGCGATCTATAATCATCCGGCCTTCGCTGTATGCTATCCAGAATATTCCAATGAAGGTGTTCTTAAAGACCGCTTGATGTTTGCCAGCGCATCTGAACCAGTGCAGATGACCGCTTTCAAGGAATCTGAAAAAGGCGGTAAATTTCTGATTAGACTGATGAACCCATCGAAGGAAGTTCTCAGCAAAGTGGAAATGAATTTGAACAGGTTCCTATTCCAGAACGTTACGGTATGTAATCTGGCTGAAGAGACTATGGAAAATCAGAATGTTGCCGTAATTAAGAACAACAATCCGGACGGCAGTGACAAGGCTTCATTCAGCGGAAAAGTTGAAATTTCAAACTTCAATAATAACTCTCTGATTTCATTGATTCTAAAATAAATCTCCGATAAACATATAAAAGAAGGTGCTATCCGACTGGGCGTGATCTTTGAGAAGACGCTCATAAGAGCAGCACCTTCTTTTATAATCTTTATTTGCTGATATCAAATGTTGAAATGGCTTATAAATAGTTACTTTTTAAGTGAAAACAAGGTTTGCGTTAACAGAATCCTTAGAAATCCTCAGTGCATTAAATTGCACATCTTAGAGAAATATAATGAAGACATTCAAATCACAGGGAAGCACAGCATGGAAGAAAAGTTATACAAGCGTTATGTTAATGTGATAGCTGTTTACAGCAAAAAGAGCGAGATCATGCCGCTCTACATCTGCGCCGATAACGGCAGAAAATTCAAAATTCAGAGAGTGTTTGAAAAACACATTGCCCGTTCACCGGCCGGCGGCGGCGGAATGCGTTATTCCATCATGATTGAGAATCAGCACCGTTATCTGTACCTGGAGAAAGACCGGTGGTTTGTGGAAAGTCCAAAGCCGCTTCCGATTGAAGAATATGATCCGGAATATACTGCCTGATATTGATAAATGAAATTCTTCGGTTTATAAGTTTTCTGGACTGAAATACATGTATTCAAGACAAAATGGAAACCAGAGACAATGAATTATGCCGGGAAAAATAATGCAGAAGAGCAGAAGTCAGATCTGAATCTGCATTTAAAGTGGGATAATAATATAAAAAGAGGAAGACCTATGAATGATGTTGTAATCATTGGCAAAGGGAAACACGCAGTACGGAATATTTATCCGTCACTGCGGGAACTGGGCGTCCGGATTGCGGCGGTCGCATCCCGCAATGCGGAAGAGGCGCAGGAGTTTGTACGGCAGTGGAATACGGACGGGCATGGCTACGGGGACTACCGGCAAATGCTGGACCAGGAGCCGGCGTCCCATGTCATTGTCGTGATGCAGGCGAAGAATGCGGTTCCCGTTGTCCGGGAATGCCTTCTTCATCACAAGCAGGTCTTTGCGGAAAAACCGCTGGGCATGAACAGCGCCGAAGCGGTAGAGATCGCAGATCTGGTGAAGCAGAACGGCGGCCGCGTGCAGGTCGGATTCATGAAGCGGTTTGCGCCGTGCTATTGCATGATCCAAGACCGGATCACATCCCAGGAGCTGGGACCAGTCCGCTCCTTCCGTTATACTTTTGACGTCAGCGCCGCCGCGTTCTGCCAGACGGACCGCGACTTTCTCTATTTCGTGGCAATCCACGGCCTGGACCTGATCCGGTATCTGTTCGGAGAGACGGTCTCGGTCAAGGCATTTAAGAATGACGCCGGTGAAGGCTGTTCCTACCAGATCCTTCTGCGGATGCAGGACGGAGTCTGCGGCGTCTGCAGCTTTGAAAACCGGTCCGCGCATACGCGTGAGCAGGAGCGTCTGGAAGTGACGTTTGAAAACGGCTACATGGCGGCGGAGGATCTGGAGCATGTGCTTCTGCGCCGGGGCGGAACCGGTGCATGGCAGACGCTGTCGGAATGCGAGACCGTCTGGCAGCCGACCCTGAATCCGGCCAGCGGGCCGGCCCGCGATCTGTATCTGCGCGGCTTCCTGCCGGAACTGCGCAGCTTCTGCGCAGATGAGTGCGCGGATATGAGCGCGGACAACGGGAACACCTGCAAACTGTGCGACGCAGTCCTTGCGGATCTGCAGTAAGCAGCAAAATGCTCCGTACCGGAAGGATTCCGGATACGGAGCATTTTTTGTATGCATAGGCTGCGGAGATGCGGGAGGAAAGAAGCGTATCCGCAGCCGGGTGCTGTGAGGTTACTTGTTCAGGAAGGCGAGGAAGGCGTCCGCCTGCTTCTCCAGGCTCTTCTGGCTGTCCTTGAGCTTAAGCTTGCTGCCCTCGGCCTGCTGCCAGATGCTGGGGATGGTCAGGCGGCTGCTGTTCATGATGTTCATGTTGAGGAAGGAGAGCAGGCTTGCAAGCATGTCTTGCATCGGAATCGTGCCGTCAATGCCGAGGCCGGTTCCGCTGAGCGCGGCCGGTTTGCCGGCGAGCACCTGCGGCTCCGTGCTGGAGATGGGGCGGGAGAGCCAGTCCAGCGTGTTCTTGAGCACGCCGGTGATCTGGTGGTTGTATTCCGGTGAGAAGAACCAGACGCCGTCGGCTTCCTTCACCTTTTGACGCAGGGCGGCGACAGCAGCCGGAGCCGGAGTTTCAATGTCCTGATTGAACAGGGGAATGTCGTGGATGTCAGCAATCTCCAGTTCTGCTTTTCCGTTGAGATACGTCTGCGCGGCCTGGGCCAGCTGCAGGTTGTAGGACTCTCTGCGCAGAGAGCCGACGATGGCAAGTATTTTAGTCATAATTTTGTAACATCCTTTCTTTTTGTAAGCATATGCTAACAGCCGCACGGGGTTCTGTCCATTCAGATGCTCACAGGCCAAACTGTGAAACAATTTACAGAAATAGTGAAAAAATCTTGTAAATAATTCTTGCAATCGTGAAATAAATTTCATATAATGTTGTCAACTTCATTCAAGGAGTTAGAATCGAGGGCGAAAGAAATGGATTACAAGAAGATGTTCAAAGGAGGACTTGCTGTCGGGATGGCATTTGCATTAACCGCTTGCTCCGGCAGCACAGCATCTACCACCACAGCGACTGCAGCGTCTGACGCGGCAGCAACGGCAGCAGCGGCATCCACGGGCAAGGCATTCAAGCTCGGCGGATCCGGACCGACCACCGGCGATGCGGCCGTCTACGGACTGGCTGTTCAGCAGGGCGCGCAGATTGCAGTTGATGAGATCAACGCAGCCGGCGGCAAGGTTCAGTTTGACTTTAACTTCCAGGACGATCAGGCAGATGGCGAGGCGGCTGTCAACGCCTTCAACACGCTGATTGACTGGGGCATGCAGGTTTCACTGGATACGGTCACTTCCGGCGCAGGCCAGGCGGTCTCTGCAAGCTACAAGCAGGAGAACATCTTCGCCATCACCCCGTCCGGTTCTTCCACCGCAGTCATCTATGAGGATCCGGACAACAACACCGGCGCATACGGAAACATCTTCCAGATGTGCTTCACGGATCCGAACCAGGGCGTTGCTTCTGCAGATTACCTGGCTGCGCATACTGATCTCGGCACCAAGGTTGCAGTCATCTACCGCAACGACGACAACTATTCCAACGGCCTGTACACACGTTTCATGGCGGAAGCCAAGGCCAAGGGTCTGAATGTCGTTGATGAGGAAGCATTCCAGGACGGCACGACGGACTTCTCCGTCTATGTCCAGAAGGCTGCCGCAGCCGGCGCTGATGTCGTGTTCCTCCCGATCTATTACCAGCCGGCTTCCCAGATTCTCGCCGAAGCCAACAAGGAAGGCTACAAGCCGACATTCTTCGGATGTGACGGCATGGACGGCATTCTGACGCTGGAAGGCTTTGACACAACGCTGGCCGAAGGCCTGTATATGCTGACACCGTTCTCCGCAGATGCAACAGATGCGAAGACGCAGAGCTTCGTTTCCAAGTACAAGGAAAAGTATGGTGAGGTTCCGAACCAGTTTGCAGCCGATGCATATGATGCAGTCTATGCCATCGCGCAGGGACTCGAAAACTCTGATGTGACCGCGGATTCTGCTACTTCCGACATCACGGCCGCCCTCATCAAGCAGTTCACCACCATGACATTTGACGGCGTCACCGGAACTGGTGTCACCTGGGCCGCAACCGGCGAGGTTTCCAAGGCACCGAAGGCAGTCGTCATCAAGGATGGTGCATACGTCAGCGCACAGTAACTGACGTCCCGCATTCCCGTGAAAAAAGGTTGCCAATCGAGTTTACATTGGCAACCTTTGTTTCTATTATATTAGGATAAGGGGGTCGCTCTAATGGCTTTTCTGTCGTACTTAATCAGCGGACTGGGCCTGGGAAGCGTTTATGCAATCATCGCTCTCGGCTACAGCATGGTGTATGGAATCGCAAAAATGCTGAACTTCGCGCACGGCGATATCATCATGGTCGGCGCTTTTGTTGCGTATTTCGCCATCAGTTCCTTCAAGCTGCCGGTCTTTGTGGCAATACTGCTTTCCATCGCGGCCTGCACGGTGCTGGGCGTCGTCATCGAGCGCCTGGCCTACAAGCCGCTGCGTGAGGCATCCAGCCTGTCGGTGCTGATCACCGCCATCGGCGTTTCCTATTTCCTGCAGAACGGCGCCATGCTGCTGTGGGGAACCGATACCAAGATCTTCCCGACGATCATGAGCGGCTCGCTGAATATGGGCGGCCTGTCCATTTCCTATCTGACGCTGATCACAATCGCCACCTGCGTCGTGATCATGATCGGCCTGACCATGTTCATCAACAAGACCAAGACCGGCCGCGCGATGCGCGCCTGCTCAGAAGACAAGGGCGCTGCGGCGCTGATGGGAATCAACGTCAACAAGATCATCTCGATCACCTTCGCCATCGGCTCCGGCCTGGCGGCCGTGGCGGCGATCCTGCTGTGCGCCACCTATCCTTCCGTCTATCCGACGCTGGGCTCGATGCCCGGCATCCGCGCCTTCACCGCCGCCGTGTTCGGCGGCATCGGCTCGATCCCGGGCGCGTTCCTGGGCGGCCTGCTGCTGGGCGTGATTGAGATCCTTTCCAAAGCCTATATTTCAGCGCAGCTTTCCGACGCCATCGTCTTCGGCGTTCTGATCATCGTGCTGCTGATCAAGCCGACCGGACTGCTCGGCAAGAAGATCAGCGAGAAAGTGTAGAGGAGGGAACGCATGAAAAAACTGTTCTGTAAAAAATACCGCTCCCGCACCTTCTCGTTCGTGATCGTGCTGCTGGCCTATGCGCTGGTTGAGATCCTGACGGCCTCCCACAGCATGACCCGTCTGATCACGTCGCTGCTGGTGCCGATCACCTGCTATGTCGTCGCCGCCATCGGCCTGAACCTGAACGTCGGCGTATCCGGCGAACTGAATCTGGGCCAGGCGGGATTCATGAGTGTCGGCGGCTTCACAGCCGTCGTTGTTTCCGGCCTGCTGGCTTCCACCATCAGCAGCCCGGCGGTGCGTCTTGTCATCGGCATTCTGGCCGGTGCGCTGCTGGCCGGTCTGATCGGCTGGCTGATCAGCATCCCGGTCCTGAAGCTGCAGGGCGACTATCTGGCCATCGTCACACTGGCGTTCGGCCAGATCATCATGAGCATTCTGAACAACATGTACATCGGCGCCGATTCCGCCGGTCTGCATTTTGCCTTCGTCACCAACAACATCAAGCTCGCCGAAGGCGGCAAGATGTTTGTCAGCGGCCCGATGGGCACCGCCGGCGTCAAGACGGCGTCCAACTTCAGCGCCGGCACCCTGCTGGTCATCGTAGCCCTGATTCTGGTCTACAACCTGATGTACAGCAAGGAAGGCCGCGCCATCATGGCCTGCCGCGACAACCGCATCGCCGCCGAAACCGTCGGCATCAATGTCGCCGGCACCAAGACGCTCGCCTTTGTCATGTCCTCCGCTCTGGCCGGTGCGGCCGGGGCCCTGTACATGCTGAACTATTCCTCCGTCTCGGCGACGAAATTCGACTTCAACACGTCCATTCTGATCCTGGTCTACGTCGTGCTCGGCGGACTGGGCGACATGACGGGCACGATCATCGCGACCACGCTGCTGGTCATGCTGCCGGAGATGCTGCGCTTCCTGTCCAGCTACCGCATGCTGATCTACGCGATCGTCCTGATCCTGATCATGCTGGTCTCCAACAATGCCTCCCTGAAGGTGAAGATGGAGAAGTGGAAGCAGAGCTTTAAAGGAAACAGGGAAGGAGCTGAGAAGAATGCCTGAACAGAACGGCAGCCTCAACACTCCGGTCCTGGAAGTCAGGGATCTGGGCATTGACTTCGGCGGCCTGACCGCCGTGAACAACCTGAACCTCGAAGTGAAGAATGAGGAGATCTACGGTCTGATCGGCCCCAACGGCGCCGGCAAGACCACGGTCTTCAACATGCTGACGAAGGTCTACCAGCCGACCCGCGGAACCATCCGGCTCTGCGGCCAGGACATGGCGAAGCTGAATCCGGTGCAGGCCAGCAAGGCCGGCATCGCCCGCACCTTCCAGAATATCCGCCTGTTCTCGAATCTGAGCGTGCTCGACAACGTCAAGGTCGGCATGAACAACAGCCTGAACTACGGCATCGGCGCGTCGCTGTTCCATACGCCCCGCTACACGCAGGAGGAGAAGCGTTCGGATGAAGAGGCGCTCTCCATCCTCGATATCTTCGGCCTGAAGGAAGAGGCGGAGACGATCGCCGGCAATCTGCCCTACGGCGCCCAGCGCCGTCTGGAGATCGCCCGGGCCATGGGCACGCATCCGAAGCTGCTGCTTCTGGATGAGCCTGCCGCCGGCATGAACCCCCAGGAGACCGAGGATCTGATGAAGATGATCCGCACGGTCCGGGACCACTTCCACATTTCCATTCTGCTGATTGAACACGACATGCGGCTGGTCATGGGCATCTGCGAGAAGATCACCGTGCTGAACTACGGCATGATGCTGGCGCAGGGCACCCCGGCCCAGATCCAGTCCAATCCGGAAGTCATCAAGGCGTATATTGGAGAGTGAGGGCCGAAAATGCTGAAAGTAGAAAATCTGGTTGTCCGTTACGGCATGATCGAAGCCATCAAGGGAATCTCCTTTGAAGTCCATGACGGGGAAATCGTGACCCTGATCGGCGCCAACGGCGCCGGCAAGACCACAACCATGCATGCCATCTCCGGGCTGCTGAAGCCGGTTTCGGGGAACATCTATCTGAATGACGTCGACCTGACCAAGGTGCCGCCGCACAAGATCGTCTCCATGGGTCTGGCGCAGGTGCCGGAAGGCCGGCGCGTCTTCGCCCAGCAGACCGTTGAGGAGAACCTGATCCTGGGCGCCTATTCCCGCACGGATGCGGCCGGCATCGCCCAGGACATGGAGCATGTCTTTGAGCTGTTTCCGCGTCTGAAGGAACGGCGCACGCAGCCGGGCGGCACGCTGTCCGGCGGCGAGCAGCAGATGCTGGCCATGGGCCGGGCGCTGATGGCGAAACCCAAGATCATGCTGATGGATGAGCCCTCCATGGGCCTTTCCCCGCTGCTGGTCAAGGAGATCTTCCACATCATCCAGGATATCAATGCCCAGGGCACGACGGTCCTGCTCGTCGAGCAGAACGCCAAGATGGCCCTGGCCATCGCCAACCGTGCATATGTGCTGGAAACTGGTAAAATAACATTGGAAGGAACAGGCAGGGAGCTGGCCAGCAGCGAGCAGGTCAAGAAAGCCTACCTCGGAGGATAATCAATATGTATGTAAAAGACCATATGACCAAGGATCCGCGCACGATCACGCCGGAAACCTCCGTTTCCAAAGCACTGGACATCATGCAGCAGAACGATTTCCACCGTCTTCCCGTCGTGGATGCCGGCGGCAAGCTGATCGGACTGATCACCGAAGGCGTCATCTCGGAGAGCTCCGGCAGCAAGACGACGTCCCTGGACATGTATGAACTCAACTATCTGCTGAGCCGCACGACCGTCAAGGACATCATGATCACCGATGTGCAGACGATCGAGCCGGACGCTCTGGTTGAGGAGGCGGCGACCAAGATGCTGAAGAGCAGCATCGCGGTGCTGCCGGTCGTCGATGAAGCGGAAAAGGTGGTCGGCATCATCACGGAAAACGACATCTTCGCGGCCTTCCTGGATCTGCTGGGATACACGACGGCGGGCACGCGCTTCGTCATCAACGTGCAGAAGGACCATCCGGGCATCCTGGAGGATGTGTCGGGGCTGTTCGCCGCCCAGAAGATCAATCTGACCAACATCGCCGTCTACTATACGGTACGCGGCGTCGAGGTGGTCGTGCTGGCGGTCGGCGAGTGCAGCTACATGCTGGACATGCTCAAAGCCAAAGGCTACAACGTCACCAACATGCTGGTGAAACAGGCTGAGGAAAAGACAGGCGCCCGCGAATAAGCGGCGCCTGTTTCATGCTATACTGGTTCTATTCGGAGGATTTTTATGAACTGGACACTGTTCTGGATTCTGGTGGCGGTCCTGACCGGCCTCTATGTGCTGTGGACCTATCTGTATCAGGCGGAATTCATCAAACTCAGCACGCTGCTGTATCGCAGCGGCGATGCCGACGCCTATCTGAAGGAGCTGGAGACCTTCCAGGCGAAGATCTTCTACCCGGAGCATATGCGCAAGCTGATGAGCATTGACGCCTATCTGGCCAAGAAGGACGACGCCAGAGTCAAGGCGCTGTTCGAGGAGATCGACGGCTTCAAGCTGCGCGGCGGCGACCGGCTGACCTTCCTGCAGAAGGAGGTCACGTTCTACGCCGACCAGAAGGATGCGGAAAAGGCCAGAGCGGCGTTTGCGAAGATGCAGGAGACCCGCGGCACGCTGAGCGGCAAGAACGCCCAGTACTATGATTCCATTCTGGAAGAGTGCCGCTATACGATGGCTATCAAGGTGGACCAGGACGGGCAGTATGCCGAGGATCTGGTCAAGAAGGCTAAAGAAGTCAAGGACGGCATTCCCGCCGGCGTCTACCTGTACAAGGCGGCGCAGAGCTTCTATCTGCGCAAGGACATGAAGATGGCCCGACAGAAGCTCGATGAGGCGGAAGTCAAGCTGCGCTCCACGCCGTATGACGCCGCGATCCGCGGCATCCTGGCGGACAAGGATCTCAGCGGCATCATGGATCAGAAGATCTGAGAGGGGACGCTGTCCCCTTTTTTCCTGCAATGGTATAATACAGGCCGTGAGAGGTATCTATGGAATTCAATGATCTGATCTTCTATGTTCTGGACATCGCGATTCTGGCCATGCTGGTGCGGATGCTGAATGCATCGCGCCGGGTGGAGCTGGAGGTCAAAGCCGGTTCGACCCTGTACGTGGCGATCGCTTTCTTCCTGATCGCGCTGGCCGGTCTGCTGCGCTATCAGGGCGCGTTCCGCTGGATCCAGACGGCGGCGCTGGTGGTGATGGGAGTCCTCTATCTGTTCCTGAAGACCGGCTTCTCGAAAGAAGGCATCATCCTCTTCGGCCAGATGTATCCGTATGCCCGCATCCGCAACCTGCGCTTCAACGACGAGGAGCACTGCCTGCGGTTTGAGGATACGAAGAAAGTCCTCCTGCACGGACCGCAGCATTTCCTCTACTATCCGCCGGCCCAGGAGAAACAGATCCGCGATTATCTGAGCAGTTTCATGAAGTGATCCCCTGCGGGATCGCTTTTTTTCAGGACTTGCGCTGATACAGCCAGTAATGCTCGCCGTGGTAGGCCGCATCGGCGATCAGCCGGTAGCCGGCGTTGAGCCAGGCCATGTCCGAGCTGGTGAGGGCTTTGCGGCTGACCTGGTTGATGACAACGAAATTGGTCATGGTCTGCTGCACATAGCCGATCTGGTATTCCAGACAGCGGCTGCGCGGCAGATTGTTGTTCTGGTAGTAGCGCACATCAGGCACGATGCCGGCGGCCGCGTAGAAGCCGCCGTCCAGCCAGCCCAGGTTCAGCAGCGTGGGATCGCTGCTGGCATCGATGATCTTCGCGAATTTTGCCTGCGCGGAATCCTTATACGGCTGCAGCAGATAGCGGGTGTTGATCGATCCGCCGTACATCCAGAACAGGGAAAGCGCCGTGTCGGCGCAGAGCAGCAGGACGGCGAACCGGCGCAGGGGCTGCAGCCGTCCCGCCAGCCGGGG
>Ga0183095_10138_pt1 | contig 16867 bp, 9 predicted proteins | sample BioMet4_FD_130346 | JGI IMG/M metagenome (GOLD analysis project Ga0183095, IMG submission 130346) | Microbial communities from bioreactor (seeded with sewage sludge) at LBNL, California, USA - Biofuel metagenome 4 (v2) (version 3) | ecosystem: Engineered > Bioreactor > Anaerobic > Unclassified ...
TGGACGCCTCGGCGCACGCCTGCGTGCCGGGGTACTCGGCCGACGGCTGGGCGCACTACACGCTCGCCTCCGGGTACGTGCTGCGCGGCAGGTGGGCCGACCCCTCCACGGGCTACGTCTACCTCGCGAATAACGACGGGCTGCTCTCTAATCTTTCTGGCGACCCCAACGAGGCGCAACAGGCAATCGTTGCTGCTGCAAGAACCACTTCGGCGGCGGCATATGGCTCCAAGTGGGTTTCGGATGTGTATCAGAACGCCGGCCTCGGTACCTTCAGTGGCAACGCGTGCGACTTTTATGCCAAGTACTGCACTTCGTCCGACCAGAGCGAGCTCAAGACTGGCATGGTGATTGCGGTGAGTAGGGATGCTTCTGACTCCACATATGGCGATTCTGCCATCTATATGGGTAACGGAAGCGTCTGTCAATGCACTGGCGGTGCCATCAAGACAATGACACTCTCCGCTTGGATATCCAGCTACGGTACCCTTGTGACTCCCAAGTGGGGATGGCTGGGGAACCTTGCCATTGCCTAGGGTGCGCTAAGCTCAGGACTTCAGCATCAACCTGCGTCCAATCGGCGAGGGGCGTCTTCGGGCACCTCTCGCCTTCTATTTGCTTCCCAAAACTCTTGTACTGGCTGAGATCACACACCCATAGCTTCAAATAAAAAGTCTATTGTTCGATTCAGACGTTTGAATATGGGTTATAAATGAGGCCACATTACTTCTCACGCATATCTCATGAAGGGCCTTGCAATGGGAAACCTGGGACGCTTGCATTCCTCTCTGGTAATTGCTTTCGCAGTGACTCTTTCTCTTTGTGCATGGATTCCTGCCAGTGCATTTGCTGATGAGCCTGTCGTCAGTGGTGGCTCGTCATTTACCGTTGGACAGGCTGACGAGGCAACGACCACGGGCAATGGCCAGGCAATCGCGGGTGACGAGGGCGCTGCGGTTGCCGACAAGACCGTTACCCCGGCAGTTACAGACGATGTCCAAGCCACCGCGATCGACGCATCAAGCTCGACTGGTGAGGTTGTGAGTGAACTCTCCACCAATCCCGTGCCCGTCGAGGCGGACGGCTGGCACACGGATGCGAGTGGTTCCTACTACATTTCGGACGGCACGAGGCTGGCCTCGCGCTGGGTCGTGACCGCCAACTCGCCCTCTGGCGAGAGCGGTGGCCTCCAGCGCTACTGGGTCGGTGCGGACGGCTACCTCGCCCGGGGCCGCCTCGTCACCTCCGATGAGGCCGGGTACTGGGCCTACGCCACGCCATCGGGCGCCGTGCTGCGCGGCAGGTGGGCCGACCCCTCCACGGGCTACGTCTACCTCGCCGACAACGACGGGCTGCTCGCCGGCCCCGGCTGGGTCGTGGCAAACTACGACGACGGCCTCCAGCGCTACTGGGTGGACGCCTCGGCGCACGCCTGCGTGCCGGGGTACTCGGCCGACGGCTGGGCGCACTACACGCTCGCCTCCGGGTACGTGCTGCGCGGCAGGTGGGCCGACCCCTCCACGGGCTACGTCTACCTCGCCGACAACGACGGGCTGCTCGCCGGCCCCGGCTGGGTCGTGGCAAACTACGGCGACGGCCTCCAGCGCTACTGGGTGGACGCCTCGGCGCACGCCTGCGTGCCGGGGTACTCGGCCGACGGCTGGGCGCACTACACGCTCGCCTCCGGGTACGTGCTGCGCGGGGCCGCACGGTACGACTCGGACGGCGTCCTGGTCGCCGACAACGACGGCAGGCTTGCCGAATGCTATTCGTCGGGGGGCTGGCTTGTGACGGCGGCCTTCTCGGGTTCGCTCGAGCGCTATCGCATCGACGACTGCTGCGGGGGCATTCTCGGCGCGCATGTGGGCGCCTTCGAGGTCGGCGGGAGCCTCTACTATGGCAACCCGTCCACGGGGTATGTGGCCCGGAACACCAACATCTTGCTGGACGGCACCTTCTACCGCGCCGACAACGACGGCAGGCTCTCCGTGATTGACACCGGTGGAAATTACGCCATGTGGGCAACAGCACAGGACTACACCAGTAGCACGAACTACCTCATCCTCATAAACTGTGGCGATCATCTGGTTGGCGTCTACTATGGCGGCTACATGAACTGGACGTGCATCCAGATGTACGCCTGTGGCAACGGCAAGGACTCCACCCCCACGGTCAAGGGCAGCTTCACGGTGAGCGGTAAGGGGTATTCCTTCGGGTCTGGTTTTACCTGCTATTTCTACACGCAGTTCTACGGCGACTACCTGCTTCACTCCATACTCTATTATCAGAATTCCTGGACCGTGATGGACGACAGCCTTGGTATGGGCGTGAGCCATGGATGCGTGCGTCTCGCCACGGAGAATGCCGAATGGATCTATGACAACATTCCTCTGGGCACGAGAGTCATCTCCTACTAGGTGTTTGTGAGATAGAAGGACGTGTCGTGTGGCTGTAATAGGTATGGGCATAGTTCACTTATAAAACGAGACATCCTCTTTCTGGTTTGGACACGCGAGCTGTCTTCACTTATTTTTTTCAAGTTCGACTCGGACGGCCAAGTCACCTCTGTGACCTGCTGATCGTCAGAGTCTTGTTGCAGCATGGGATGAGTACAGCGATGGGTTCGTTCTGGATGTCATATACCGATTCCCGAGGACGCAATTGCACGAACTTGGGATGTGATAAGTGTTAAAGGACATCTGTCTCGCTTGTTTGTGCTGTGTATTCGTGGGGGCTTCTGCTTATCTTCTGACGTGTTTGTCTGAATCTATCGGGGGGAACGCGCGATGCCATAAAATGTCTTGGGAATGACAACGGGACTGGAGGATTCTCATTCGAATGAATGGAACATCACTGGATTACTTGGCAAAAGGAGTCCGTTCGCTGCGAGATGATGGTTTCACGAAGACGGCGAGACGGATTCACGGTGTGCTTTCTCGTGGTCATCGAGCAGACGAATCGGCTAAGGCTCCGGAAGCTGACGTGCTCTTTATAAACGGCTGTGACCCTTTCGTGTCACACCATACGCGTTTTCGTGTAGGCCACCAGGTCGAGCAACTTGCTCGCGTGGGTGTATCGACGCATGTCATAAATGTCTGGGACATGACATTGGCTGACGAGGCACGAGGCAAGGCGCTGCTCTTCTTCAGGTGCCCTGTAGATAGTACCGTTCGCGAGATCATTGCCTTGGCTCATGGGCATGGCAAAAAGGTTTACTTTGACATTGATGACCTTGTAATCGACACGAGTTACACCGATGATCTTCCCGTCGTGCGTGACATGTCGTATGAGGACAAGGCCGTGTTCGACGATGGCGTCAGGAGGATTGGAGAGACGCTGCGCCTGTGTGACGGTGCCATCACCACGACGCGGGCTCTTGCTGGCGAACTTACCAAGTACGTGGACATGGTCAGCATCAACCGTAATGTTGCATCCTCCGAGATGGTCACGCTCTCTGCAGCCGCATGTCTCATGCGTCAAGATGAGCCTCCTCGTGACTACGTGAGTCTTGGATACTTCGGCGGTTCGCTTACGCACAATGAGGACTTTGCGCTTATCGTACCGGCACTCGCCGAAGTGTTTTCTGCACGTCCGGCGGTTCGTCTCACCGTGACGGGCGTCTCGGGCCTTCCCGAAGAGCTCAAACCTCTCTCCAATCGTATCGATCTTTTGCCCAACGTTGACTGGCGTGAGCTTCCGAAGCTCTACGCTTCCGTAGACGTCAACCTCGCTCCGTTGGTAGACACTCTTTTCAATAGAGCAAAGTCTGAGAACAAGTGGACGGAGGCGGCGCTCGTCGGAGTACCTACCGTCGCAAGTGACGTTGGTGCTTTTGCCGAGGTCATCATATCTGGCAAGACGGGTATTCTATGTGAGTCAACTGAGGAGTGGGTTTCGGCACTTCTTTCTCTGGTGGACGATTCTGCTCTTCTTCGGAGAATCGGCGAGGCCGCCCATGCTCTTGTCGACAAGCTCTGGGTGACCGATAAAACCGGGTATCCTCTTGCTCATTGGCTTATAAACCGTGAGTTTACGATTGAATCCATACGCGATGCTTGCGAGAACGATCAAAAGCCTGTGGATACATATCTCTCAGCATGTGGAATTACGTTGCCGTCGGTCGATTTTGATGCTGCTCCGTGGGAATGCAGAGGGCTCTCCGAACGAGTAGATGATCTTCTCGCCGCCCATCATGCCGGTCGCCAGTGTGCAGCCTTCATCTATGAGATGACAAGCGGCGATACGCCCACATTTCGGTATTTCGGGCATAACGTTCATGAGACGCTCGCTCAATCCGACCGCTGGTATGCGGAGTACTTCTTCGTATCGGAGGTCGCACTTCTCGATGAGGTTATTGATGCCGTTGAAGAGGTGGTGCTTGTTCGTATGCGCATAAGGCCGGACGTGCGTGTACTCGTCGCACACCTACATGACGCTGGCAAGCCCGTTGCCTATCTCATCGATGACGATGCGGCTGGTGTGGAGTGCGCACCACGCATCGTACGAGCCATGGGCGTGACGAACGACGATGCGTTTGGTCAGAGCTTCTGGTATGGCGTGTGCGATCGCTTTGGCAGAACTGCTGCCATATGTGACACGCTGATTGCACCGACGGACTTTCTCGCTCGTCGACTTTCAAGGCGGTTTGACAAGCCCTGTGAGGTCATTCACTCGACGCTTAATGACGAGCAGATAGAGGTATCCGATCTCGTGGTTGACTTGGCTGCCGCCCACAAGGCGAGCGTTCACCCATTTACCATTGCCTACTTCAGTGGCACCCAAAGCCACGCGGAAGACTTCGCGCTCGTATCTGACATGCTTTGCGCCTTTGTAAATGCGCATGAGGATGCGCGTCTCCTGCTCGTGGGCAGGCTTAGCCTCACTGAGGACGTGTTTCGCCTCTACCTTGCGGGAAGGGTTATCCTGCTCCCTCCGGTGGATTACGTGACGCTCCAGGTGATTCAGTCCTCGGCAGATGTCATTCTCGCACCTCTCGTGGAGGATGTGTTCACAAACTGTAAGTCCGCCCTAAAGGTCTTTGAAGCGGGTGCCGTAGGTACGGTATCGATTGCATCCTCTACCTTTGCGTATCAAGAGGCGATAGTGAACGGCGAGACGGGCTTTGTCTGTGCGTCGCCAGACGAATGGACTGTCGCTCTTGAGAGGCTTGTGCATGAACGAAGTCTCTCCTTGGACATGGGGAAGAGGGCAAGATTGTATGCAGTCGAGCACTATTATGGTAATATGCCAATGCACGAGGCTGAGTCAGCCCTCGGTGCCGTTGCTGAACGCGGCGTTGCTACGGCGGAGCTAGAGACGTCACACGACCGTGCCATGGACGAGGCCAACGCGCGCAGCCTCAACTGGAATGACCAGCTCCAGATAAATCCCGTATACGGTGCGGCCCTTGGTTTCCCACCGATTGATGACAATAGGAGGTAGCCTCATGGGCCTAGCAAGACAGTTCGAGCTATTTCAGGCAAAGAGAGAGCGCGAAGGTCTGGTTAATGCTGTCTCCAAGTCTCTCGAGATTATGAAAGGGGATCGTCTGGCGCATGATTTTGCCAGCCAAAATCCAGATCCCTGCACCTTTGCGGACGTTCTGTTCATCAACGGTTGCGACTATGCCGTGCCGCATCCCATCCGCTATCGTATCGACCACCAGATTCAGCAACTTGAGGCAGCGGGCCTTTCCACACTACGCATCAATGCATGGGAGCTTAATCTTGAGGCGGTTTGCTCTGCACGTAACTTCGTGATATTTCGCTGTCCCTATACGACCATGGTGGGTGACTTCATCAAGCTTGCGCACCAGCTCAACAAGCGCGTGTACTTTGACATCGATGACCTCGTGGTGGATACCAAGTTCACCGACCAGATTCCCTTTGTCGCCGCTATGGTGCCCTCTGACAAGGTCTCTTACGACGATGGGGTCAAGCGCATGGGTAAGACCATGGAACTCTGTGATGGCCTCATCACCACGACGGAAGCCCTGGCGCGTGAGCTGGCTCCCTATGTACCCGATACCTTCATCAACCGCAACGTGGCGTCACAGGAGATGGTTCACTTCTCCGATCAGGCGCTCTATGAGCGTGACGTTCTCCCAACCCTAAAGAGCAACCAAGTGCAGGCCATCGAGCAACGACAGTGGCGTTGGGCTTGTGAGACCGACTCCGCACGAAGGGCCGCCGGCCTCGTTCTTGGTTATTTCTCTGGCTCTATCACACATAACTCTGATTTTGAGATGATTCTGCCTGCCATTGTAAAGGTGATGCGCGAGCGTCCGAATACCCGTCTGAGCGTAGTAGGCGAGCTTGATGTGCCGAAAGAGCTTGAGGAGTTTCGGGACAGGATTACGTTTAGCCCCTTTTGCGAGTGGCGTGACCTTCCCCGTCTCATCGCGAGCGTGGATATCAATCTTGCTCCGCTTACAGATACGGTCTTCAACGAGGCCAAATCGGAGAACAAGTGGGTTGAGGCTGCGCTCGTCAAGGTCCCTACGATTGCGAGCAACATAGGTTCCTTTGCCACCATGATAAGGAACCACGAAACTGGTGTGCTTTGTTCCACTCCGTACGAGTGGTATCGCGAGATATCCCATCTCCTTGACGATGCTGATGAGCGTGTACGCCTTGGAGAAGCAGCCTTTACGTGGTGTCGCTCCAACGCGACCACTGCGGGTACGGGACAGGCACTCGCACGGTATATCACAAAACATCAGACCAAGAACATCGTATTTGTGCTTCCGAGTCTCAATACGAGCGGAGGGGTGCTCGTGGGTCTCAGGCATGCAGTTTTTCTCCAACGAGCTGGATACGACGTAACACTCGTGGATAATGATCGGGGAAGCAAAGAGACCCTCCAGAAAATCAATGGTTGTACACTTCCAGTCTGCTTCATCAAAAGTAATAGAAATCGCGACGAGAAGTACACGATGCGCGGCAGGATTGACTTTGGCGTGGCAACTTTCTTTGATACGCTTTGGTCTCTTCTGGGCTACTCGCATATCAATCGGATAGGCTATCTCGTGCAGAACTATGAGACGGACTTCTTTCTTCCCGGAGATGTTTCGCGCATTGCCTGTGAGGCCACGTATAACCAAGATAACGTGGAGTATCTCACCATCTCTAAATGGTGTCAGAACTGGCTTTACGAGAAATATGGTCACGAGGCTCGCTTTGCCCCCAACGGAATTGACAAGGCAAGCTTTCCTGAGACCGAGCGTGACTTTACGGGTAAGATTCGTATTCTCGTAGAGGGTGATTCTACCTTCGAGTATAAGAACGTTGACGAGGCATTCAAGATTATCAATCTTCTCGATTCGGCAAAGTACGAAATCTGGTACATGTCATACAACGGGAAGCCCAAGGAGACGTATCGTGTGGATAAGTTTCTCCATGCCGTTCCTCACGATGAGGTGGGGAAGGTGTATGGGGCTTGTCACATTCTCCTCAAGACGAGCATTCTTGAGAGCTTCTCCTACCCGCCGCTTGAGATGATGGCGACGGGTGGCTGGACGGTCGTTCTTCCCAACGGGGGTAACGCTGAGTACATTGAAGATGGCGCGAACTGCCTTACCTACGAGCGTGGTGATCTCAAGCATGCTGCAGATCAGATCGAGCGCATCGTGAATGACGGCGCCCTGCGCGCCGTATTGCGCGAGGGTGGCCTGTCCACTGCCTGCTCTCGCGATTGGCCGCTCATCAAGGAAGACGTGCTCAGGTTATATGAGTAGGAAGTGCCTGCGGTAGGATGACGAGGTACGGAGACGAGGACTTCGAGCGAGGTGGGCATCGGACATTGAAGGCTAATGAGAAGACGGTACCGCCAAAGCCTCTTTCGGTCAGGCGGAACATACTTTTCAATACCATTGGCAGCCTTACGTACCAAGGGTGTCTTTGGCTGACGACCGTCCTTGTCGTGACCTTGTCCAGTGGTTATGTGGGTTCCGGTGTCCTCGCCTTGGCCATGACCGTTGGTAACATGTTCAATCCGATAGCCACCTACTCGATGAGGACATTTCAGGTCTCAGACGTCAAAGGAGCGTATCCTCAGAGTTGCTATGTTGGATTTCGACTGGTAACCACCGTCATAGGGCTGGCGTTCGTCATTCCCTACGCGATCGTCGTTGGCGGCAGTCAGGCAACGACGATTACCATCCTCCTCTACATGCTCTTTAAGATCGACGAGGCATTCGTTGACGTTCTCTATGGTGTTGATCAGCGCGGCGAGCGCATGGACTACATTGGCATCTCTCAGTTCCTACGAGGAGTGGCGGTGATTGCGCTCTTCTCCGGTGGGCTGATGGTATTTCAGAGTCTTGACGCTGCCGTCCTTGGAATGTTCTTCGCTGGCCTTGCTATGACGGTTTTCTATGACATCCCCCATGCATCTCGGATTGGTCGCATTCGGCCCGCCATCGCGTCAAATACCATTGCGGCGCTTCTGAGGAGATGCCTGCCCCTCGTCGTGTCGACCCTTCTCATCAGCATGGTCGTCTCGGTCGCTCGCCAGTACTTCAGCTGGGCTTGTGGGGTCGACCAACTTGGGCTCTATGCCGCCGTCGCAACACCCGCGGTGCTTATCCAGGCGCTTGCCCGCTATCTCTATGCTCCTTCTCTGGTGCCTTTGGCAGAGAGGTGGGAGTCCAGGGAGGATGGGGCATTTACAAGGTATCTCCTCAAGACCATACGTCTCATGGTGGCCTTCATCGTGATCATGGTCGTCGGTCTCTCCCTTGTCGGGTCGCCCGTTCTCATGAGGGTCTATGGAGAGAGTATTGCGGCGTATACGTACCTCTTTCCATACGTACTGATAAGCACGGGATTTATCGCGCTGATGTGGTTTCTCTCGGACGCGCTGGTCATCTGTCGGGATATGCGCGGGCTTCTTGTTTCAAACATTGTTGCATTTGCATCGTGCGCGCTGTTGATGGTTCCTCTTGAGACGGCCTTTGGAATGAATGGGATCAACTTCGTCGTGATTGCCTCGATGACGATGGGGGCCGTTGCCGCCGCACTCTACCTGAGGAGGGCTATCGTGGCGCGTTCCCTCGAAGCAGGTGGCCGCGATTCATCCTCAGGACGATGCGACCTGAAGGTCTCCGTTCTCATTCCGGTGTTCAACGCGGAGGATTATCTCGCGAGATGCATCGACAGCGTCCTTGCCCAAACCTACCAGAACTTCGAGATCATCGCAATTAATGATGGCTCTTCTGACGGGTCCGCAAGCATACTCGATGGCTATGCCAAGGATGTTCCCGGGCGTTTTGTGGTCGAGCATCGCGAGAACGCAGGTGCCGCCATGGCTCGTAATAGGGCCATGGAGCTTGCGACGGGAGACTACATCGCCTTTGTCGACAACGATGACTACCTAGACCCCGATTATCTTGAGTCATTCGTTTGCGCTGCAGGGGATGGCGAGGCGGACATCGTGCTGGGCGGCTATCGCAGGCCTGACGAGAACGGGCGCGTTCGAACGCAGGGCTCTCCCGTTCCCGGAACCGAATGGGCTCCCTATGCGGTGGAAGCTGCCTGGGCAAAGCTCTATAGAACCGAGTTCGTACGTCGTGCCTCGCTCGAGTTCCTACCTGTGAACATTAGCGAGGATCTTTTCTTCACGCTCCCTGCCGCCACGCTCTCGCAAAAGAGCGTGGTGATTCCGTACTGCGGGTATAACTGGTTCCTCAATCCGAGCAGTGTCTCGAGTACGGTGCAACGCAAGTCCGAGGGCCTCCAGTTTGAGCTGGCCATCAATCGGATACTTGCACGCATGCGAGATGTGGGCACCGATTTTGACAAAGCCCTCAACAACTATGTGTTCATCCGGCTCGTCGTCTGGTTTCTCCTCTATACCGCGCAGGGGGATGGGCGAGAAAGGACCCTTGGTAATCTATCTCGATATCGGGAGTGGTTGGACAAGAACCTGCCTGGCTGGAAAAGCCGCAACTACGTCTCTCCCGCAAGGCCGACTGGTGATGCGCTTCAGAATCGCGTTGCCGTCTGGCTCTTTGTCCGTCACCCTAAAACCTTTAGGTGGGCTCTTATGGCCTATGGTCGGAGGTAATCTCATCATGGTTTCTCATGCCTTTGCCATTTGCGCGTACGGTCAGTCGTCCTATCTGTGCGAATGCATCGAATCCGTCCTCAACCAGCAAGACGATGATGGTCATCCAGTCAAGAGCGAGGTCTTTATCGCCACGGCGACGCCAAGCGCCTGGCTTGATGGGATAGCTGCGGGTTACGGGCTTGCGGTTGTCGTGAATGATGGAGAGCATGGCATTGGCCAGGACTGGAACTTTGCCTATTCGCAGGCAACGGCGGACTACATCACGATTACCCACCAGGATGACATCTACTGTCCCCGCTATGCTTCTACGGCAATCTCCGCCCTTTCCCAATCAGGCTCATCGCTCATCTTCTTTAGCGATTACGGTGAACTTCGTGCGGGAAAGAGGGTGGACGAGAATAGGCTGCTGAGCACGAAGAGAAGGCTTCTCGCACCTCTGAAGGACGGAAGGCATGCCGACAGCATCTCCCGGCGAAGACGAGTTCTTTCGCTCGGTTCGCCCATCTGCTGCCCCTCGGTCACGTTCAATCGAAGGAACTGTCCCAACCCGCCTTTCGAAGTCACGATGAAGTGCAGCCTCGACTGGGATACGTGGGAACATCTCTCTCGGCTCGAGGGGGGCTTCTACTACTCCTCGGATATCCTCATGTACCATCGTATCCATGAGGATTCGGCGACCTCCTCTTACATAGAGGACAACACGAGAGCTAACGAGGACCTTGAGCTGTTTCGTCGGTTCTGGCCAAGCCCCATTGCCAAGATTATCTCGCGGGCATACTCCTCGAGCGAGAAGAGCAACGACGTCTGATGCACCCTCGAGGCATTAATTAAACTTGGCGATAATGGCAAAGACGTCCAATAAAAAGATAAGAGCCATGGCAAGTGCATAGACTTCGTTCGTATGAGACCTGCGAGCGGAACCGTCTTTTCGGACAAGGCCAAGGATGGGCAGGAGCAGGAAGGGGATAAAATAGCGCCCCTGAACTCCCGAGATGTAGTCGTAGTTCTTGTCAACGCTCATTGACCAGTCTCGAAGTGCAAGAGTGATCATTCCTATGGATATAATGACAATTAAGGCCGAAATCCACTTTTCCATACTGGAAAGATTCGTCTCGTCATCATCGTTGTTACAGATGGGGCTCATGAGCAAAACTATGCAATAGGCCCAGAACGCGGGTACCCACGGGTTTATCGTGAGAATGCCGAGGGCTTGGCCAGCAAACGTTTCGACCCAAAATGGCCCTGCGATAAATACCGTATTGATCAAAACGGATGCACATGTACCGGGCGTTCGCATGAGCTCGACGGTGGCCTCAAACGTACCCTGCCTGTAGAAGATGAGAACGAACCAGATTGCTGCCAGAGACAAGACAAAAAAAGTAACCGGAATGGCAATCCGTACGGCTCTCTTTTTTGCTCTAGGAAGAAACCCAAACAGCAAGAGAAGCAACGGGGCGTATGCATACTTTGAAATGCATACGAGAAAAGCTAGTCCAGCGATGATGCAGATGTCCCGTCTGTTGAGATGTTCTTTGCGAAGGTATCTAATTACTACCGCAATAAATAGAAGCGTAATAATATTGACCATTGCATCAGCTGAACAGGAGGCGGCCTGCTGAATCATAACTGGATTCAAGAGGTAGATTGCAGTGGGTGTCTTACCAAATGGCATTATCGAGATAATCCAGAATCCAGCAAACAAGAAGAGCAGCGCATTTGCCAACCTTGCCATATAGATGACGACGAAGGGGTTGAGGTCTAGAAGTTGTCCCATACCTGCAGCAAGGCCTGGAATAAGGTACAGATGACTCAGATAACTTGACATGTCTCTTGTGACGGTATAAAGATTCTGCCAGTCCGCTGGTTGAGACAGGCAGTTCGCGAGTGCTGCGTACGTGGTGGGCATCTCGCCATAGGTCAAAGCTGTTGGTGCGAGCATGTCTCCGTTTCCGCTTTTCCAGAAATTCAGCACGCGAAAGATGTGCCAAATTTCATCAGGTATCTGGTCGGGAAGGATGAAAAGGGCAAATGCAAAAGCTGAGGGAATGGCGAGGAGAAGGAATAGAGTTCGTGCCGAGCTGCCAAAGCGTCTGAGTAGGACAACGAAGAGTGTCGCAAGGAGAAGTGCGGGAAGAAGTGAGAGCGGCACCAGAGGAAAGCGTGCGCTACCTGTTGATATGGATAACAATGAAAGAAATGCAACCAATATTGCAATGAATGAAATGATGCTATAAGAAAGAAAGGCCATTACGACTGGCCTCATACCATGCTCCTTCATACTACATCCTTCATCTCATCTGCGTGCGTTTGAGTGTGACATATTACATCGTAGCATTCCCATGTACCAAATATGGCATACCGGGCGGGTAGAGAGATAGGTTTCGGAAGCACGTCCATTCTGTATCCAGCGTTAGGGTTGTCGCTGGCGTGCCGTACCATCACGGAAAAGAGATGGTCGCGTGAAGCCGAAAGAGGCTCTCCTCATGTGCTTTCGAGAGAGTAGGTGACCCTATGGGTTTGTCGACGCGACACATTGGCCTAAAATCAGGTTTGTATGGAGCGGGGTACTCTCGTAGACTGTCATATCCCATGAGAAGACAAGGACACCACTATGGCTGATTCCTTCAAGCCCACCAACATCATCGTCACGGGCGGCTGTGGGTTCATAGGTTCGAACTTCGTGCACTACGTGGTGAACAATCACCCGGGTGTGCACGTAACCGTTCTCGACAAGCTCACCTATGCGGGCAACCCTGCCAATATCGCGGGTCTGCCCAAGGATCGTGTAGAGCTCGTCGTGGGCGATATCTGCGATGCCGATCTCCTCGACCGCATCGTTCCTGGCCATGACGCCATCGTGCACTATGCGGCCGAATCGCACAACGACAACTCCATCGCCAATCCTGAGCCCTTCGTCCAGACCAACGTCGTGGGCACCTATCGACTACTTGAGGCCTGTCGCAAGTACGACGTGCGCTTTCATCACGTCTCGACCGACGAGGTCTATGGTGACCTTGCGCTCGACGAGCCGCGGCGCTTCAGGCCCGATGACCCTTACAAGCCCAGCTCGCCTTACTCGTCATCCAAGGCCAGCTCGGACCTGCTCGTCCGTGCATGGACTCGTACCTATGGCATGCGCACCACAATTTCCAATTGTTCCAATAACTATGGTCCCTATCAGCACGTGGAGAAGTTCATCCCGCGTCAGATTACCAACATCCTCTGCGGCATCCGCCCCAAGCTCTATGGCGATGGTCAGAACATCCGCGATTGGATTCACACCGAGGATCACTCTCGCGCCGTATGGGACATCCTCACCAAGGGCACCATCGGCGAGACCTATCTCATCGGAGCCAACGGCGAGAGAAATAACATCGACGTGCTTCGTGCCATTCTCGAGCGCATGGGTCAGCCGGCAGATGCCTTCGACTGGGTTCGCGACCGTCCCGGCCATGACCGTCGCTATGCCATCGACCCCACCAGGCTCGAGAGTGAACTCGGCTGGAAGCCAATCCACACCAGCTTCTCCGAGGGTCTCGACCAGACCATCGCCTGGTACACCGAGCATGAGGAATGGTGGCGCGATGCCAAGGACGCCACCGAGGCCAAGTACGCCAAGCAGGGTCAATAGGGGGTAGCATGGATTTCGAGAAGGACCTCAAGGTCACCGAGACGGGTATCGACGGCCTCAAGGTGCTTGACCTTACCGTTCATGGCGATGGCCGTGGTTGGTTCAAGGAGAACTGGCAGCGCGCCAAGATGACGGCTCTCGGCATGCCCGACCTGCACGTTGTTCAGAACAACATCTCGTTCAACGAGCAGCGCGGCGTCACGCGCGGCATCCACGCCGAACCCTGGGACAAGTTCATCTCCATCGCTCGTGGCTCCGTTTTCGGCGCGTGGGTTGATCTCCGTGCGGGCAGTCGGACCTTCGGTCGGGTCTTCACTTGTACGCTCGATCCCTCCAAGGCTATCTTCGTACCATGGGGCGTGGGCAACTCCTTCCAGGCACTGGAGGATGGTACCGCCTACACCTACCTCGTAAACGCCCACTGGTCGGCCGAGCTCAAGAAGACCTACACCTTCGTGAACCTCGCCGACCCAGTGCTCGGCATTCAGTGGCCCATCCCGCTCGACCAGTGCGAGCTCTCCGAGGCCGATCTGCACCATCCCATGCTCGCCGACGTCGTTCCCATGGCACCTCGCCGCACGCTCGTCACGGGCTGCTATGGCCAGCTCGGTCGGGCGATCAAGGCCTTGGCCGACAAGCGCGGTCTCTCGGGCTTTGATTGCAACGACATCGATACCTTCGACTTCTCGGACGTCTCGGCCTACGACAAGATTGACTGGAACCTCTATGGCACCGTCATCAACTGCGGTGCCTACACGGCCGTCGACCGCGCCGAGACCCCCGAGGGTCGCGCCGCCTGCTGGAAGGCCAACGCACTGGGGCCGGCGCTTCTCGCTCGCACCTGCGCGGAGCACGACATCACGCTCGTGCACATCTCGTCGGACTATGTCTTTGACGGCACCGCCGAGGAGCACACAGAGGATGAGGCCTTCTCGCCGCTCTCCGTGTATGGACAGGCCAAGGCCGCCGGTGACATCGCCGTTGCGGGTTGCCCCAAGCACTACATCGCTCGCTCGAGCTGGGTCATCGGTGACGGACGCAACTTCGTCAAGACCATGGCGGCACTCTCCGCGCGGTGCGCCGATGCATCGGACGAGCTCAGCCAGGTGACGGTGGTGGATGACCAGATCGGACGCCTCACCTTCACCGACCAGATGGCAGAGGGCATCCTCCACCTGCTCGACGTGCATGCCCCCTACGGCACCTATGACCTCACGGGGTCGGGCGCCACCAGAAACTGGCAGGAGATCGCCGCACGCGTCTTCGAGCTTATGAACGGCAACGCGGAAAGGGTCCTGCCCGTCTCCACGCAGGAGTACTACGCCACGGCCCAGGGCCCCATTGCTCCTCGACCGCACTTCTCGGCACTCTCGCTCGAGAAGATCGAGGCGACCGGCTTCACGCCGCGCGACTGGGAGGAAGAGCTGGACGAGTATGTGAGGACCAAGCTCGGCTAGGGGGAATGCGCCCAAGAAAGGACGGAGAGGGTGGATAACCCAATCAACCTGGTGCGACGGACGTACGGATTCATGAGAAGGCATCTGGCCGCGCCAGGCGATCTGCCCGACCCGTTTCCGGTCGACGCATGGACGGCTCCGGGCTACCCCCTGTGGTTCGAACGTCACCGGCGAAGCGAGCCGGAGCTTGCCGAACAGCGCCACCGTGTCGGTCGTCTTGCCTATCGACCTTGCTTCTCGATCGTGGTGCCCCTCTTTCGCACCCCGCTCGACTTCCTTGGCGTCATGGCCGAGTCGGTTCTCTCGCAGACCTACGACAACCTTGAGCTCGTCCTCGTGAACGCGAGTCCCGAGCGCGTCGAGCTTGCCGCCGCCGTGGATGCCCTGCGCGTGCGCGATGTGCGCGTGCGCGTGGTGACGCTCGATGCCAACTACGGCATCGCCGAGAACACAAACCGTGGCATCGAGGCCGCCTCCGGCGACTTCTGCTGCTTTCTTGACCACGATGACTACATCGACCCCGACCTGCTCTTCGAATACGCCGAGGCACTCAATGCGGACGGTGCGATCGATGTGCTCTACTGCGACGAGGACCTCGTGGAGCAGGATGCCGATACGGGCGAGTTTCGGCACATGAACCCACTCTTCAAGCCCCAGTACTCGCCGGAGCTCCTGCTCTGCAAGAACTACGCGATCCACCTCATGACCATCCGACGCTCGCTCATCGATGCCATACCCACGCCCGACGCCCGCTTTGACGGCTCTCAGGACTTCAATATGATCGCCTGGTGCACCGAGCACGCCCGCCATGTGCGCGGTGTCCAGCGCGTGATGTACCACTGGCGGATAAGCGCCAACTCCACCGCTACCAATCCCGATTCCAAGCCGTACAGCCTCCGCTCCTGCCGGCTGGCCATCCAAGGACAGCTCGAGCGCAGGGATATCGACGCGGACATCATTGGGTCGGGCATCTTCAACCTCCATGACCTGTGGTTTCGCAATGTGTCCGGCAGCGTGTCGGTCGTGGTGGACTGCGGCGATGACCCCAAGACCACGCGGCAGTTCGTGGAGACCTTCTGCCAGTCCGACTCCCACGCCAACATGGAGCTCGTGCTCGTGGGTCGTGCGGACGAGCGGGTCTCCGAGGGCATTCCCGCCAACGTGCGCCTCGTGGAAGCATGCGCGGGTACCTGCTATGCTCGGCTCAATGCCGGTGCCAAGGTCGCCACTGGTGACTACCTGCTCTTTCTTGATGACCGTTGTCTCTTCATGACGCCGGAGCCCATCGAGCAGCTCGTGGGCATGTGCTCGATGACGGGCGTGGGCGCCGTTGCCCCCAAGGTGCTCTACCGGGGTGGCGTCAACAAGTGCTATGGCGTGGCGGTCACCCGGCGGCGCATCATGCCGCTCTATCGAGGATACGATGACGATTTTCCGGGATACGAGTGCAACCTGCGAGCCTTCCAGAACGTGAGTGCGGTCGGGTTGCAGGGCCTTCTCACCTCCCGCGCGTCCTTTGAGGCGGTTGGTGGCTTTGACGAGGCGTTTTCCGACGAGACGGGTGCGGCTGAGTATTGCGTCCGTCTTCGCGAGACGGGCATGCGGATGGTCTCCATGTGCACCGTCAAGCTCGAGGTCGCCGAGACCCCGAACCTTGGGAGACGCTACGACAACGCCTTCAACGCGCCGGACTACTCCGCGGCCGGGCTCG
>Ga0183095_11485_pt1 | contig 16734 bp, 21 predicted proteins | sample BioMet4_FD_130346 | JGI IMG/M metagenome (GOLD analysis project Ga0183095, IMG submission 130346) | Microbial communities from bioreactor (seeded with sewage sludge) at LBNL, California, USA - Biofuel metagenome 4 (v2) (version 3) | ecosystem: Engineered > Bioreactor > Anaerobic > Unclassified ...
GTCAACGGCGAAAAGATGTCGAAGTCGCTCGGCAACTTTTTCACGCTTCGGGATTTGATCGCGAAAGGCTGGAGCGGCCGCGAAATCCGCTATGTGCTGATCAACGGGCATTACCGCCAGCCGCTGAATTTTACGTTTGACGCTCTGGAGGCCGCTCGAACCTCGCTGGCGCGCATTGACGAGTGTGTGGACACGCTCACGGAAAAAGCGGGAGGGGCTCAGGTTGCTGCGGGCACGTGTCCGAAGTGGGCTTGTGCGGCGCGCGAGCTGTTTGCGGCTTCCGTGGACGATGATTTGAATCTGCCGGAGGCTTTTGCCGCACTCTTCGCGTTGGTGCGCGAAAGCAATACGGCTCTCCAGCAAAACCTTCTGTCTCCGCAGGAAGCGGCCAGCGTGCTAGCCGTGTTCGACGCGATGGATTCGGTGCTCGGCTTTGTCCGGTTCGGCCGCGCCGTGCGCGGTGAATCCTTGCCGGCCGATGTGCAGGCGCTGGTGGCCGCTCGTGCCGCTGCGCGTGCGGGGAAGGACTGGAAAGAGTCGGACCGTCTGCGCGATCAGCTTGCGGCGCTGGGTTGGGAGGTCCGCGATTCCAAGGATGGCCAGAAAGTGAAGAGGCTGTAACGCGTATGTCCGAGGGCACATTCATTACGTTCGAAGGTCCGGAGGGTAGCGGAAAAACAACCCATATCCGTCTGTTGGCCGATTTTTTGCGCGGGCGCGGTTTCGACGTTGTGCTGACGCGCGAACCCGGCGGCACACCGATGGGCGAGGCGATACGCGGGATTCTCCAGCACGATGGGGCGGGGGAGTCACCCTCCGACCGAACGGAAGTGCTTCTTTTTCTCGCGAGTCGGGCGCAACACGTGGAGCGGCTGATTCGTCCTGCGCTCGCGGCGGGAAAGTGGGTCCTGTGCGACCGCTTCTCGGATTCGACGCTGGCGTATCAGGGGTTCGGCCGCGGGTTTGATCTTTCCGCGCTGAAGGAGGTCAATCGGTTTGCGACAGGCGGGCTAACGCCTCATCTGACGGTGCTTTTGGACGTCTCACCGGAAACCAGCCGTTTGCGGCTGCGGGCCCGACAGACCCAGACCGCGAACGCGCCCGACCGCATTGAGCGCGAATCGGACGCGTTCCACACGCGTTTGCGCAAGGGGTTTCTGACATTGGCCTCTCAGAGTCCCAACCGTTTCGTGGTGGTGAATGCCGAACGCTCGCTGAACGAGGTTTCGAAGGACGTTTGTATGGCGGTAACGCAGCGCTTTTTTGTTCCATGCAACTGAACGATATTTTTTTAATGGTTAAGCACGCGATCGACGCTGGCCGTCCGGCGCACGGTTACCTGATTGTCGGTCCCGAGCGTGGCGTGGGCATGGCGCTTGCCGTCCGCATTCTTCAGACTTTATTTTGCACGGAACAAAACAAACCGTGCGGCGCTTGCGATGCGTGTCGCCGCGTGACTGAACGCACAAATCCTGACATTCACTGGATCTTCCCGGAAAAAAAGATGCGCGTGATCAGCGCGGAGCAGGTTCGCGAAAAATTGATTAACGAGGTGTCGCAGACGGCGTTTGCCAGCGGTTGGAAAGCGGGAGTCTTGGTGGGCGCGGACCGGCTGAACGATGCGTCGGCCAACGCGTTTCTGAAAACGCTGGAAGAGCCTCCGGAAAGAACGCTTTTCCTTTTGTTAACCGACGCGCCACAACAGCTTCTGCCAACGATCGTTTCAAGGTGTCAGCGCATTGATCTGACCGCCCAACGCGAATTGGACGAACCGTGGAAAAGCCGGGTGATCGAAACTCTGGCAAGTCCGTTGTGGAATACGCCGATCGAGCGTTTGGCCATGTCGAATGTGCTGTTTTCTGTTCTCGCGGATATCAAGAGTAAAGCAGAGGAGTTGGTTCGTTCGGAAAGTGCGGGTGACGGAAAACTGGAAGAGGATGATGACGACGTTTTTGACGCCAAGGTGAGTGCGCGCTACAAGGAACTCCGTTTGGATTTTTTGCTCCTCCTGACACGTTGGTTCAGGGATCTGATGATCCTGAAAGCGGGGGGAGATGAGTCGTTGGTTCGCATTCGCACCAAGCTTGACGTTCTCAAAGAGCGGGCCTCTCGTTTGTCGCTTGCGCAGGTTTTTTACGATCTGAATGCGCTTGAGGATCTTTCTCGGCAGATGGAGCGCAATTTGTCCGAAGAAACGCTTCTCGCATACACGTTGGATCGCATCCACCATGGAGTCTCCTGAGGTATTTCATGCAAACGGTCGCCCGCGTACGTATGCCGGAAAACGGCGTTTTCACATGCAGGGTTTCGCCCGGAGCGAATCTGCTGCCGGACGATTTGTGTGTGGTCGACTTGGACTACGGATTGGATATCGGCACCGTGCTTGAATTGTTCGGCATTGGCGATGAGACGGCAACGGGCGAACGGATGCCGTCGTTCCGCATCGTTCGGAAAATCGAGTCTGTCGATGACACTCGAATTCGCGAAAACGACGAGCTGGCCGAGAAAGCGAAGAAGGCGTTTTCCCTTTTGGTGGGGCGGCAGAAGGGGGGCGTCAAGATTCTGCATGTTCGGTTTTCATACACCCGAAGCCGACTGTTCATTCGGTATGCGGCATTGATTCCTGTGGATCTGCGGCGGTTTGTCGGACAGATTCAGCGCGACTTTAAGACGCACGTGGATCTGTGGCAGGTGGGGGTGCGGGACGAAGCCGCGTTGCTCGGCTGTTTGGGGCCCTGCGGGCGTGCCGCGTGCTGCGCGTCGTGGCAGAAATGTTTTCAGCCCGTTAACGTCCGGATGGCACGCGATCAGGAAATGTCTCTGAACCCCATTTCAATCAACGGAAGTTGCGGCCGTCTGAAATGCTGTTTGCGGTTTGAGCATCAGCAGTATCAAGAGGCCGGCTCGAAACTGCCGGAATCCGGAAGCGTGGTCAGCTGTACGTCCTGCGAGAACGCGGAGGGTGTCGTTTTGAGTCGGGACATTTTGCGCGGCAGGCTCACGGTCCGCACACGCGATGACCGTTTTCTGACGGTGGGTGCGAATGAGGTGACCGTTGTCAGAAAGGTTTCGCGCTCGGACGAAAAAGGGAAGGATGGCGAGAATGAAGATCTTGGTGGTGAATGGACCGAACCTTAAGCTTTTGGGAACGCGTGAGCCTTCCATCTATGGACGCGAAACGCTGGATTCCATTGTCGGCCAGCTCCGCGCACACGGAGAAGCGCAGGGGGTCGTGGTGGACCATGTCCAGAGCGACGACGAAGGCGCACTGGTGACGGCGATCGGAGCGGCGCGAGAACGTTACGACGGCATCGTCATCAATCCGGCCGCCTACACGCATACGAGCGTGGCGGTGCGGGATGCTCTGGCGGCCTGCGAAGTGCCCGCAGTGGAGGTGCATTTGTCGAACACGCACAAGCGGGAGGACTTCCGCCATGCGAGTCTGACCGCGCCCGTTTGCGTCGGCCAGATCATGGGATTTGGCGGTGTCGGTTACATCTTGGCTTTTGACGGTTTGATGGCTTATCTGAAACAGAAAAACGGGAAATAACATGGCTTCAAAAAAAGTGATCGATTTGTGGATTGTCGGCTCGATTGGCATTGACGATATTCAGACGCGTGAGCATGATCGTAAGAATCTGCTTGGCGGATCGGTGCCCTATGCAACAGCAACCGCTTCTTTCTTTGCCAAGACGGGGGCAGTGGGGGTGGTGGGCAGTGATTTTCCGGCCTCGTTCTCAAAACGGTGGAACGCCTTTGGAATCGATTTGTCCGGAGTGCAGCACCAGGATGGTCAAACGTTCCGTTGGGCCTGCCGCTACGATGAAAATATGATTGAGCGCACCACCCTGAAAACCGAACTTGGCGTTTTCGCTGAGTTTAAACCGACCTTGCCGGAAGCTTATCGGGCAGCGCCGTTTGTTTTACTCGGCAACATCCAGCCCGATTTGCAGTTGCATGTGCTGAACCAATCCGTCGGTGCCCGATTTGTGGCGCTGGACACGATGAACCTGTGGATCGATATCGCAAAGCCTTCGCTTTTGAAAGTCATCCGGAAGGTCAATCTGATCACCTTAAACGACGGCGAAGCGCGCATGCTGACCGGAAAATGGAATTTGCGCGACTGTGCCAAGGCGCTCTTCCGTTTGGGCCTTTCTTATGTGGTCATCAAAAAGGGCGAACACGGCGCATTGCTTTTTTCGAAGAGCGGCGGAATTTTCATTGTTCCCGCATATCCGGTTGAACGGCTGATCGATCCCACGGGGGCCGGCGATTCTTATGCCGGCGCGTTCATGGGGTATCTTGCGAAAGCAAAGGAAGTTACCGACGCAACGCTTCGTCGTGCATTGGTTTATGCGACGGTGATGGCTTCGTTCGGGGTGGAAGGGTTCAGTTTGGAGCGGTTTGAGAAGCTGACGCCTGCCATGGTCAATCTTCGTATCGTCGAAATGAAGCGCATGATGCGTGTTTAATTTTTCATTTGTGCAAAGGTCGTTCAATTTTTTCGGGCTCCATCTACTTTACATAACATATATTAAATTTTGCCCCGTTGAGAGGACAATGTATGTCCTCCTAAGCAACGGGGTGAAATGTGAAACTGCTTTGCGAGTTCAAAAGAGACTCTGCGCAGAACATTCTGATTGGGTGCGCTCCGCGCAACGTTGGTCAGGATCATGACTATCTTACGGTTCAGACTCATGCCAAGCGTATTGAGCATGCCGTAAATGAATTTTCCGAAGTTTTCGGAAAACTTTTTCCCTCGGTAAAAATTCTTCGCTGGGAAATCATTCGTCGTCTTTCCCGCAAGGAAAACATCGGGGCCGTGCTTGTCACCGTCGAAAAGATCGGCGGTGCGGCATGATTGGCAATGGTCTTTCGCGTCTCGAATCTGATGTTATTCGGCAAATGGAAGATTTTTATGACGATGGTCAAACTGTTTGCCCGAATTGCGGTTCGACTTTAGATCGGTGTGAAGCGGCTAAAAAACGGGGGTGCATCGCTTGCTGTCCTGATTGCGACCATTCGGGCAAAGGCGGTGCGGCATGAGGCACGCTTCTTTTCATTCAAAAAAGCTCGTCGTTTCTGCTCCTGTCAAGCGTCCGTATCGGGGCAAGGTCCAGAAGATGGACGCGTTTTTCAAGGCTCGGGTGAACGCTGAAAAGGCGCACGGTCTTTTGATCGGTTTGGATCGGTGCGCTTCCATCGCTCCTGATGGCAAGGTTTGCGGGAAGTCGTGGTATCTCTTCATCAACGGCGTTTCACATCGGTGTACGTCTGTCGATGATGCCACGTCGTTTTTGAACGGTTATTGCGCCTGCTGTGCGGCCTCGGCGGGTGCGAAGGGGGCGGGGGACGTTCCCTTTGAGTCTGGCCGGGAAATCAAGAAAGTGATGGGTGCTTAATGTCAGTCAAGTTTGAGAAAGTCGCCGAAATCCGCCGGCCGTTCCAGCATGATCGGGTGAAGCTTCCGGCGCGTACAAAGAACGGTCAGCAATTGCCGGCCATGGAGTTTGATAAGGACTTTTACAACGCCGAAATGGACGGCGAGGCTGTGTTGCTTCGCGTGCGTGAGGGTATGCCTATTTCGAAGGATTTCAAAAAGGGGGACATGGTTGTTGCCACCTTTGAAGAGGTCGGCGTCGAATCTGATGTGTCGCAGATGTACATCCTTTCTTTGACACCGGTCAAGGGTGCTAAGTGAGCGGCTCGGGGGCGGCGCGAAGCGCCGCCCCCAGCCGTGAACGACTAACCTTGTTAAGTATCGAACAATTGTGCAAAGGTTCCGAAAATGAAGCTGATAATCGAAATCGAAAAAAAGAACGGCGAATGGTTTTCTCGGCTTCTCACGCCGGATCGGGTCGAGCTTGTTTCGACCGATTATCTGACCAAGGACATGACCCTTTTGCAGGCTAAGGGGTTTTGTGAAACGGCTGTCCAGTTTTTGGAGAAGTAGCATGTCTTCTTTGAAGTCATCAGCCGCGCTTCAATACAACGTTCTTCTTCTTGAGCGGTGTCTGTTGGAAGGTGAACACATCAAGTTTTGGACGTTTACTTTTCCTGTGGTTCTGCATCCTGTTGATGCGGCTCGTTTGTGGCAAGACCTTTCACGTGAGTTGCGGCGGTCTGTTGGTTTTTGCGGTGTCCGCGTTTTTGAACTTCATCCCGGCGGGCATGGTCTTCATGTTCATGTTGCAACGTCTGAATGGTTCGATGTGAACGCCGTTCGCCAGATTTCCAAACGGTTCGGTTTCGGTCGCCTTCAGGTCGAAGAGTGGAAAGACGGCGGTCGGCTGACTCCGGGCGAATATATGGCGAAGTATGTCTCTAAACAAATGCAATTGTGGCAGGGCGTGAAGCTTCGCGGGGTTCGGTGGTGGTCTACTTTCGGGCGTCTTCCTGACAAGGTGCGTTGCTGTGACGTGTCTGTCGAGTCGTCACGCCGTCGTTTGTGGGATGCCGTCCCCGATTGGGTGGTTTGTCACGTTATGGGCGTGGCTGATTATAGCCGGGTTGTCCGGGGTCGGTTGTCTGCGTTCGAAAAACGCGCTTTAAGTGCTGCTAAAGAGTCGTTTCTCAACTATTTTTCGAATAACGGTTTTGGTTATCAAAAAAAGCCGTTCCCGGTTCGGCTTTGCAATGCCTCTCGTTCGTTCAATTTCGCCAAGATGTGGCTTTGCAATCAGATTTACTTTGATCGTCTTCGGATCACCGAACAGTTGAACGGGGTTTTTGAACGGTGGGGCCTTCGGTTCCGTACTTTGGGCTGGGATTCTGAGTCTGTCCGGGAATGGGCGTTTAATCCTTCGTTTTGATATGCACTTTTCAACAGTCATTTGGCCGTTGGTTCGGATTTTGATTGTGATCGGAGTTATCGAGCTGGTTTGTTGGCTGATTCGGTTTAGGGGTCGGCTTATTAAGTCGTTGGGTATTTGCAGGGGAAAGAGGCGTTGATATGGACGGTGTTGTTTGGGTCATTTCTGGTCCGGTGGACGCTGCAATTGCTGGGTTCCTTGTCGGTTTGTTCGTCTGCTGTTCCATTTTGAAAATCTGTCTTGTCCGATCTCTTACTCGTTCTGTCGATTCTATTTTCAGAAATGAAGGTTGATTTGGCAAAGTGCCAAAAACGTGCGGCGCGTTTCGCCGTTTACAAGGTGGGTATACATGAAATGGTTCCATGAAATGGTTCGCCGTTACGGTGCGGTTGCTGTTGCTCTCGCGCTGTTCGGTTTCGGTATGACGGTTCATGCTGAGGGTACGGACGCTTCTACCATCATCACCGATCTTCAGACCAAGATTGTGAATGTGCTTGGTTTGGTGCTTACTGCGGTTGCGGCGGTCATCGGCGCGGCCAGCTCCATCTGGTTGCTTGTCTTGGCGTACAAGCGTGCCCGTTCCAGCACCAAGTCCGCTGCTTCGTAAGCGGTCTGTTTAAGGTTGGGGTGGGGGGGGTGTCCCTCCCCCAACCTTTTTTGAGGCTCAAATGACTACTACCGATTATTTGAATTTGTATTTACAGATGGGGTATGTATGTATTTTTCTTCTCGGTTTCGTTTGTGCCTGTTTGCTTTTTTGTGCGTTTTATCGTCGTTGAATTCTTTTTCTGGCACATATTCTGTTGTTTGGTATGGAAGCACTACTGTTACGGGGGTTGGTTCTGGTTGGACTTCCTCTGATGTGCATGTTTATTCGTATGGTACAAATGAGCTGGATGCTTTAACCCGTCTTTATGGTGGGGCGTCGGCTGAAAATTGGTTAAGCACTTCGCAAGTCAATCCCTTGTCGGGAAATACCGGTTGGGCGTGCCCTCAATTTTGTTGGACTGTTGGTTCTCCTTCGTGGATTTCGAATGGACACAATTATGGTTTTTTGGGCTGGGTCGTAAAAGTTTCCGGTAAAAAGGGCACTTATGTGCAAAACATTGGGGGGTCTTCTCAGCCAATATCTTATTATGCTGGTAAGCCGTTATTTATTTGTTCCTGTTGTAACAGGGGGTATATGTTGGGGGGGTGGGACCCTATCCCCTATCATTTGGCAATAGTCAATGATGCTGTTGTCCCTCCTTATCTTTTTCAAAATCCGGGTATTTTATCTATTGGTAGTATTGGCGGGGGTTCTTCCGGCACCATCGATTCCATTGACGCTAATACTGTTTCACCGGCAGGTGATAATCTTATACTTAACGATGGTACTTCAACTAATGATTTGTATTCAGAAGGTAATTCTTCTTCTTATTCTAATTCAGTTTCTGCTACTTCTGCTTCCGATTTGTCAAGCGCTTTTTACGCAAAATTTCATCCTGATTTTGCGACTATCGGTAATGCTGTTTTGCTTGGGAATAATAAGGTGGGTGATATTGCTGGTACATTGTTGACTATGCAAGGCATTTCTTCTGTCGGAAATTCCTTGCTTACTACTGCGAATACATATGGCAATACTGAAGTTTATAATTTGCAGTATATCAACTCAAAAATGGATACTGTAAATGGCAATATTGGCACTGCCAATTCTTGGCTTTCTCAGATTAAGACGTTGAACAGTTCTATTCTGTCGCAGTTGCAAACCGGTTCCGGTTCGTCGGGTGGTTCGGTCGATTTGTCCGGTGTTCGTTCTGATATTCAAGCAAACACGTCCACGTTAAAGGCTTCTATTGAAAGCGCGGTGTCTGCCGATCTTGATGAGCAGGATTTATCGGATGGTGATATGTCTGATCTTGATACTTTGAAATCTGCGGCTGATGCACATTCACAGCAAAGCAAGGATTTGTGTGATGCTGCCGGAAATTTTGTTAACAAGGTGCAGCAGTCTCGTTCGTTTACGCTTTCTAAAATTCAAACGTTTTTTGGCGGGATGGTTGGCAGTTGGGCTGGCCTCGGGCGTGTTCCTATTGATAGCGCTGATTGGGGTTTTGATTTTGAAGGATGTCATATCCCGATCAAACTGGATTTGGGCGATCCTAGGTTAAAATTGCTTATTGATAAAACTCGGGCTATTGAAGTTGTGATGCTGTGGGTGTTTTTTGCAACTCGGGTTATGAGTCTCTTTTCTGCTTCTGTGAAGGTCGGCAAGGGGGAATCGTGATTTCCCAATCAATGCCGTATTGGGTTTGTTGCTCTGTCGAACGGGGTAGGGGGGAGTGAGCAACGGTATTCCGTTACGAGCGGCCCCCGTTCGGTTCCATCGGCGACTAGGAAAGAAAGGAAAACGGATATGGTTGTTACTAATTTGTTCGGTCGCATTTTGGGCGTTTTGCGCGGTATCTGGCGCCATACGTCTTGGTTCAAAAAATATGCGTTCAATGCGGGTTGCGGCTACTATGGCATTGTTGGCGGTGTTATTTTCGCTGGCTGGTATACCATGTGTTACAACCTCATTGATGGGCTTTTAACTGCTGAAATCACGTTGAATAGCAATTGGCAGGACGCAATTCAAGGTGCTCCCGGGACTGAGGGGATCGCCGATGTTCTCGAGCATGCTAACTACTATTTTCCTATTGATACGCTGGCTTCCTTGTGCGTTCTCTATGGCGGTCTTTGGGTGAGCGTTCACAGTGTTGCCGGGTCTAAGGAGCTCGTCAAAAGCATTAACAGTGCTCTTTCTCTTTGGAAGAAATAGCCCATGATTGAGACTATTTGCGGCCTGCCTGGGGGCGGCAAGTCATATTGGGCCGTCGAGAAAATTATCGATCATATCGCCTCTGGCGGGGTGGTCGTTTCTAATCTGCGTTTGCGCGGGGTTGTCGAGTCCGGTCGGGACGGGTTGCAAAAATATGTTCTGTCTCCTGACGCTCCTATTCGTGAGCGTCTTTTACTTTACAACAAATGGACGTATCAGGACGGGCAGTATTTTTTTATTGATCGTGACGCGTTTATTTCCGGGGACTGGCTGAAAACGCTTCCCTGCGGCGTTCCTTCTAAGCATGTGCTCCTTGTTTACGACGAGATTAATCAGCTTTTTGATTCTCTTGATAAGGGCAAGCTTTTAAAGGAAGAGCACTATCGCAAGCTGTTCGAATTTCTTCAGCTTCATCGGCACTATTTTATTGATGTCGTGCTTCTTCTTCAGGATTTTTCTACCCTTAACGCCCGTATTCGTGGACTTTCTGAAAATGTTCACATTACGTCTGATATTCAGGGCAAGCGGTTGTTTGGCATTCCCGTCAAAAATCCGTTGCCGTTGTTTCTCCGTTTCACGTATGACAAAAGCGGAAAGTTTTTGCTGAAGGGCCCTGTCAGGGTCGTCAAGGAAAAGTCTGTTTGGGAGCTGTATGACAGCTATGAAAAAATCGGGTCATTCACTTTGGGCGAGCAGATCAAGGTTGACTTTCGTCCGCCGCAAACTGAAGTGACCCTTGGGAGAAAAAAGAAAATGAACTGGTACGATCGGTTTTTTTTGCTTGTGGTGATGTTGCTTGTGGTTTGGGGTTTCTTTCGTACGTCGCAGTCTTCCGGCTCCGCGCATGTTCGTGTGGTGACTGTCACCAATACTGTTTCTGTCGCGTCTGCGGATCAGCCATTAGGCAATCGTAAGGGTGGGGGGGTGTTGGGTGCTTTCCTTCACCCTGTTTCAACGGACGGTTCCGAAAATCAGCCCCGACCGTCTATGCCGCGTGTTACCTGCGAGTATCAGCCGTACTCGGTCATCTCCTGCGGGTTTGAGCATCCCACAATGTTTTGCATTTTGAACGGTGCTAAAATGCTTAAGGGTGATCGTACGCAGTTCGGAATGCTGGTTGACCTTGAAGACAGGTATTTACGGTTTGTCGATGATGACGGGCGGGAACATTTTGTGTATAAGGTCGAAAACGGCCTCGTGGCTGTTCCCGTTTCCGATGATGGGGCTGTCAAAGCAAGGACTGTTTCAGTTCGGCAATAGTTTGCTCAAAAGCTTTTTTAAAATCGTCGGTTTTTGCTGTTGAAAAAATGAAAGTTGTTAGTATCAGAGCGGCTATGATTATTAGCCATCCGATTGTGTGTTGTATGTGGTTAAGTGTTTCCGTTTTCATGCGAAAATGTTATAAGAAATACGGTATTGTGCAACGGGAAAATTGCAGAATTTTTGAATTGACAAGGTGAAAACTGAAAGCGCAGAATTAAAAAAATACTCGAATTGCGTGGGGTAAATTCGGCGTTTTTTTTGAAAGTCCGTGCCGAATCCCGGAAAAAGGGCGCTCGTTTTGAAAATATTTTCAGCATGTAACTTGCTCTTGCTAAACGCGTTATGCTGATCGTGAAAAATTCCTAAAAATATTTGCTTGCGTACTGGACATAACATATATTATGCGAAGTTGTCTGTAGGACTAAAACCATTTTCCTTCACGATTTGCCGGAGACAAGGTCGCCGCAAAACCGCCAGCCGGCGCAAAATTAAGCTCCAAAACGCTTGTTGCGTCAACCGTCCGCGTTTTTTCATCAACATGCGCCGCCTGACTTGGCGAATCGGATGCGTCGGCATACGACCGAAGCGTCCAAATGCCCTTAGGAAGAAATTTGAGCGGAACCGAAACTTTGAGCGCATCCGATCCGTTTATGCCGGCGAGCCACCACCGGTCGCCCGAACGCCGCGCCTCGACAATGTTTTGCCCGATGTCTGCGGAAAGAACAAGCGTTTCGTCCCAAACCGTCGGAATCGCCCGGTAAAATTCGATTCCCGCCGCGCCGCGATAATTTTCGGGACTATCGCAGAAAACGGTCAACGGACTCAGATAAATCACGGGCAAAGCGAGTTGCCGGGCGCGTGTTCCCATGACTTCGGCGGGCTGTGTGATCTTAAACTGCGTGACCGGCACATTTAGAAACCCTCCGGGGGTAAAGTCCATCGGCCCCAGCAAACCCCGTGTAAACGGAAGCGTAACCGTGTGCAGCGGTGTACATTTATTGCCGTCCAACTTGTTGTACTCGTTACCCAGAGCGCCTTCCTGAGTGATAAAATTGGGCCACGTGCGCGCAAGTCCCGTGGGTGTGTAGGCACCATGGAAATCGATCAACAGCCGATATTGCGCGGCGGTTGAGATGACTTTCTCATACCACGCCACCGTCTCTTGACTGCCGCTGTTCATGAAGTCGATTTTCAGCCCCGCGACCCCCCACTTGGAAAACAGTTCGCAGGCGCGCACGATACCATAACGGTTCAAATCGTTCGAATGAAGCCAAACGATCAGTTGTACCCCTTTTTGCTTCGCATGGTCGATCAGGACCGGAAGATCAACGGACGAAACATGTTTGGCGAAATCGACTGGAGGCCGTTCTGGATTTTTGCCGCCCAAATTCAAGGCACCCTTGCTCATGTTTTCATACCAAAACCAGTCAACCAACTGATAGGACCACCCCATCTCTGCGGCAAAATCAATATAGGCGGTATCGGCCTTGGTGTCGCCACGCGACCGCACGCCCGTGTATTCGGGCAAATTGGGGTTGAGTCCCGTCCACCACGGATCCCATGCGGACGCACCCGGCTTGATCCACGATGTGTCGGAAAGCTGACAGGGCGAAGCCAGTGTGGCAATCAGGTCGGAAGACACGAGCGCGGCGGCTGAACGCGCGATCATCAGCACGCGCCAGGGACTTTGTCTCGGGGCCGACGATACGACACACCCCCTGCCGTCTCCGCGCGGAGCCAATATCACGCGCACCGTCGTCGTTCCCGTTCCCGTCAGCGACAGGCCTGCCCAATCGCGCAGATCAGATTCGGCGACGGCAACGACCACGGTCGGGGTCTGGACAACAAGCGGAAGCGTGCTTCGATAGACACCGCTTGTACCGGACCGCGGAATATCGGACAGCCTCATCCGGGGATACAGGCATTCGGCGCAATCGGACGGCTCCCCCGCCCAACACGTATAATTGCCCGCAAAAGCGAATTCGGTCTTTTCATGGTATAAAATGAAGTGACCTAACTTTGACTCTTCCGGCAGGAGATAGCGCAATGCAACGCCATCGTCGAAAACCCTCACAACGATTTCAAACCGACGTTCGGCAAGCCCCGCTTCATGAACGGTGACGGAAATCTGGTTCCATTTGTCCCGAACGACACGACGGGATCCAAACTTGTTCTCCCAAAAGCCGTCATAGTCGGAATTCTCGTTTTCTTCTATTTTTGAATCCGAGCCCAAACGCAGACCGTTGGCAAATTCAAGTCCAAGGCGAGACGGTTTGATCAGCGGCTGCCCGTCGACTTCAACGCGATACGAAAGTCCGTTGGTGTCGTTGAGCCATACGAGGATTCTTCCGTCGGGCGACGCAACCTTCACTTCAGTCGAAAAGCACGAGAGAGCCACAAGCGTCATCAGTCCGGCGAACACCGGCACAACTTTCATAGGCGTGTCTCCGTTTTACGAGTCGCCGATATTTTGCGATTTGCACGCCCGGAAGTAAAGCGCGCCATTGCCAAATAATGGACGCCAATTGAGTTCCAGAAAAAAGCCGGCGACGCGGGAAACGTCGCCGGCCGGCCACCGAACAAAAATGAGCAAAGAAAACTCAGTAATACTGGCCCATCGAGCTGAACTTGGCATAGCGCTGCTGGACCAGCTGTTCAAGCGGAAGCTTCTTGAGCGTCGCAAGGTTGGCCAGAACCGCCTTTTTCACAGCTGCGGCCGTTGCCTCGCGGTTTGTGTGGGCACCGCCTTCGGGCTCGGGGATGATTTCATCAATGATTCCGAGCTCTTTCAGAGACTCCGCCGTAATCTTGAGCGCCTCCGCGGCGAGCGGGGCTTTCGACCCGTCGCGCCACAGGATCGACGCGCACCCTTCGGGAGAGATAACCGAATAGACGGCGTTCTGAAGCATGAGTATCCGATCGCCAACCGCGATGCCCAGTGCGCCGCCGCTGCCGCCCTCGCCGCTGACAACGACCACGATGGGCGTTTTCAGAGTCGACATGAATTCGAGGTTGTGCGCGATCGCCTCGGCTTGGCCTCGGGCCTCCGCCTCGCTACCGGGATACGCACCGGGCGTGTCAACGAAAGTGATCACCGGCAGACCGTACTTTTCGGCCAAGCGCATCAAACGCATGGCCTTGCGATAGCCTTCCGGGTTCGCCATGCCGAAGTTTGCGGCAATGTTCTCCTCGACGGTGTGTCCTTTGCAGTGACCGAGCACGACGCACTTTTCACCGCCAAGCGTTGCGAAACCGCCGATCAGTCCATGGTCGTCGCCGAACAGACGGTCGCCGTGAAGCTCAACAAAGTCGTCGCACAGGAGGCGGATATAGTCCCGGATGTTGGGACGTTCCGCGTTGCGCGCGAGTTGCACAATTTCCCAAGGGGAAAGTTTCTTTTGAATTTTTTTAGCCATAGCAGAAAAAAGAGTTAGCGTTGATGTTCAAAACTCAAAAACCGGCATAGCGAAGGATCTTTGCGAGAAAGGCCTTCAGCTCTTTACGCGGCACGATATGATCCACAAAACCGTGCGCGAGCGTATATTCAGCCGTCTGAAAGTCATCCGGCAGTTTTTGCTTGATGGTCTGTTCAATGACGCGCCGTCCGGCAAATCCGATCAGCGCTTTGGGTTCGGCAATGTTCAGGTCGCCGACCATCGCAAAACTGGCGGACACACCGCCCGTCGTCGGATCCGTGAGAATAGAAAGGTAAGGCAGTCCAGCCTCTTTGACGCGGGCGATCGCCGCGCAGGTCTTTGCCATCTGCATCAGCGATACGATGCCCTCGTGCATGCGCGCGCCGCCGGAGGCGGAGGCAACAATAAGCGGGCGTTTCAGTTCAATCGCTTTTTCCGCAGCCAGACGGATACGCTCGCCTGTGCCACTCCCAAGGCTTCCCCCCATGAACTTGAAATCCATGATGCCGAGAACGACGGGGATCTTATCAATGTCGCCGGTGCCGGTGAGAACGGACTCCCCCACCCCCGTCTTTGCGACGGTCGCTTTCGCTTTTTCCGCGTACGCGCCGCTGGAATCGGAAAAGGTGAGCGGATCGCTGAAACTCACATGGGCGTTCAACTCTTTAAAACTGCCGGCGTCTGTCAGCAAAGACACGCGTTCACGGCACGAGAGGCGGCCGTGGTGGTTACAGCGGGGGCAAACCTTGTTTGCGGCCTTCCACGCATCTTTTGCGATGTAGGCTTTGCACCCCGGACAGACGACCCAAATCGCTTCCGTCGGTACGCGAACCGGCGCCTCGGCCGGTTTCTCAAACCATGACATAATGCATCACTCCTTGGTTACCTTTTCGCATGACCGCCTTGCCCGGACAGACAGGTCAGATGACAGGCGGCGTCATCTCAATAAGGTGGGATGACAATATCAGAAAAAATGTCATCTTGGCAAGCCTTCCGCCTGATCCGCAGATTCCTTTTTGTCCTTTTTTCCATCAAAAGCGGCCGCATAAATCGCGTGCGCCTGCACATATCCCGTCACCCCAATGGCGCAGAAAAGAATGGGCAACGTGGCTCGACCGTACGTAAAGACGGGGTAAATGCAAAGGTTCCATGCGATCAGCCAGATAAAACCACCCAGAACACTTATGGCGAACGTCAGCCAAGCGTTCATATGTGAGCGAATACAGGCGAGAATCAGAACGGAAAGAAGAACAAGAAAGGGTGCCGAGACCCATGAGATTGTCAACCCGTACAGGAACAGGGCCTTCCACAGCCCGAACCAGTTCTGGCCTAAAAAAAGAATCGTAAAAAAATAAAGGGCAAGAAACAGCTGAGGCAGAAAAAGGACAACGAAAAGCAGTTTTATCCCGTGCGAGAGCCATGCCTTCATGACCGTCCTCCCTTATGTCTGCACCGCTGTTAGTATCCGAAAACCTGTCTGAATGATCGCGAGACTTCCGACTTGACGGATTCCATGTCAACCGGACTGCCGGTCAGTTTGCAAAGTGATGTTACACCCGCGTCCTTGAGTCCGCACGCCACAATGCCACGGTAATCGGCGAGGCGCGTGTTGACGTTCAGAGCAAAACCGTGCATCGTGACCTGGTGTGACACGCGGATGCCGAGCGCTACCAGTTTGTCGTCGCCAACCCACACGCCGCGGTTGCGCGCATCCCGACCGGCCGTCACGCCAAAGGCACGCACCGCGCGAATCAGCGTTTCCTCGATCAGGTCGATGAACTCAAGAACCTTCAGCCCCGCATGACCCAGATGTACGATGGGATAACCGACCAACTGTCCAGGGCCATGATAGGTCACGTCGCCCCCCCGAGAGGTCGCAACGCATTCGATTCCAGCCGCACGGAGCTCCTCTTGGGAATAAAGAACATGATCGACATCAGCCGAACGCCCGAGCGTGTACACCGGGCGGTGCTCAAGCAACAGAAGCGTGTCTCCAATCTCGCCGGCAACGCGCTGGTCGTGAAGCCGTTCCTGAAGGGCGAGCACTTCGCCGTACGGTTTGTCTTTTCCCAAGTCCTCTATGCGAAACGCTTCCATTCAGGCGGCCCCTAAACACAAAAGCCGGTCATCGTACTTGCGTATGACGACCGGTTTTACATTCAGAATCAAGAGCGCAGGCTTATGCCATTTTCGAAATGCTGACCGCAACGCGAGACTTCTTGCGGCTTGCATTGTTTTTCTTGATGATGCCTTTTTTGGCCGCCTTGTCCAAACTTGAAGTGTAGGCTGAAAAGCTCTTCAGCGCTTCCTCCTTGTTGCCCGAAGTGATCGCATCAATCACCTTTTTGCGGGCCGTCAGCAAACTGCTTTTGCACGCACGATTGCGTGTCCGATTGGCCTCGGCCTGCTTTGCACGTTTAATCGCACTCTTGATATTCGCCAT
>Ga0183095_10700_pt2 | contig 16692 bp, 19 predicted proteins | sample BioMet4_FD_130346 | JGI IMG/M metagenome (GOLD analysis project Ga0183095, IMG submission 130346) | Microbial communities from bioreactor (seeded with sewage sludge) at LBNL, California, USA - Biofuel metagenome 4 (v2) (version 3) | ecosystem: Engineered > Bioreactor > Anaerobic > Unclassified ...
TCACGCATTTCTACTTTCTTTAGTGCTTCATCACGCAGTTTCTTCAAATCATCAAGACTTTTCATATTCACTCCTCCTTGCTTAGTGAAGTAACTCCATTGTTAACATAATCATGGATCCACAGTAATATATTTGGTTCTAATAAACTAACACCATCTAGCTGCTTACGGATCTCATCGGTATCAAAGATGAACGTTTGTCCATCCAATGCATATTCAAATCTTAAGAAAATATTTTCATTGGCTTGTACCACACTCATAACGGTTTGTCCAATGTCACCAATCGGTGGCGTATCAATAAAACTTCGTTGTACAGAACAATGTACTTCTGTGCCGACACCTTTTTGACTCTTGATGGCGAAAGCTCCATTACAAGTATCTGACAATCCTTTTAAAAAGCTCAAGCCAAGACCAATTGAACGAGTCGTACGTGTTGTGCGAAACGGATCGACGAACTGCTCTGCATCTAACTGATCCATACCCTTTCCATCATCTTTGACACACATATCAATCGTATCTTTCTGTGTATTTTCAAAAATGGTCAACAGGATATGCTTAGCGCCTGCAGAAACACTGTTAATTAGGATTTCAAGCAGATGCATTGCAAGATCTTCCATCATACTTTATGCAACCAGAGCTTTCCTAACATCTCTTCACTGATGAAATGAGTCTTTTCACTGATATCCACCAGTCGATGAGCATCCGAATTCATCAACCATAACGTATTTTCATCACTGATCCATGGATGCGTTTTTTTTATATAGCTCATGTCCTCTTTTTTTTTCACCTCGATCGCATCATATTTCAAATCCTTTGGAATAAAACCTAACTGCATACAGATACTATTCGTTCTGCCAACAGCATGTGCTAATATAGCAGCTCCATGATGTAAATGAATCGCATCAATTGTTTCCTCAATCGTTGCATCAAGAGAAATAATCAACAGATTCTTTAGTTCCAATATTACTTCATCTTTTTCATTTCTTTGCAGTTCATTGCCAAAGTATGCAGGATCAAACTCTGTATTTCGCAGTTTATGATCAATCCATATCTGCATGGACATTGCCTCAGCAAGTGTTTGGAATAGTCCAAGTACGTGAACTTCTTCAATCGTCTGCAACTCACATCCGTAGAGCAACTTGATGCCAACATTCTTTGCACATAAATCAAAAGCTGGCAAATTTAAACAGGAATTATGATCTGTAATTGCAATTACATCCAAGCCTTTTAGATATGCCATATTGCAGATGTTATTTGGTGTCATATCATCATCTGCGCACGGTGACAGGCAGGAATGTATATGCAGATCGTAATACATTCAGATACCTAACTCATGCAGTTTTACTGCAGTTTCATAGGATGGTATTTTGCTTTCTAAAATCACAAGACCTTCCTCCGCAGCCTTATGAATAAATTCTTCCGTAACAGCTGCGTTATCCGCAACAATTACACAAGAGAATTCTCGCAGCACTGCAACTGCCAAGACATTGACATGGACCTGTACCGTTATCCATGCATTACCTGCATTGCCCCTTCCCATGACCCAACTTAAAAGATCGCCAACATAAGCTCCAGAAATCTTTTTGTTTAGATCAAGAGATGGTGTATCGCATTGCCAATGTGTCTCATTAATACAATCCTGTATGTTCATTGCTCGCCTCCCTTATTTAAGATTCTGCAAGACTTTAAGGAACGTTCTCCTTTGACAATTTCTTCTGCCATAGACCGGCATGTTTGTTTGCCACAAGCACCGCAATCATAGCCCGGCAGTTCTTCCAGGATTGCGTTGACTTTCTGGAATGCTTCCATTTTTTCTGAAAAAGTTCTTGTATCTTCATTTTGCAGATACTCATTTGAGAAGATTTCTTCAAATGGAAGATCTGCGATTGGTTTCCTAGGTATATCTTTTAACTTATCTACAAACTCATTCACCAAATAACTGCTTCCCCATAACAGGTGTCCGCCGATACAGCCGTTATAACATGAATATAATGTCAAAAGATGATATCGGTTCAGAATTCCAAATTCAGATTCGTCCAAAATCTCAGAAATTTTTTCAAATCCATCTGCAATCAGCACTTCAGGACACTGTGGTCTGCTTTGTACAGAACATGTCTGCAGACCTTCAATACATAATGCAACATCCATTTTTCCTTGATGAAGAATTGGTCGTATTAGCGGGAACATATCTGTCAAAGACAACGCATGGTCAACTTCATACTGTTCATTGCCATAGGGATACTTTGCTAAGGCAAGATTCGCTTCGCACTCACAGAGATTGAAGATACCTACTTTTTTTCCAGGCAACCGTTTCCGGATCTGTTTTGCACAGATTTCCGAAGGATACTGTAGCTGCAGTACATTCTCACCAAGGATACTGTACTTCTGGGAAATCAATTCATTGACAACAGGGCAGAAAGATTCAATAAAATTGAATTTTTTCGCGGACTCTGATATCAACAATGCTTCTTTCATTAGTTGAGCATCAATATCTGTATGTTCGACAACTTCATCAAAGCCAAGCATCTTGATAGCATAAAACAATTCTTGTAAATCATCTTTGGAATTGCATCTGGATAAGATTGCTGTTGGCACAATACATACGGTATATTCATAATTTTGAATATCTTCCAACGTGCTTCCCTGCGAAACCATTCCTTTACTGTGGCATGCTCTGACACATCTGCCACAATTGATACAGTCTGATTTATCAACATGAATCCGATTATCTTGCATGGAAATAGCCCCGGTAGGACAAGCATGCAGACATTTCATGCACCGGACACAATGTTCCAATGTATAGGCGATAACGGATTTACTCATTTTGAGTCCTCCGCAAAAGCCATTTTAATGGTAGTTCCTGCTGGAGATGATTGAATATCAAACTTATCTGCAACATTTTTCATATTAGGCAGACCCATCCCCGCACCAAATCCCATTTCTCTTGCTTTCTGATTAGCAGTACTCCATCCTGGTGTCATTGCTTTCTCTAAATTCGGAATACCAGGTCCTGGATCCTTGAAAATCAGCTGCACCATACCATTATCGAACACATCTAGATCAATGTGTCCTCCCCAGGCATGGATTAGAAGATTAATTTCCGCTTCATACGAAGCAATCGCAATTCTTCTTAATACACCGCTTTGGAATCCCATCGAAGATAATGTGTGTTTGATATCGGAACTTGCTGTCCCTGCATTCGCAAAGTCATCTCTTATCACTTCGTAATCTTTATGAAATACAGAAATCATAGTGAGATACCTTTCAACCCATTCGCATATAAGATTCCACAAGTTTCGTACATTGTATAAGCAGTTGACAGAATAGCAATGCCCTTCTGTTTTGCAGCGTTATAAATAATTTCATCCAGCTGCTTGTTCCGTACCAGCACAATCAAGTGAATATCCAGCATGTCGGCTGTATTGAGTGCCTGTATGTTGCAGAGACCCGTAATTAAAACAGTTGATTCCGGTGAATTCCGAATCATTGCTAACGCATCGCTCATTAAGTCCGAAGCAAATGCCGCGTGATAATCTCGGTTTTCAGGATCTTCTACAGTAACTCGTGCATGCAGAAGGTCACGGATATCATCTGTTTTCATGATTATGCCTTTAGAGTAGCTGCTGCTTCTTCTTCTACGATCTTCTTGATTAATTCTGTAACTTCAGTCGCATTTGTATTGCCATGAACCTTTCCGTCAATAACAGCAACTGGGGCCAGACCGCATGCACCTAAACATCTTGTAGCATCCAATGAGAACATTCCATCCTCACTCGTGCCATTAATTGGTGTCTTGATCAATTCTGTTACCGCGTCAATGATCTTCTGTGATCCCTTGACATAGCAAGCAGTTCCTAAGCAAACATTTATTACATGCTTACCCTTCGGCTTCGTCGTAAATTGAGCGTAGAACATAACAACCCCATAAACTTCCGCAACACTTGAACCAACCGCATCTGCAATTTTTTCCATTGCCTCGAATGGAATGTAACCCAATTCATTCTGAACATCATGCAGCATGACAATTGTTGGGCCTGGTTGAGATTTGTGCTTTTCTACAATTGCATCAATCTTCTGTAAAGCATCTTGATTCAGCTTCTCCATAATTCCTCCTTATTTGAATGATATTTTGTTTTTTAACAGATGTAATTAAAAATAATAGATATAAAAACTATAAATTTCGCATAAAAATTATACCATTCTTTGTGAATATATGCTCAAAAAGAAAAATATAAAGATCGAATCCTAAGAAGAAACAGCGTTCACCATGAAAAAATAAAAAAAAGGCTAAAAAGCGAACCTTTAGCCTTTGATAAGAATATTCAATATATTGCTTTATAAAGCCATTTTTGCTTCATGTGGTCCTTTACCAGGAGCATCACCTCTTGCAATCACTGTCTCATATCCGATGGATTTCATTCGCCCAGACATACAGATACTACATTGTGACGCATTTTCTCCCGTACAGATTTTATTGTCATAAAGAAGATACTTGCCACGAACTTCCTTTGGTGACAAATTCGGCATTATTACATTCGCTCCTGCTAAAATGCCCTTTTCTTTTCCTTTTTGATCCATTGTACCAAGAGCAGTTGTTGCTGGAATCAATGCATTCGGAAACATCAATCGTAAAATACTCAGCAGATATAGTGTCAGTTCAACAGACCCTGCGGCTTCACTACGGAATGGTGTATCATGATGCGGTATAAACGGACCTATACCAATCATATCTGGCTGCAGGTCATACAGAAAATAAAGATCAGTGATCAGATCATCCGTTGTCTGACCAGGTGGCTGAATCATCATGCCAGCACCAATTTGATAGCCGATATCGCGTAGATTATAGAGGCAGTGAATTCGATTTGCCAATGTCTGCTCTGCAGGGTGCATCTTTTGATACAGTACTGGTGAAGCAGTTTCATGTCGCAATAAGTAACGATCTGCCCCGGCATCGTAAAACATTTGATACTGCTCTTTCGTTTTTTCACCAATCGAAAGTGTAATTGCAACATCTGGCATTTCTTGTTTAATGCGCAAGATCAGATGACATATATCTTTGTCGCTGAACGTCAGATCTTCACCAGACTGCAGGACAAAGGTACGAAAGCCAAATACATATCCTTGCCTACAGCATGCTAATATCTCATCTTCGCTAAGACGATAACGTTCAGCATATTTATTGTCTCTGCGCAATCCACAATATAAGCAATTGCTTTTGCAGTAACTGGAAAATTCTACGATTCCTCGCAGATACACTTTATTACCAAAAACTTCATGCTGGCAAATCCTTGCTTTTTCAAACAAATATTCGGAAGCATCAGTATTCCGTGTGTCAATCAAATATCGGAATTCTTCTTTAGAAAGTATTTTTTTTGCAGACAGAACATTAATTAAATTTTCAATCTTCTCAAGAGTCATATCAGATCTTTGAATATGCTGTCTTCACTGTCAATCCATGCAGATTTCCAAGTTTGCCTGTCATAGCACTGATGACATCCATTGGCGCATCCAATGCAATGGAGATAAGCGATACCGATTTTTCACGATAAGGGATGCCCATGCGACCGATGATGTAATTTCCGTATTCATGAAGTATTTCATTTAATACACGTGTACAGCTTGTATCTTCTACAACAATAGCAATCATTGCAATTCTAGTATCTTCCATATCATTCTCCTTCTGGTAGGGATACATCCCGCAGAATACCATTCAAATAAGCAATTGCAATACCATAATTTGTCATTGGCACATGCTTCACCTTTGCTTTTTCAATTCTGCTCATGACATATCTACGGTTGAACATACAGCCGCCGCACTGAATGATCAGGTCATAGCGCGAAGCATCTTCTGGGAAATCAATACCTGCTTTTACATCCACCATAAGATTTTCACCTGCTTTCTTCCGTAGTAAGCGGGGAATTTGCACTCTGCCTATATCTTCTTCCATTGGTGCATGTGTGCAGCATTCTGCAATCAACACCTTCGAAGTTGATTTTAATTGGTCAATTGTTTTTGCACTGTCCACATAATATTCGATATCGCCCTTTAATCCTGCAAATAATATAGAGAAAGATGTAAGTTTGCTTTCCTTGGGACATAATTCATGAACAGCAGCAAATGCCTGAGAATCAGTCACAATCAGATCAGGGGCTTTTTTCAAATGTGAGAGTGCCGCCTTCATGCCATTCAGCGTTACACAGATTACAATACATTCTTTATCTAAGGCATCCCGAATCGTCTGTACTTCTGGCTGAATCAATCTTCCTTCGGGAGCCTGGGGATCCTGCGGCATAACAAGCATGATAAAATCCCCTCCCTGTACAAGACCTTTGAGTACAGTGCGGTTTACTGGTTCCCTCTGTATTTCGTGGATCATTGTTTTTCGCAGTTCTTCAATCGATTCGCTATCCTTGGCTGAGCATGGAATCACCGGGATTTTATATTCCTTTTCCAGTTTTGTGATATGCGCTTCTGCTTCTTCGTGATTAATAAGATCATATTTGCTTAAGACTCCAATACAGGGAATCTTCCGCTTTTTAAAGTAATTAATCCAACTGCGCTCTTCCTGATCATCTGTATCATATATCAGTATAACGGCAAGATCCGTTTCTTTAGCAGCTTTGCAAGTTGCATCAATTCGTTTCTTGCCAAGTTTGCTCTCATCGTCAAAACCAGCCGTATCCAATAGCGTACATGCGCCAATGCCATGGATTTCCATTGGTTTCTTAACGACATCGGTTGTTGTACCAGGAATATCAGAAACAATTGCGATGGTCTGTTTGGTCAGTGCATTAATCAGTGATGATTTTCCAGAATTCATTCTGCCAAAGAAACCGATATGTGTACGGTTTGCAGAAGAAGCTCCATTTGTAATTGGATTCATACTTTTTCATCCTCTAATAAAGAGACTGGAAGAATGGAAGCATATTTCACTCCATCAATATTCTCTTCAATGATTTTAATCTTAACACCAAAGGCAGCCTGCATATTTTTTTCCGTCATAATATCTTTGGTCGTACCAAAAAGCGAACCACCATTCTTCATTAACATTAACGTATAATCAGATACTTCTAATGCATGTTCTGGATAATGGGTATTAAAGACGACCGATAAGTTTTCTTCTTTTGAAAGTTTTTTAATCAAATTTAATACGAGAAGCTGATTCCGAAAATCCAATCCGGTTTCCGGTTCATCCATAACCAACATTTCTGGCTGCGATGCTAATGCACGAGCAATCAATACCAATTGCATTTCTCCCCCCGAGAGCTCCGCGCAGCTTTTTTCAGCGAGATAAAAAATACCTGCTTGTTTCATCGCAGCTTCCGCAATCTCTTGATCCTTTTCGGAAGGCATCTGGAAGAGATTCAGATACGCACTTCGACCCATCAACACTGTTTCTTTTACTAAGTATGGGAATGTTTGTATTCTTGCCTGCGGTACATAAGCAACTTTCTGCCAGAACTCACTCTGCTTTGTTTCCTTTTGATCTATCCCATTGCAAAGAACTGTTCCGGAAGAAAATTTCAAAAAACCAAGCATACATTTCAATAATGTTGTTTTCCCACTGCCGTTCGGTCCTAGAATGGAAATGACCTGCCCTTCATCAACATGTAGAAACATATTTCTTAAAACAATATCTTCTTTTTGATAAGAAAAGCACCCATGTTGAACTTCAAATTTCATATCCGGATACCTCCCGTCTTGCGAAGCAAAATGATAAATACCGGAGCACCAATAATTGCCGTTAAAATGGATACGGGAATCTCAGTATTGCTGGCACACCGCGCAATTGTATCGGTGAGCAACATAAATTCTGCCCCAAAAACGATACTCGCTGGAATAACACGGCGGTTATCATTGCCAAATAACATTCTGGCAATATGTGGGATTAGTAATCCAAGCCAGCCAATGACACCGCAAATTGCTACAACGCTTGCCGTAATTGCAGCTGAACTGAAGATGATCAATCCCCTAATCAACGGCAAATTCACACCAAGTGATTTTGCTTCATCGCTGCTCAAGGACATTGCATTCATGCGATAACGTAACAGATACAATACAATAAGACCAACAATAATAAATGGTGTTCCCATCTGCAGTGATTTATAACTGATAGAAGAAAAGCTGCCCATCAGCCAGAATGTAATCGCTGGCAGAATATTGTTTGGATCTGCGACAAATTTCGTCAATGTTACCAATGAACTGAACAAAGAAGAAATGACAAGACCTGCAAGAATAACCATTATAATGGGACCCTTATTTTGTCCTGAAGATCTTTTTGTAACAATGAATACCAATATCACGGCTAGAATTCCAAAGAACATTGCACTCAATTGAATTCCAACATAGGAAATTCCTAATAAGATCCCCAAGGCTGCGCCAAAGGATGCACCATTTGCTGTACCTAATGTATCTGGTGTCGCTAACGGATTTGAGAACAAGGATTGAAATGCTGCCCCCGCAGCTGCCAGTCCTGCTCCAGCAAGCATGCTAAAAAGAATACGTGGCATCCGGACTTGCCAGATCACTGTCGCCGCATTTTTCAGAGTGCTTCCCCTTCCGAAGAGAATAGAAATCACTTGATCGATCGGCACGTTGAACTGCCCCATGCACAGGGCTGTCAGCCCCGTCAGGAACAGCACAACAACACTGATGATCATCCAGATTTCAAATTTTACATCCATTTTCAAAATATGCCTCAACTAATTTTTGAACTTTCCAGTAGCAGTATTTGCCGTATACATCGATTTGATTTGCTCATCCGTCAGTTCAACATGAAAGAGCGTCTGATAGTAATCTTTTACATCGCTTGCAATATTATAATCTTTAAATATCTCTGGATATACCGCTTGTGCAAGCCATTCCAGTGTCATTGGTGTATCGATTCCAGGTGTATACGTACGATAGGAACCTAACGGCATCTTATACACACGTTTATCCTGGACTGCCTTGATTGTTGACCAGTCATCACTGCCAATCGCATTATCATAAAGATCTTCTGGTTTTGTTGGTGTGAAATTGGTAATGATAATTACATCTGGATTCCATGCATAAACTTGTTCCATCGTGATCTGTGCATTGGAATTATCTGCTTGTACACCATGAGCAACATTTTCGGCACCAACGGCATCACACCACCACTGACCAAAGAAAGAAGAAGAAGATGTAATCATTGTCTTGGCATCATACTGGTATAAGAAAAGTACTTTCTGTTTTGTGGAGATAGAAGATACTTTGCTCTGAATCTCATCATACTTTTTTGTCGCATATTGTTTGACGAGATCTTCGCGGTTGGACGCATGACTTGGATAGATCTGATTTAACAAAGACATCCATTCGTTATAGGTCTTAATGCAGTCATAATTCCACTTGGTCGCCGATACCGCAACAGCAGTTAATCCAGCATTTTCAAGCTTCTGCTGTTCTGCTTTATTGCCGGCATTATAGAAAACAACATCCGGATTCAACGCAATTAAGGACTCAATATTCACATCATTGCCATCCATAATATTTGTATTCACATTCAATATTTCTGGATAGAGTTCTGATAATACACCATTCTTAGCTGCACTCATGGAAGCAGGTTCCATAGCTACGATGGAAGATGAACTATCGAGGTAAATTGTAAGCATACTAGCAAGTGGATAGATATCCAAAACTGCTACTTTCTTCGGATCGGCAGGTACAGTAATCGTACGGTCCTGATGATCAGTAATCGTCACTTCAGTTGGGATGACGGTTGCAGTACCCTGGTTTGTAGCGGTGCTGGATGCACTGCTGTTTGTACATCCGGCAAGCAGTAAGACAGACATCATACCGGATAAAGCGATAACAATTAATTTTTTCATTTTCTTTCTCTCAATCTTTCTTCAATATCAAAATTACTGCTGGCGAAGAACGGAACATTCTTATGATAGATTCTACCCGAATAACCTTCATGCGGTAAATCAACCATATATGTAAATTTGTTATGAATGATGCTGTGGAACAACGGATCACCAATGACAATTTTTGCGGAATTGATTCGCTGGATCAATTCATCTTCATTCAATCCTTCATTCACGTCTGGCCAAAAAGGAGTTGCCTTCAAATTATTCTTCTCTGCATATGCGGTGTGATTCACAGCTGTTGCCATAGAACATGCGTAGATTTCTTCGCCAATCACTAAGACATTGCCATCCATATCCAATTTATCGTAAGCTTTCCGGTTCTTTCCGTCCACTTCACTGTTTTGAATAGCCTTTTGGATCTTTTCGCTCATATAGGAACCAATTGGAACCCCTTCAACATATGGTATATTACGAGTACTCTGCATGAAGCGTGCCGGTATTCTACCCGCACTTGTTGGCACCACATTCACGGCTCCAGCATATATTCCTATTTCTTTTTCGAAGCTGTCTCCCATTGCAAAACATGCGTTTACAGTATAACCTTCCGGTGTAACTGATTTTTTCAATTCTTCCACATGTGCTTGATCTGTGAAATCAATCGGTGTAACACCAAGCAAATTGAGTGAATGTGCTCTGATTGATATCTCTGTATCTGCAAAACGGCAAATCCATTCCCTTGATGCAAGTCCAACACCAGAAATATAACTTTTCAGTCCATCAGTAGAAACAGGCAGAACAGGAATTTTTGTCTTTTCTTCAATTATCCGCGCGACCCCACGATAATCAAAGCCTATGATATGGGGAATCGATGCACCACACAATGTAATGAAACAGGGTTTCAAATCTGCAGCAGCCTTTACAACATCCTTTATAACAATGGAATCATCTCCCATGACAGCCGCCATTTCATCCAAACCGGTGACAAACATCAAAGATTTAGTATCATACCAACGTGGTTCATCATGCGTCGTATAGGTGCTGTTGCAACCAGATGGATCATGAAGTACCGTCATGCCGCCAAGCTCATAGAGAACGGAACATACACCGGATACATCTGCGGCATAAGTCGAAGTGAATACATGTGTATGCCAATCACTCATTTTGCATAGCACCTCCACCCTTTCTGTTGAACCAGATTCTTCATATCTTTCTCATGCAGATATGCATCCTTCATCAGATCACATAGATGCAGGATGCCAAGATATCCATACATACCTGCGGACCAGATGATATCCACAAAATTATTAGTATCATTGTAGTAGGCAGCTTTCTGACCAATGGCCAGCACTTTTTCCTCATGTTCACGATTCATTGCCCGCATATTCCAATTGTCAGTAGAATAGATTTTAAGATCTGGTTTCAATGCCCGCAAATCATTAAATACTTTTTCTTCTTCCGTGAATACTTCAATAAAAATGGACTCCACGTTAAAGTCATGCTTCAACAAATAATATGCAAGGTTCAATGGTTCGTCTACTGCAGTATAGTCGAGAGAAATCGGCACATTGCCTATAATTTTTTTTAACTCTTTTAAGCTACTTTCACAAGCATTGATGCGCTTCTCGATTTCTTTTTGCGATATAGTCGGAATCTTCAGAAATTCACAAATATGATTCATATCCTCCGCAAAAACAGTATAGTCAAATCCCATATGAACTTTTATCCACTTCTGCCGCAGGCGAATCTCCAAATCTTTACCCGCAAAAGATGCGTACTTATGGAATGTAATATTCAACGAACTGTTTTGCATCTGTTTAAAGTGGTTATAATCCGTCTCTAAGGAAAGATCACGGATATCAATGCCATTGGTTTGCAAATGCTTGGTCAGATCACTGTAGTCTTCTGTTGAAAACCAATTACCAATATAATTCACTTGCTTGGCAAAATGATTGGCCGGTTGCAGGACGCGATAGATCTGCCGCGTCAAAGAAGGAACCACCGGAGTTTTCCGCCGCATAATTGGATCCATATAGGCATCCACAAAATCAATATCCGGATATTCTTTGCGAAGAATTCGATATACTCTTTGATAGTTGGCTGCCAGAAAATGATGAATGCAGGAAATGAAAATCATGATCATTTTCGGACGTTCCGGAAGTTTCTTAATGATTGTTGCCACACCATCATGCAGCGTCTCTTCCATATTTCCTTCCAAGATATTATCTTCCCCTACAGTAATGGTCGACAGACGATCCATCGCATGCATCTCGGCTGTCGTAAGTACAACCCCACGCAAACAGCTTGTTGGGCAAACATAGATTTGATGACAGCCAGGAACTTGTGTACCAATATGCACAATGTTCCAGATACCTCGACATGGTGAAGAATATGCCAAGCCAATATCCGCATCATATTCATAGTTCACATCTTTAATCAGCTGATATTCATTCATGATTTACTCCATGCTCCAGCATATAAGATGCTAAGCTGCGAACCGCTTTTGCATAGTCTCCAACTGGATAGATTTCCATAACAGGACACCTCCGCATTTCAGCTTCAGCAATATGATTATCCCTTGGCAAGTCTGCCACAATCTTAGATCCAATATCCTTGCAGAGAGTCTCAACCTTTTCCTTTTCCTCTGGTACATTTCGACGATTCAATACAATGCCACCTATTTCGGCATAGCCTCGCTTTTTGAAGTTCTCAACAGCCAAGGCAATATTTGCGGCTGCATAAACAGCCATATTCTCTCCAGATGTAACAATATAAACCTGATCGGCATATCCCTCTCGAATTGGCATAGCAAATCCGCCGCACACGACATCTCCTAAGACATCATAAATAACAATCTCCGGCTTCAAGATATCAAAGGCACTGCGTTCTTCGAGTGCTTCAAACGCTGCACCAATTCCTCTTCCTGCACAACCCAGTCCAGGTGTTGGACCGCCGCATTCTGCACAGACAATTCCTTTATAACCAATAGTAATCAAATCACTCAATTCAGCCATATCACGCTTCAATCGTAAAATATCCAGAATAGATTCCGTCTTCTGCCCGCCATGTAGATACAAAGTACTATCCGCTTTTGGATCACATCCAATCTGCATAACTTTGTACCCCATATCAACGAAGGCACATGACAAAGCGCTTGCCGTTGTGCTTTTACCAATTCCGCCTTTTCCATAGATTGCGAAGCGATACATAAGCCCTCCTATTAAAAATCTCTGCAATCCGCAGAGATAAATTACCTAAGCCTAAAAGTAGTCTTATGTTCGATTCATCTCTTCAAGCTCAGATTACTCTTTACTGTCGGATCTTATTGTTTCATTTTAGCAATAAATAAAATTTTAACAATCAAAATGCTTATTTTTGTTAAAAAAAAGCAGTAGACTTGACATCTGAAGAAATAAGTTTCATCATGAACCTTGTTCATGATGAAAGAGGAATGAAGTGAATCCAAAAATCACATCTAAAGAAGAAATATTATCGACCTGTCGTCGAATTGTATCTAAAGAAAGTTTAAATGCCCTCAGTATGCGGCACGTAGCTGAGGTTCAGAACATCGCTTTAGGTTCCCTTTATCATTACTTCTCTACTAAAGAGGAAATGATTACCGACGTTGTTGAAAGTGTTTGGTTAGATATCTTTCACTTACAGGAAGATCATTTCTTTGCGTCTTTCCCTGCCTATGTAACATGGCTTGAGCAATGTGTAAAGGATAGTAAGAAGGAATATCCAAACTTTTCCATGGCACATTCCATGAGTTTCGCCTCTTCGGCTAAACCGGAAGCAAAAGCTGCCATGATGCACTGCTTTGCTCAATTGAAACAGGGGATGACACAGGCATTGGATGCTGACTATAAGATTCGCAAGGATGCGTTTGACAACAAATTTACAAAAAACGAATTTGTTGATTTTGTTTTTTCATCCTTCTATGTATCATTGCTTCAATCTACTGACAACAAGCAAACATTATTACAGGTCATTGACCGCTGTATTTATTAACAAGGAGGTTTTATGCAGGCTATATTTGAAACACTATTCGACATTTGTTATTTAACAACCGTCATTACTCTAGGCATCCTAATGTTTAAAAAAGCAGGTAACCGTAAACAATATACTCTCTATGGCATCATGGCGATAACACTTGGGTGTGGGGATGCTTTCCATTTAGTTCCTCGTGCCATTGCCTTATGTACAACAGGTCTTTCAGAGTATGCCGCTGTACTAGGCATTGGAAAACTCATTACTTCCATTACCATGACTATCTTCTATTTACTGCTCTATTATGTCTGGCGTGAACGGTATCAGATTAAGGACAAAGCTGGATTAACGTATATCATTTGGTTTTTGGTGATTGCCCGGATTGTACTTTGTCTGTTCCCGCAGAATGAATGGATAAGTGCTACGCCAAGTCTTGCTTGGGGTGTTTATCGAAATATCCCGTTTACTTTTTTAGGTATCTTAATTGTTATATTGTTCTATCGCAGTGCGATATCAAATAATGATACTGAATTTAAGTATTTGTGGTTGACTGTTGTTATCAGCTTTGCATGTTATCTTCCTGTTGTCTTATTTGCGGAAGTCTATCCACTCGTTGGAATGCTGATGATTCCAAAAACATGCGCCTATGTTTGGACCATTCTGATTGGCTACCAAGCTATGATAAGAGAAACAAAATGAAGAAATATTTAAATCTGTCCCTATACTATGCCATTGCGGCAATGCTTAGCGGCGTCTTCTATCGGGAATTCACAAAGATGAATTCCTATACTGGCGTTACTGCCTTAGGCAAAGTCCATACTCACCTATTCATCTTAGGAATGATTATGTTCTTAATTGTGGCCTTATATGTTAAACAGTACAATCTAGAAGACCAAAAATCTTTCCACATGTTCTTAATCTTTTACAATACTGGTCTGATAGTGACTTCTGCCATGCTAGTCGTCCGTGGTATTTTACAAATCACTGGTGCTGTTCTTACCAGTAGCGTTTCCAGTATGATCTCGGGAGCAGCTGGACTTGGCCATATATCTCTTGGTGTTGGAATCATTCTGCTGATTCTATCTTTCAAGAAAAATATAGTGGAATAATTGAAAAGGAGGTACTCATTGAGCACCTTCTTCTTTTTTATTTCTTTGCAGCAATTTCTTCGCGTAAGCTCCGAAAGAATTCCTCAGCAGGCATCTGCTTCTGATCCTTAGAACCATATCTTCTAACAGTCACGCCATTAGCTTCCACTTCACCATCGCCAACAACAATCTCAACTGGAACTTTGTTTGTCTGCGCTTCACGAACACGATAGCCTAGCTTTTCATTGCGGTCATCGAGTGACGTTCTGATGCCCATTGCCTTTAATTCATTAACAACCTTCTTGCCATATTCACCGTGTGCTTCTGGCGATACAGGAATGACAACGACTTGCTTTGGCGATAACCATAATGGAAGCTCACCTTTTGTCTCCTCTAATAAGAAAGCGATGAAACGGTCTAACGAACCCAAGATAGCACGATGAATAACAACAGGTCTCTTCTTCTCGCCATCCGAAGCCACATATTCCAATTCAAAGCGCTCTGGCAGCTGGTAATCTAACTGAATCGTTGATAATGTGACATCATGGCCTAAAGCAGAACGTACCTGAACATCAATTTTCGGACCGTAGAAGGCAGCCTCACCGATAGCCTCGTAGAACGGGACACCCATTTCTTTCAAGACTTTACGCAGTTCATTCTCACTCTTTTCCCATAATTCATCATGTCCGAAGTACTTATCTTTGTTTTCCGGATCTCTCAGGGAAAGACGGAAAGAATACTTTTCAAAATTAAAGTCCTTATAAACATCCAATATCAGCTTTGTGACGGCTTTGATCTCAGACCCAATCTGTTCTGGACAGCAGAAGATGTGAGAATCATTCTGGGTGAAGGCACGTGCTCTTTCAATGCCAGTTAAGGCACCAGAAGCTTCAAAACGGAAATCATTAGCAATCTCAGCAATCCGGACGGGCAGATCTCTATACGAATGCAACGTCGACTTGAACATGATCATATGCTCAGGACAGTTCATTGGTCGCAATACATATGAATTATCTGGATCTCTACGGTCCTGCATAGCTGGAAACATATCATCCTTATAATGATCCCAATGTCCAGAAATCTTGTACAGTTTTGAGTTAACGACCGATGGTGTCATAACATGAATATATCCCTGCTCTAGTTCTTTATTCATTATGTAGTCTGCAAGCACTCTACGAACAGTAAAACCGTTTGGCAGGTACATTGGCAACCCTGCACCAACCGTATCACTGAACATAAACATTTGCAGGTCTTTTCCTAACTTACGATGATCTCTTGCCTTTGCATCTTCTAAATCTGCTAAATGTGCATTCAATGCTTCTTCCGTTGGAAAGCAGACACCATAGATTCTCTGTAATACTTTGTTATTCTTATCCCCTTTCCAATATGCACCGGAATGTTTGGTCAACTTAAAGTATTTGCAAAGCTTTTCATTATCCACGTGAGGTCCACGGCATAAATCTGTGTAGTCCCCTTGTGTATACATAGAGATGTTCGTGCCTTCCGGCATGCGTTTAATCAGATCAATCTTGTATTCATCCTCTTTGAACTGTGCTAACGCCTCTTCCTTAGTAATCTCATGGCGGACAATGCGCTTACCATCTTTGGCAATCTTCTTCATTTCCTTTTCGATTTTCGGCAGATCCTCATCCGTAATGGTCGCATCACCCAAGTCAATATCATAGTAGAAACCTTCTTCAACAACTGGTCCAACCCAGAATTTTGCTTGTGGATATAGATGCTTGATTGCATGTGCCATCATATGAGCACAGCTGTGATTCAACGTT
>Ga0183095_10726_pt2 | contig 16685 bp, 15 predicted proteins | sample BioMet4_FD_130346 | JGI IMG/M metagenome (GOLD analysis project Ga0183095, IMG submission 130346) | Microbial communities from bioreactor (seeded with sewage sludge) at LBNL, California, USA - Biofuel metagenome 4 (v2) (version 3) | ecosystem: Engineered > Bioreactor > Anaerobic > Unclassified ...
CCGCGTCTCCGTAAACGACGAGCTCTCCTCCTTTCATCCCGGTACCTACATGCATGCCTGCAGAACCTTCAATTTCGATTTTTCCTGCACTCATGCCTTCTCCTATCCTTTTTACCCTAATCACGTCGCCTTTTATGCGGATCAGAGTCTCAGCTGCAGAACTACCACCGTTACCTATCACTTCAAAAAACTCGGAAAGGGGATAGGTCTTTGGCCCCTGCCAGACGGACAGGTGTCCTATTTCTTCGGCATTTTTGCCTGCAAAAGAATCAGGAGTTATAACATCAGCTTCAACTTTAATGTCAATCTCTTTTTTAGGAATAAGCATTACTTCTCCCATTTCTTCGACACTTTTACCGGCAGCTGGTGAAGGCTTTATAACTGCTTCGAGTTTACTCTCGTTTTCTTTTTTGTGAATAAGCACTTCTCCTGTCATGACTTCACCTCCCACCGTTAACCTGTATGGAAGTCGGGTTTTCCAGATATTTCTCTGGAGTCGGATAGTTGGCAAAACCTACAGTATAGTACCTGAACCACTTCTTCACGTCAGCCAGCATCTCCTTTTCCCACTCGTCTTCTACATGTACTTTGGAATAATACGTCCTCTTTCCAGGCAAAGAAACAACTTCACCTTTCATAACCACGATTTCGCCGTCCTTTACAGTGTATTCAGCCTTCCTGAAAGCCTGAAGTAGAGCCTCGTAGTTGTTCGTGTCAAGCTGCTGCGGATTTATATTATAAACTGTAACATCTCCGTCCGCACCCACGCCAAGAGAACCTTTTCTATGGACCATGCCAATTGTTTTAGCAGGGTTGGCTCTGGTCAGGATCGCAAGATCATAGAGGGAGAGTTCCCGGTTTATGCTTCCGAGTTCACTCCTGTCGTTTGCCCATTTGTGGCATTCGCTGAAGGTCTGTTTCCTGAAAGCTTCGGACATTATCCAGGTCATAACCTCAGGATATTTTGTAAACGGCCCACCATTGGGGCTGTCCGTGGTCATAATTGTCTTCCAGGGATCATTGATTAGCAGGAGGCATTCAAGCCCCATCGCCCACTGAAGGCTGTGTACCGGATTGGATCTGGAATAGGTAAAAGGAAGTACACCTGAACCGCACTCCATTTCAACGTCCGTATTTGACCATTTGTTTCCTGTAAGTGTGTAAAGGTCATGAATGGCAGGCCCATCTCCTGTCATGACAGTGGCTTCTCCAAAAGGAGTACATCCACTGTCGATCACTACGTGATCTTTGTTGTTGATATAGTCTGCAACATCCTTTACTCCAGACTCACAGTCTGCCCAGGTGGTGCCTGCAAAACTGTTGAACATTAGATGCGCGAGGTATACGGAACAACCCCTTGCAGGGTCCTTTTTGGTTTCAGCCCATTCCACATCCATATTTTGACTGGTCTTTACACCATCCGGGATTTTGAGGGAATTTTTGGTAATTGCATAACAGCCAGGGTGTCCCAGGTTGTTTGCATGCAGGTGGATAGGCGCTGGCATACCCAGATGCTCATTGACTTCGGAAAGTCCTTTTATAGTTTCTCTTGGTGTAATTTCGAAATGGATATTGGCCTCATCGAGCGAGCTGATGTTTTTACCCCATCCCCAGTTTTCGACTCCTGCAGGATTGACACATTTAATTCCGTAAGCCTTGTGAGTTTTCATCATCCAGGCCACATAGGCAGCAGCTTTTTCCATATCCCCGTCCCGAAGGTAACGCATCAAAAAGAAGTTGTTTCCGAGTACCAGATACCCACCCATATCAAGGAACGGAGTTGCACGCATCTCTTCATGGGTGTGGCGAGCTTCAAGAGGAGGGACTGCAGCTTCGAAGACAGTTGTATAACCCATTGCTGCATAATCGTATCCCTGTTTGTAGACCGAGGGAACAGTGTAACCTGAGCCTGAATGGGTAAGTGAAGTCTTCTGGAGATTTGCTTTATAATGGTCTTCTGGACGCATCGACCTGCCGGCGTTAACCTTTGCCCCTGCAACGTGAGAGTGGGAGTCAACTCCACCAGGCATGACCGTCATACCAGAGGCATCAATAATTTTTGAGTCTTTCAGTTCGGCAGCAGAAATCTCCCTTACAACTTTTCCGTCCCTGATGAAGATATCCATAATTTCCCCATTTATTTCATTGAGGGGATCAAAGACATATCCGTTCTTGATTGCAATTGTTCCTGCCATTTATTTCACCTTTCTTTTCACAAGCCAGATTGCATTCACCGGACAGATCATGGCGCAGGCTCCATCTGCTCCGCACACATCCTGGTTTACGACCGAAATTTTACCGTTCTTAACCTCAAGGAGAGCTTTTTCGTCCATGTCATTCAGGTACCCTGCAGCAAGTTCATGGCTATTGAGAGCATTTACAGGGCAAACAATCACACAGTTTCCGCAGCCCAGACATGCATTTTCATCCGTTTCCAGGCAAGTGCGTAACAGCGCCTCAGGAACAGGGACTCCAAGTATCTTTTTCTCAAGAATACCCTTTTTCTCCACATTCGGGAGAATTGCAGTTTTTCTGACATCAATGGCGTTAACAGGGCAGGAAACTGCACAGGCTCCGCAGTAAATGCAGGCATCTGGACGGTGAGTGATCTTTTCGACTCTTTCTCCAGGCTTACTTTTTTTATTGAAAATGGCATTTGCAGGGCAGACTTCTACACAGGTGTGGCAGGTCTGGCAGACATCCTCAGCCCGAGTCCAGCGCCCTTCAAAAGGCTTTTCTACAGAAATAGCACTCACCGGACAGACTGCTGCACACCAGCCGCAGTGGATACAGCATTCGGTATCGATATTGGTCTTTCCTACAAGCTTCAGTTTTCCATCCGCTGAAATCTCACGGGTTACTTCAATACAGCCTCTAGGACAGATATCCTCACAAAGCCCACAGTGAACGCAGCTTTCATTTACTGACGTAGGCTTCATGGCCCTGAAAAGATAGGACATGTCAGTGAGAGTTTTTCCTTCCTGTTTCAACTCAAGAGCACCTGTAGGGCAAACTTTTGCACAAATTCCACAAGCAATACACTCTTCACTCTCCTTTATTTCTAGAAAATCAGCATTAAATAGCCCTCTTGCTACAGCCCCCACAGCCCCCACAGAGAGGATGCCTTTTGGGCATGCCTGTACGCAGGTCCCGCAGCCAATGCATTTTTCGGGGTAATAGATCAGCTGCTTACCTTTTTTTTCAGCAAAGACAGACAATCTCATATCATCTTGCATTTTGCTTACCTCTCAACATTTCTGTGCAACTGCCGCACAGCAGCTCGTTATCATGTTGAATGAACATTTCACCGCAGCTTTTACAGCACTGAATTCGCTTTTTGCGTACTGGAACTTCTAGATCCACAAATTTCCAGGAATACACTTTCTCTCCTGCAACCAGGAGGATTGGCACAACCTCCTCATGAGGAAGCTTTTCAGTTTTCAGGAACCAGGCATGGAGTTTGGGATAAGCCTTTGTCTTCTCAGGGTCAAGAATAATTCGGATCCCTTTTACGCCACTAGCTCCTTCAGGCACCTGTTTGTTTACCGTAAAAGCCATTTTCCCCAAATTCACGATCTTTAACCCATTGTTTTCGATGGTTGCTCCGGCAAGGATCTGTAATGGGTCCGGCATGCAGCTTTTTGTTTCGCAGGTCACGTATATGCGCCCCTCATCCTGGACGTCAAGCTTTCGTCTTGCGATATTGAGCATCTAGATGCCGATTAATGCCCCGGAAGTCAGGAAGCCGTGAAAGGGAACGACCTATTCAATCTGTGAAAACAGTTCAGGGTCTGTTATCTGTTTCATGATTGCTTCCATAGCTTCTTTCTCTAATTGCGAGTTTTTATGCAATGCATGCACCCCCCACAGGTTCAACCGCTATTATTTTTGAATATGAACGTCAGATAAGATACTGCGCATATAATTATTATAAATATAATATATAATTATTATTAAACAATAGTTATTCTCAATAAATGTTGCCCGTGAGTTGCAGAAAACTATACCATCAGAATCTCTACAATTTTTCCATGTTGTATCCTAAAATGATTTCGCAGATTCAAAACCATTTGAAAGTTCAATAAACGATGCAATATCAGGTGACACAAAAAGTTAAACACTGAGTAAATTTCGATTCCATTTTGGTACTTAGGAATGATCATGTAAAAGAAGGCTCTTCGTCGTTTCAGATGGGTAGTTTGAAATCTAACTTTCCTAATTTTAGATAGATCATCGTAATAAAATAGTGAGTGTTTCGATACCCTCTAGCATTTCTTTTTATCAACTGTACAATACTATTAATACCTTCCAAAGTTCCGTTCGTGACTCTGGAATCAAAGTAGTTTAGAATTCCATCCCAATGACTTTTAATGGTTTTAGCAACCTCAATTATTGCCTCTAATCTACTATGAGTTGCCCGAAAATACCACTTTTTAAGATATTGTTCAGCTTCCTCTCGGCTTTTGCATTCCCATAACTTTCTAAGGCTTTCTTTTAGATTATATGCTCTGAATGTATCTAGTTTTTGATTTTGGAATTCTAGAAGCCTTTCTCTCTGTTTATCAGTTAGATTTTCCTCGTTTGTAACCCATATGAATTTGGTATTTTTGAGTTCCTTTGTTTTTTTTGTTCTTGTATCCTTACTTCATTTAATCCTTCATTAATTGCTTTCATCACATGGAATCTATCGAATGTAATTTTTGCATCTGGAAATTCCTTTGAAATCCCACTGATATACGAAGGAGACATATCGCAACATACTGATCTAATGTTGCTTTTGTTTCCATTATGATCTTGCAAATCTTTGCTAAAACTGGTAATAGTTGAAGAGTCTTTTCCTTCACAAGCAAATATTACTTTCGAATCTTTTAGATCAACAACAAGCGTTATGTATTCATGTCCTTTCTTGCATGAAGTTTCATCTATACCAACAACATATACATCCGATAAATCCTCTTTAGATCTTGCATCGTCAGTGTAATGGTTTATGACTCTCCAAAGCTTTTTGTCATATTCTCCAAGCAACTTTCCGATTTGTAACACTGGCATTCTTTTTGATAGTTCCAGGATCAGAGCTTCCATTCGAAAAGTAAAACTGCTTTTTTCGCGAGCCCATGGAACTTTTATTTGAAGAACTCCACAATTTTCACATTCTAGTCTTGGAATTCTACAGTGCAAATATGTAGAATATTGAAAGTAGTTAATATGCCGTAACACTTTTTCCTTAGTATCATAAGCTGAACAGTTTGGTTTGCCACACTTAGGACAGGGAAATTTGGAACCACGTTTAAAATCAATCCAAATATTAAGTTTTTCAGATGTTAAATCAAATTCAGTATTGGTTATTTGCCAAGGTTCTTTGACATTCAAAGGTATTTCAAATGTTTTTTCACAAATGGGATATCAAACTCCTGCAGTTATTTTTATCAAATAATATAATACTTATTTATATTATATTTTTAATATAATAACTTACCCATATTATCTGACGAAGAGCCTAAAAGAAACAAATTTAAAGTTGAGGTCAAATAATGAGCCATCTGTATACGATATTTAACTGCAATAAAAGAAATTAAAAAAGCGAAATAATTTTGGGATAGAACATCGTTATGTTTTGATAGACATAACGTTATATATAGTTTGTATGCTTTCATGGTTATTGAGGATCACAGAAGATAAAATCTTGTTCAAAAAAAGTTTTAAATCCCCGAAAAGATTCAGGTTCATGTTTAGGCAAAGGTAAAATGTTGAAAAATCAACCTTTAAACCTCCACCCATGAGCTCCCAACTTAATTCATAAAGAGAATATAGCCAGAGAAAAATAATTCTCTATTCCAGAAACTTGCCTATTCTCAGGGAAAATAAAATCCATTATTTCACATCCTTGCTCCAAATAAAATATAATAATGGATTTTCCTAAGAGACAACGGTAGGAGAGGAAGTTAAACTTCACAAAAAAGAAGGATGGGCTTTATTTGGCAAGATTTACTACATAAAGTTAAAGTGTTCGATTTGAATGTAAATGTTGGCTTTTGAAATAGGTATGTTCCTGTAGTTCTGCGATCCTCATTTGATAGTTAAAAAATTTAAGTTCAAAAAAAGCAAACCTTTTAAGGTAATTCTACGGCAAATTCCATTAAGAAGGGATAAGAGCAAGCTTCATATAAGAATATCAGAACTATTTCCCGTGATCAGAAACTCATTGATTATTCTTAATTTCATATTCGGAGAAGCAATTCAGAGTTATGGACTAGGTTCATAGGTAAATCGATACCTAGATCTGCATCTATGTACTTCTCAAGAGGAAAGTACTATTCATACTAATATAGAATAAAGCCGTATTATATATACGCAAACTATATTATTAAATAGATCATAAGTGAAAAAGCAAGTGTTCATAATAAACACTTGAAGGAGGAGCAAGGAAATGAAATTAAGTGCACGCAATGTTTTAAAAGGCAAGGTTAAAAGTATTGTCACAGGGATGGTCAATTCTGAAATTGTAATAGAATTGCCTGGCGGAGCAGAAATGACTTCCATCATCACAAAGGCCTCAGCTGAAAATCTGAAGCTAAAAGAAGGAAGCGACGTATACGCAATTATTAAGGCTTCAAATGTGATGATTGGTACAGATTAATCCCCAATTTCGTTTCATGCACAAAGCATGAAAATTAGTAAGTAACGTTATTCCACTCTGCAGGAGTCCATTAGAATCTGCTTATTTTTTATCAGCCGTGGCTTAAGATAGTCAAGTATAGTGTACATTTGCAGAGTGTGAATAATTTTATATTAGTTTGTGTCTTTAGCGGGACATTATTAATTAGGATTTATTTGGAATATTTAATTTCCATAATCTAAACTCAATTTTCAGAATCGAGAGCGTTTTACTAAAAAATTTTTGCCTTATAATAATCCGTTTTAATAAGCGTTTTGTTATCTCTTGCATAGGATTATCCCGAAAATAAAAGACATGATCATTATGTTGGACAAGGTATGGTTTCCTTTATCTCTTACGCTCTGGGTAGCAACCATATCATCAATTTTAGTCCTTTGCACTGGCGTAATCATAGCTTATGTATTTGCGAGGCGTGATTTTAGGGGAAAAGAGCTTGCAGAGCTTTTAGTAACACTTCCTCTAGTTCTTCCACCCACAGTAATTGGATATCTTCTGGTTATTCTTGTAGGTAGAAACGGACTTCTTGGCCACCTCATTTACAACTTTTTTGGCACAGGGATAATGTTTACCTGGCAGGCAGCAGTCATTGCGGCTTATACAGTTTCCCTTCCTCTTATGGTGAGAGCTGCACAGGCAGCCATTGAAGCAGTAGATAAAGAGCTTGAATATGCAGCCTATATCCTTGGAAGAAGTGAGACTGAAACTGCTCTCCTGATAACTCTCCCTCTTGCAAAAAGAGGTATACTGGCAGGGCTGGTACTCAGTTTTGCAAGAGCTGTCGGAGAATTCGGAGCAACCCTTATGCTTGCAGGGAACATTCCCGGAAAAACGAACACAATGTCTCTCTCAATATACAGCGCTTTTCAGGCAGGCAATGATGAACTTGCTCAGACTCTGGTCTTAATCCTTATTCTTATATCCCTGCTGGCTATATCTCTAACCGGACGATTCATAGGAAAATTAGAGGTATAGTTTTGGGCGTTAAAATTGAACTTAAAAAACAGTATAATGAAGCTGATACCAACAAGAAAAAAGGCGTTAAGAAATCCTTTACGTTAGATGTCAGCTTTGAAATGGAAAACGAACTTGTAGTACTTTTTGGACCTTCAGGGTCAGGAAAGACCACGTTATTTAAATGTATTTCCGGGATAACGGATCTTGATGAGGGAAAAATAACCGTAGGAAATAAAGTTTATTTCGACAAAGGTCGAAAAATAAATCTTCCTATCCAGAAACGCAACCTGGGTTATGTTTTCCAGAACTATACTCTTTTTCCCCACATGAGTGTAAGAAAAAACATAGAATGCGGGCTCAAAGGTTGGGAGAAAGAAGAAAAGGAAGAAAGGGTTCTGGAAATGTTGAGCCTTCTTCATATTGAGGAACTGGAAACCCGATATCCATCCCAGCTGTCAGGCGGGCAAAAGCAGAGAGTAGCTCTGGCAAGGGCACTGGCTCCCAAACCTGAAATTTTGCTTCTGGACGAACCCTTCTCTGCACTTGATCTGGAAATAAGAACCAGGCTTGCACAAAAAATAAGAGATTTGCAAACCAAAATTGGGATACCTGTGTTGTTTATCACCCACAGTTTGGAAGAAGCTTTCCAGCTGGCCGACAAGATTCTTATCTTATACGAGGGGAAAGCTCAGCAGTTCGGGACCCCGGAAGAAATATTTAATCATCCTAATAACTTGCATGTGGCAGAATTAGTTGGGATCTCTAATATTTTCAATGACGCTTATGTTAAAGAATGTGACGAAGAGTCAAAAAGTACAGTGTTAAAAAGCGGAGACCTGATTTTAAGGATAAAAACTCAGAGATTCGAACCTGGAGATAAAGTTTCCTGGGGAATTCATCCTGAGAACATAACTCTTCTTTTGTCTGACTCGCGTTCTGAAAATCAAAATGACAACACTTACTCCGCCCGTATCAATAGTATAACCAATAAGGGACCAAAAAAGCGCATCACACTTAAACTTGCCAGATATAACAAAACCCTGACTGCAGAGGTGCCTGCGCAGTGTGTTGATGCTCTGAGACTGCATACAGGCGATCTATGTCTGGCAAAATTGGAAATGACTAAAGTAGTGGCATTCCATAAATCATAACTCAATGAATAACAATTATTTTTAGATATATAGAAAAAATTCAACTTTTGGCTGGTTATTTATAAGGAACATACTATCAATGGCGTAAAGCATTGTGATATAAGCATTATGATATTATTTTTTGGTATGCCATTACATCTAGCAGTTGCCCAAATTTCTCTCCTACTTCTTTATAATGCGCACATTTACTAAAGCCGTTTCTTACAAATAAATTAATACTCTTAGAATTTTCTCCGCATATTGTCGCAATAAGTACGTGAATATTTTGCTTTTTTGCAACATCTTCAATGAACTTAACAGCCTGGCTGCCTATGCCTTTACCGATGTAATCCGGCTTTAAGTATACAGTTACTTCAGCAGTTCCATCGTATGCTTCACGCTTTTTGTACTGAGTCAATATTACATATCCATTAATTTTATCAGCAGATTTTATGACAAAAGTTTTATATTTAGGATTTTCAAAGAATACCAATTCTCGCATTTCATCTTTTGAGAAAGCATGCGCGTGAAAGGTTACATTTGTGTTGAGAACATAGTGGGTATAAATTTCCAAAACATCATTCAGATGTTCTTCCTTTATCTCATCAAAAATAACTTTGCACATTTTGATCTGCCTTTAAAAACTTAATTTTCTTGTATTAAAAAATCATTCAATCAGATTGGATTATTTTAAAGGTTTCCTGATGATCATTATTATTCCAAGTATATAAGCTAATCCAACCTAATACTGAATATCAACTATTATACCAACACTATTCGTGAAATCTAAAATTTGAGACAAACACGAGGAAGTACCTGCAGCTTTGCCTTATTTTATGAAATTTATAAGAAAAAGAGTCAAGTCTTAGCAAAATTAGAAATGGATAAAGTGAGTGGCATTCCATAATTTTAAATCAATAAATAACAGAATTTGGATATGAAATGACCCCCTATACTCCAAATTTGCTTCTTTGGATTTAGTATTTTAGTAACTACTCAAATTCTTCTAATGAAGCAGTTCCAACAATCCCGTTGATCAAAAGTTAAAAACGGTTTTAGGGATCAATTTGTTTTCTGGGTTTTTATTGATTTCAGTCACTGGATTCTGAAAGAAATCATCAATTTTTACGCTCCCATATAAAAATCTCAGCATTCTTCATGCAGATTACTCATCCGTAAATCATTATTGAATCGAGTCTTACAGTACCTATCTTTGTCCAGTAACTGCAAGTACTACAATACTGGGTCTCACCATCGGAGTGCAATTTTAATTTAGAATGGCATTTTGGACATATTTTTAGATGTTTCATGAACAAAACCCCTTTCTTCTTCTAGTTCTTCTTTTCACCTTAGAGGCTGTCTTAAAATTCAAACCATTTATACAATTGGATAATAGGCAACGTTTCGTTTAAATTCATATTACGCACTCGATGTATAAAATCAAACACAATAAACATCATGGTTTAAACTTTCGTTTTAGACATTAACAGTTTGACACTCAGTTTATCAATTCAAATGCATAAGTCCTATCCCAATTATAAAACCAAATTTAATTTTAAGACACGCTCTTAGCTATGGAAGTTTATTTCCTCTTTATATTATAAATAATTTATGTGAAAAAGTAACATAAATTGAACAGAAGTCCCATACAGTACAGAGATTAGATTTTGCGGTTATAAAAAGGACAAATGAGTTAAATATAAAATACGATCAACAACTCCTATCATTTTCAGCCCGAAATAGAGCATTATAACTATGAATAAATACTTCAAATGCTCGGGATTCATAAAATGAGCAATTTTAGCTCCGTTTTTTGCTGCAAGAAACGCCGGAAATGCGAGTAAAATCCAATTTAAAAGATTTACGTATCCAACAGAATAAGGAGGGAGTCCGGCCTTCCCCCAGCCATTGATTATGTACCCAATAGATCCACTAAAAGAGGTAAAGATTATTACTGCAGCTGAGGTCCCTACGGCTTTTCGCATATCTAAATGAAGAAAAATCAACATGATTGGAATTCCAATCACTCCTCCCCCAAGCCCTAAAAGACCAGAAAAAAAGCCTATGAAAATACCTGAAAAAATATAAGGTAATGGATTAGAGCTGACATATTTCGTTTCTGTAACTGCAGGAGTAAAGTAAGTTCTAACTGCACCAATTATAACTACGATTCCAAAAATTGTGCTAAGGGTAGAAGCCGATAAGTAAGAAGCTACCACTGCTCCCACGAAGCTGAAGATTGATCCGAAGATCCCTATGATTGTTGCCTGTTTCCAAAGTACTGCATTCTTTTGATGGTAAATATGAGTAACATTTATGGCATTTAGCAGAACCACAAAAAGAGTTGTCCCAAAAGCTATCCTTATTGCAATGTCATGCTGAAGCCCAGTTTCCTGTAAAAGCCAGTACTGAACAGGAGACATGACAAAGCCTCCACCAATACCAAGCATACCTGAGACAATACCCGTAAAAAATCCTGTGAGAATAAGAATACCAAGGTAAAGGGGATCTGTAGGAGTCATTTCCAGTCAAGTATAATTTCTCTTATAATTACCTGAGTTCTTATTATTTTTCTCCCAATAAAAGAAAAAAGGCTCTTCGTTATTCCCTATGGATAAGATGATTTTCAATTCAAGACCGCATTGGTTTTTATGAGGACATTACGAGGATAACCACACAAAATAACGAAGAGCCAGAAAAAATTTGTCCTTTTTCCTCTTTTGGACATGCATTAACCTATGAGTTGATCAAAGTATGTATTTAAAAATTTTAATGTTTAAGGTACTCAGTTTCAGTTTTTAATGAATTCCAAGACTTGAAACAAAAACTAAGTTCAAGGCTGAATAACAGGAAAAGGAAATCAAGGAAAGATAAAGAGACGTAGACTTTCTGTTTGATAGAAGGACAGTTAATTAGGTAGCCGAGACTTACAACCAATACACAGAAAAGGAATTAGTGCGAGGCGTTCGATTCGAACGCACGAATTCCTACGAAAATAGGTCGTCAACCTATCGCCTTTGACCTGGCTAGGCAACTCTTGTACATTGGCTTGTTTACTCTTTAGTTAAATACAGTCCTCTATGTTAGACTCTGAATCTATTGCGTTTGATTGCTGGAAATCTCGAATAGAGATACAGAAAGTAGAAAATCTTAAAAATTCCTTAAAACAACCTGTAAAATATATCAGAGTTTAAAATTAATTGTCCAGGATATATGCCTGTAATGAGAAATTAAGACAAAATTAAGACAAAATAGTTAAAAATACATTAAATAAAAATAAAGTGCCCGGAGCGTGACTCGAACACGCGACCTCCAGATATCTCAGGAGATTAAAGACGCCTCATATAATTGTCCCTATGAGTCTGGCGCCCCAACCATCTAGGCTATCCGGGCTTGCAACACACAAATGTACAAAGATATATTAAAGTCTAACGATCGGAATACCGAAAAACCGGAGTTTTTCGTAATATTTACATGAAGAAATTGTCTGAGAGGAGAGATCTTGACAGAATATCACTGCGCCAGAAATCGACAGGGAACTGGACTTATACGAACTTGCCGCGACGGACCAGGAGCGCCCGTTCAAGGATATACAAGAGTGGTATGGTTATCTGAGATATCCAGTCTCCTGCCACCCGATAAAGAAGAAGGAACAGAAGAGGTTGAAGGGGTTATCCACCGAAAGTCAATTGCGATATTAATGTCGGCAGAAAATGAGTGCTTGTAAAACAAAAATTTATCTCAGAGTAGTGATGTCATTAAAATATTCAAAATCAACTTAGTCGATATGCCAGTATCATATCCCGCAGTATTTTTTGAATCAAGATTTTACATGGTAGCTTTTTTGGAAACAGGTCCCCGAAATTAAGATTCTTAATAGCATTTGGTGAAAATTGAATGATATCATTTTTGGTCTCTAAATATATCACCGAGTGTCTTGGCAATTTAGTTGTTGAGCATAATCTTGGTAGCTTCTCACCAGCATACAACGATTTTGAGCTAATTAGATTACCAATAACTAAATTTTCATGACACTATGCTTTTATCTTCTGCGTAAAAGCTCAATAAGTCCACACTGGATTTTAAAAATTGATAGCAGAGATAATTATGAAACATGAAATTTTATTGCGGGAAGTGGCCAGACAAAAGGAAGAATGAGATAAAATAATAAAAAATCAAACTAAAACAAGCTGAAAAAAGAATTAAAAGGGAAGAAAGGATAAAAAGATTTTACCCTTTTGAAAATGTCAGTACCCTGTGGCTTCTGCCAGCTGTTTGACCAGAGAGTCATCAGCAGTATTTCCGGTAACCACAAATACATTGTTTCCGCTGCTCCAGATATAGGTATACCTGGGAATCTCGGTTCCTTCGGCTGTTACGTAGTCTGCAATTCTCACAGCTGAATGCCCATTAAATGACTCTTCGACAAAACGGGAGCCTTCTGTTAATGGCTTGAAGGAAGATTTGTATGCATTTATCAGATTAGTTGTAGCCTCAGAGTTCTCAAGCTCGATTACATCCATATAGAAGTCAGACTCATTGTATTTGTACATGCCTTCTGACCCTCCGACGACTTCAGAAACATTCTCTGCATTGTAATCGATTTTGATATCATCTGCATTAAGAGAGATAGATCCAACGTATTTGAAACCTGCAGGAAGGTTTTCAAGCTTGCTAATGTCAGCCGCACTTTCAGCGGAATTTGTATTTGTACTTGATCCCGAGTTACTCGAATCTGTTCCACTAACCGAGGTTTTGTTAAGCTCGCTAGTGTTAGCTGCACTTTCAGCAGGACTTACATTCGCTTCCAGGCTGCTTGGCTCTGTTACATTAACTGCGGACTCGTTAAGCTCGCTAACGTTAGCCGTACTTTCGGCAGGATTTACATTTTCTCCCGAGTTATTGGGCTCTGTTCCATTGACTGCGGATTTATTGTCGCCAACGCAGCCTGAAAATGCGACCATTAAAACCACAAGTGCAGATATTAAAGCCACCATTTTTTTCATAAGCTTCACCTAAAATCTGTATAATCCTGGAATAACTATCAAGTTTAAAACCGGGATTTCAAAGTTAAAAGAACACTTGAACTAAGAAATATGTAGATAAAAAGTTATCTGCAAAAGGAACTTAAAAAAGAATTAAAAGAAAGAAGGGTTAGAAAACCCTTCAATCAGAAATTTTAGTTGTTCCTCCTGACGAGGTAGACAACTCCAAGGAGTCCGACAAGTCCAAGAACAACTCCAAATCCTGGAGATTCTTTCTCGGGCGTAGTTGCGTTTTCGGTTGGTTCTGGAGTAGTCGCTTCCGGAGTTTCGGGTGTTGTTGCGTTCACATCTTCTGGAGTTGGAGTGGTTATATTATCAGAAGGTGTGGTTAAGTTCTCATCAACGCTTACATTGCCAATCGGTTTTACGCTGGTATTGGTTGTTTCATTACCGACAATCCTCGTAACGAATGGGTAGTACCTGAGGTCGGATGTTGAAGTGTCAGCGATCTTGAAAGACATGCCCTCGGCAATATCCTGATCAGAGTCTCTGGTCAGAGTGAAGGTGTCTCCATTGCTGATCTTGAGGGTATCTCCCTGTATGGAAACATCGTCGAGTTCGCCGAATTCATCGTCAGATTCAATCTTTATGGCGTTTGCGTAGTCAATGAGCCAGATACCTTCAATCTGGGCAATGCTGTCGACTGCACCCTGGAAAACCTGGTTGACATGGACTTTCAGGACAGTAACATCGTCTTCATCCTGGATGTCATCAAGTTCGACGTCCCAGGTGCTGTCATCCTCTCCAACATCGATGATTTCATCATCTACGTACTCTCCGTCCTTGTCGAACTCGAGCCAGACTTTCTCACCGTCAACATCTACCTGCTTGGCCTGGAGAGAGTAGCCTTCACCGAGGTCAAGGGTTTCGCCGGTTCTGACGGTGTACTTGTCATCGCTGTCAAGAACAAGTTTAGCGAGTTTGTCAGCACTGTTGGATTTCAGTGGGATGTATTCCTCTGCAAAGAAGCCAATAACTGGATACTGGTCCCAGCCAATACTTGGCTTATAATATTCGTAGTCAACATCTTTAATGGAGGTCGTGTAGACGAGGCCACCTTCTCCAATTACATTTCCATTAAGTTTAGAAACGCTGAGGTTTTCTGTTTCAACATTGTCATTAAGGTCGTAGTAGAAACCTGCAAAGTTGCTTGCGTCCCAGTTAGCTGCTCCGGAGGCAACACTACCTCTTACTTCATAGGTTCCGGGTTCAGTGATTTCCTTTGCGAGATAGAACCTGAGAATATTGCTTGAGGTGTCAGCGACCTTGAAAGACAGACCTTCAGCGAGTTCATTTGTGGAATCCCTGGTCAGAGTAAAGGTGTCTTCATTGGTAATATTAAGGGTGTCACCGTTGATGGAAACATCGTCGAGGTCACCGAATTCATCGTCAGATTCGATCTTTATGGCATTTGCATAGTCAATGAGCCAGATACCTTCAATCTGGGCAATGCTGTCGACTGCACCCTGGAAGACCTGGTTGACGTGGACCTTCATGACAGTGACATCGTCTTCATCCTGGATGTCATCAAGTTCGACGTCCCAGGTGCTGTCACCTTCTCCAACATCGATGATTTCGTCATCTACATATTCTCCGTCCTTGTCGAATTCGAGCCAGACCTTATTACCATCAACATCGACCTGCTTGGCCTGGAGAGAGTAGCCCTGTCCGAGGTCAAGGGTTTCGCCGGTTCTGACAGTGTACTTGTCATCGCTGTCAAGAACAAGCTTGGCGAGTTTGTCAGCACTGTTGGATTTCAGTGGGATATACTTGTCTGCGAAGAAACCGAGCAAGCTGTAGTTGTCCCAGCCAATGCTTGGCTTTTCATATTCGTAGTCAACCTGCTGAATCTTAGTAGAATATACAATTCCACCCTCTCCAATTACATTGCCACTGTTTCCGCTGACATTTTTAATGGAAAGAGTTTCAGTTGTGACGTTATCGTCAATATCGTAGTAGAATGCTGCGAATTGAGTAGCATCGATTGTAATACCATCGCCGACAATGTCGTCGATATTAGAGCCGTTAAACACCGGACCGCGGATCTCAACTGAGTCTGCTGCACTTGCGGCGGATGCAAATACAGTCAGAAGCATGAGAGCAGCCAGTGTCACTGCTGCGAATCTCTTCATTTATTGTTCCTCCATGTTTGTTAAGATATGTCGTATGTAAGAAGAAGTGTCGGGATCAACACTTTAAGGGTTTCACCATTCTTCACCAAATCAGACTTTTAGATTTCGTCTATTGCCGAAGAGGATTTCATTCCCTCCTTATCCCTCTAAATTGGATTACAAGTGTTCTATAAAATAATTGCCCTATTAAATCTTTTGTGGTCTATTTCAGGGAAATTAAAGAGGAAAAGCGCAAAACAACGATGCAAATGACGGTAAATGTCGAAAGAACTCAGGTAGCATATTCGTCAGGAGTTAAATTAAAAGATAAATTCGAAATACTTATAAAAGACTATGGAAAAAGGATAGTACGATTATAAGACTTAGGCTAAACAATTTCAGATTATATTAATTTCAAAAATCTACCAAGTAAGCTTATCCTGCACTACTTTTAAAGTCTTTTATGCCTGGGAAATTTCAGTATATAAATCAGGTTCCAATCTAACAGCCTACATTCGGCAGCAAGCACATCCCAACATTTAAATATTTTTAATTGTTATTTTTTGTAGGTTCAGTTAAAAACCAGTATCATACGGACTATGTATATAGCAGGGTTTGTCTGTTATCTCAATTATTATAAATATATATTAATTATGTCATGGTTAACATTTAGTAATTTTTGATTTAAATGGAATTTCAAAAGTTCTGAAAAAAACGATATCAATAGAAAAATTGAATGGATTTTTATGTCGACCTGCCGAAAGCAGGT
>Ga0183095_11489_pt1 | contig 16664 bp, 16 predicted proteins | sample BioMet4_FD_130346 | JGI IMG/M metagenome (GOLD analysis project Ga0183095, IMG submission 130346) | Microbial communities from bioreactor (seeded with sewage sludge) at LBNL, California, USA - Biofuel metagenome 4 (v2) (version 3) | ecosystem: Engineered > Bioreactor > Anaerobic > Unclassified ...
TAAGGGCATCAAATCCCGTCTTGACCGTGCCCTGTGCGCCGACTTCTGCGCCACCATCACGGGCGCTTTCTTCGGAACTTCCAACACCACGACTTATGTCGAGAGCTCGGCCGGTATCGCCGCGGGCGGCCGCACCGGTCTTACCTCGGTCACTACCGCTGTTCTCTTCGCGCTGTGCCTTGTGCTTTCCCCGATAGTCGGTATCGTTCCGACCTGCGCGACGGCCCCGGTACTTATAGTCGTCGGTATGCTTATGATAGCCGCTGTGGCTGACATCGACTGGCACAACTTCGAGGACGCGGCAGTCGCGTTCATCACTGTCGCCATGATGCCTTTCGCCTACAGCATAACTACCGGCATCTCCTTCGGATTCATCGTCTTCGTGCTCATAAAGCTCATCAGGGGCAAGGCCAAGGACGTCCATCCGATCATCTACGGAGCTACCGCGCTGTTTATACTCAACTTTATCCTTCTGGCGATCAACAACATCTGAGCAGGATAAATCTATACGCTTTAAAGGCCGCGCGGGAATACCTGCGCGGCCTTTCCATATGCCATGACGACCGGGGAATACGCCGCCCGCCGCGCTCATATCTTGTATAAGCGGAAAAGAGGCGGCGCATGAGAACAGGTAAAAAATTCGCCGTATTTGCGGCTGCGCTCACGCTCGCGGCGGGTATGGCGCTTGCGGCGGCTTTTTGGACGGCGATGCCCTGCGCGTACGCGGTCGTGGCGTCCGGAAAAGCGTCGGGCAGAAGTATTCCCGGCGGCACCGACGAAATACGCGCGGCTTTTCTCGGCAGCCTTGGCTGGCAGGTAGACGCGGAACCGCTGGAACACGAGACAGTGACGATCCCCTATGTTTTCGGCGATGTGTACAATAATTATAACGATATCCAGAAAAAGCAGGGCTTCGACCTGTCGGGTTATCGTGGCCGGACCGTCGAGCGCTATACATATGCGGTTCGCAATTATCCCGGTGTGGCCGAGGGAGTGCGCGCAAATCTGCTCGTATATAAGGGCTCGATAATCGGCGGCGACGTCTGCACGGCTGCGCTCGGGGGATTTATGCAGGGACTGGCCCGCCCGTAGCGGTTTGTGGTATAATTACCGCAAAGGCGCTGAGCGCCGCGGGAGGAAGTTATGGCGAAACTCAGACTCGACAGGTTCGTTTCCGGACAGGGAGCCGCCGAACGCAGCAAGGTGAAGGAACTTATGAAAAAGGGCCTTGTTACGGTCGACGGCAAAACGGTGTCCGACCCGGGCATGAAAATAGACCCGCACGCTGCGCAGGTCGCCGTCGCGGGCCGCAGGATAGTCTACAAGGAACACATATATATTATGATGAATAAGCCGCAGGGTGTGGTCTGCGCGAGCAGCGACCGGAGAGAGAGCACGGTGATAGACCTTCTGCCGGATGAGCTAAGGCGCCCGGGACTTTTCCCCGCGGGCAGGCTCGACAGGGACACCGAAGGCATGCTAATAATAACCGACGACGGCGCGTTTGCCCACCGGATGCTCGCACCCGCAAGTCATGTCTGGAAGCGCTATCTTGCGCGGCTCGACGTTCCTCCCGACGAAAGCGATGCGCAGGCGTTTGCGCAGGGGATAAAGCTGCCGGGACTCGACTGTCTGCCGGCAAAGCTCGGGATATCGGGGCAAGACGCGCTCGTATATATCCGCGAGGGCAAATTCCACCAGATAAAACGCATGTTCGAATCGCGCGGGAAAACGGTCGTTTATCTCAAAAGACTGTCGATGGGTGATCTCGAGCTCGACGAAGGCCTTGCCCCCGGACAGTCGCGCGTCCTGACCCCGGAAGAAACAGGAAAGCTTTTGGCGAACGGCGCGCAAAGCTGAGAAATGCCGCTAATCTATATATTTACTACAAATTGTCGGCCATGCCTTGTCAGCTTTTATTGATTGTGGAAAAAAGGTATGCACATTAAATAAACTGAAAATCAAATCTTTGGATATTAAAAGCCTTTAAATTTTCGCCGTTATTTGTTATCATAATACTGCAAACATTAATCTTCAGGAGGTTAATATAATGGCAAGTTTATCCTTAAGACACGTTTATAAAACATACGCCGGCGGCGTAACGGCGGTTTCGGACTTCTGCCTTGAAATCCAGGACAAAGAGTTCATCGTTCTGGTCGGACCTTCCGGATGCGGCAAGTCCACCACACTGCGCATGATCGCCGGACTTGAAGAGATCTCCGACGGCGAGATCTACATCGGTGACAGACTCGTCAACGATGTAGCCCCCAAAGACAGGGACATCGCGATGGTGTTCCAGAACTATGCTCTTTATCCGCACATGACCGTTTTCGACAACATGGCGTTCGGCCTGAAGCTCCGCAAGACCCCGAAGGAAGAGATCAAGCGCCGCGTCGATGAGGCTGCTGAAGTCCTCGACATTAAGCATCTGCTCGATCGTAAGCCGAAGGCTCTTTCCGGCGGCCAGAGACAGCGTGTTGCGCTGGGCCGTGCTATCGTCCGTGAGCCGAAGGTCTTCCTGCTCGATGAGCCTCTGTCCAACCTGGACGCTAAACTGCGTGCTCAGATGAGGACGGAGCTGTCGAAACTCCATATCAAACTCGGAACCACGTTCATATACGTTACCCATGATCAGATAGAGGCTATGACGATGGGCGACCGCATAGTCGTTATGAAAGACGGCTTCGTGCAGCAGGTCGATACCCCGCAGAACCTTTACGAGAAACCGTGCAACGTTTTCGTCGCCGGATTCATGGGCTCTCCGCAGATGAACTTCATCGACGCCAAGGTCGAGTTCAAGGGCGACGCCGCTTATGTCTGCTTCGGCAAGAACGAAGACGGCACCAACGCTTACGAAATGAAGATCCCGGACGGCAAGTACAAGGCCGAAGACCTTAAGCCTTTCGACGGCAAGGAAGTCATTCTCGGTGTAAGACCTGAGAACGTCCGCGACGAGGAAATATACCTCGCCACCGCGACGGACAACATCGTTAACGCGCACGTCGAAGTCACTGAGCTTATGGGCGCCGAGACTTACCTCTATCTCGATATCGCCGGAGTACAGGCTACGGCCCGTGTTTCCCCGCGCTCGACCGCTAAGGCCGGCGACGATATCAAAGTCGTTCTTGACCTCAATAAGATGCATCTGTTTGACAAAGAGACCGAAAAGGTCATCCTCAACTGACGCAGATACCGATTTTTCAGAGCCCGGCCATTTGGCCGGGCTCTTTCTTTCCCCGCGGGCGTCTGCGCGGCTGTTCTGAACGGGCTGAAAAGGTCTGTAAAGACCGCCGCCGGCATCTGCGGGCTTTATTCGGGGCCAAATTAAGTCAAATCGGCGCTAAATATTGTTATAAAGGTTGCAAAAATAACTTTTTGTAGTAAAATAATAGTTATAATTAGCTGAGCTGGGCGGCGGGATAATATTCACGCGCCGCGAGATCACGGCGTATGGGGATTACCCAAATGCGCTGCGGAAGGGGATCAATATGTCAAACAGACTGTTTCAGGGCGTTATCCAGCAGATGAAAGAGACACTCGACAGGGTAGTGGGAGTAATAGATGAGAACGGAGCGGTCATTGCCTGCAGTGAGCTCGGGCGCATGGGAGAGATACACGAGAACGTTATGAGCGAGCTGGCGGGAGTACCGATGCTGCTTCGCGGCGGCTGGACCTACAGGCCGTTCGGCCCGGGACCGAGGCCGGATTACGCTGTATTCGTCGAAGGAAGCGACCAGAACGCGGCCAAGTATTCCGGACTTATCGCGGTGTCGCTGTCGAGCATCAAGCAGTACTACGACGAAAGATACGACCGCGGCAATTTCATTAAGAACGTTATCCTCGACAACATCCTTCCGGGCGATATTTACCTCAAGGCCCGTGAGCTTCATCTTAATTCCGACGTCATGCGTGCGGTGCTGCTGATAAAGCTCACCGAGAAAAACGACGTGTCGGTCTACGACGTTATCTGTAATCTTTTCCCGGACAGGCAGAAGGATTTCGTCATCAATATCGGCGAATCCGAGATAGCGCTCGTTAAGGAAGTTAGGCAGGATATCGATACGTCCGACCTTGAGAAGCTCGCGCGCTCGATAGTCGATACGCTCGTAAGCGAATTCTATACGCACGCGACCGTCGGCATCGGCACTATCGTAAGCGGCGTAAAGGACCTCGCCAAATCTTTTAAGGAAGCGCAGGTTTCCCTCGAAGTCGGCAAGGTATTCGATACCGAAAAAGACATCGTCAGCTACGACAATCTCGGCATCGCAAGGCTTATCTATCAGCTGCCCACGACGCTGTGCAATATGTTCCTCAAGGAAGTTTTCAAGAAGGGCTCCATAGATTCGCTCGATCAGGAGACGCTCTTTACCATCCAGCGCTTCTTTGAAAACAACCTCAACGTTTCCGAGACGTCGCGCAAGCTGTTCGTCCACCGGAACACGCTGGTCTACAGACTCGAGAAGATCAAGAAACTTACCGGTTTAGATCTCAGGCAGTTTGACCACGCGATAGTTTTCAAGGTCGCGCTCATGGTCAAAAAATATCTCGACAACAATCCGGACAGACTGTAATAAGCGGCAGCTTATCGAATAGTATTTCACTGAGCAAGGCGCGCGTTTAGGTGCGGCTTGACGTTCGGCCGTCCTTTCCGGAGGCCGGACGAAAGATAATGATCAGCAGCGACAAATGCCCATGCGCGGAGCCCGTAAAGGGCTGCCGCATGGGCAATCTTTTAATACCGGCCGCGAGGGTAATATCGGCGCGGCGCGGCATAGTATGAATACGGCCTAAACTCTTTTTATCACAAGGCGGTGCGGAATTGATTGTTTTTAAGGATACTGTAAAGACTTACGACAACGGCACAAGAGCGCTGAAAGGCATAGACCTGACGGTGGAAGACGGGGAATTCGTCTTTATCCGCGGCGCTTCGGGCTCCGGCAAAAGTACGCTGATAAAACTTATGATGCGCGAGGAGAAAGCCACCTCGGGCGAAATATTCATAAACGGTTACGACCTGACCAAGATAAAGGACAGCGAAGTTCCTTATCTGCGCCGCACGATGGGCGTCGTTTTTCAGGATTTCCGTCTTATCGCGAACAAAACCGTTTACGACAACGTTGCGTTCGCCATGCGCGTTACCGGTGCGAAACCTCAGGATATCCGCCGGCGCGTGCCGTATATCCTCAGCCTTGTCGGACTGGCGAAAAAAGCCCGCAGCATGCCCCTGCAGCTATCCGGCGGAGAGCAGCAGAGGGTATCCCTTGCGCGTGCGCTCGTAAATAATCCTATCTCCATTCTGGCCGACGAGCCTACCGGTAACGTCGACCCCGATATGTCGATAGAGATAATGGAGCTTTTCGAAGAAATCAACCGGCGCGGGACTACGATAATCATGGTCACCCACGACGCAACGCTCGTCGACCGCTACGATTATCACCGCGTCATTACCATAGACGGCGGCCTCATTTCCGACGATAAACCCGGCAGCGATTCCGGAAAAGGAGGCGAGGCCTGATGGAAAAAGTACGTTACTTCCTCGGAGAAGGTCTGCGCAATATACGCTCTAACGGTTTTGTTTCCGCGGCGTCGATAGGCGTACTGACCATCTGCCTGCTTTTGCTCGGCAGCTCATACCTTTTTTCCGAAAACGTAAAGAACCTGATCACTCAGGTCGAGAGCAAGAACCAGATTATGGTCTATCTCAAGGACGACGTGAGCGACGCCAGCATCAAGACGCTCAAAAGCGATATTGAGTCGATGGAAAACGTAAAGGGCGTGACGTTCGTTTCGAAAGCCGAAGCGCTGAAAAACGCCGAAAAAACGCTCGGCGATAAATCGAAGCTTCTTTCCGGCTTCGAGAGCGACAATCCTTATCCGAACTCTTTCGAAGTCGCGATAAAGGACATGAGCCTCTATTCCCAGACGGTAAAGCAGCTGACAAAGCTTACGGGCGTCGAAAACGTCAGCGACAACTCGCCGATAGCGGCGAAGCTTACCAATATAAGCCGCGTTATTAACCGCGTCGGCATAGTGCTGTTCCTAATTCTTATCGGCGTGTCGCTTTTCCTCATTTCCAACGCCATCAAGATAGCCGTCTTCGTGCGCAGACGCGAAATAAACATTATGAAATTCGTCGGTGCGACAAACGGTTTCATCAGGTGGCCGTTCGTCGTCGAGGGAATGTTTATCGGACTTGCCGCGGGAGTGCTGGGAATAGTGCTGCAGTGGTACGTTTACACGGGACTTTTCTCGAAAATATTCACCGTTCTCAATGTCACGCAGATGTCGATATCGAACATGATGCCCTACCTGAGCGCCGGGTACCTTGCTACGGGCGTCGCGATCGGCGTGCTCGGCAGCCTTATTTCGCTGCATAAATATCTGAAGGTTTAGGAGGTGCCCCCGGTATGAACAAAAAAACGAAAAAGATCATTTCGATAGTTGCGCTTATAATCGTGATACTCTTTGTAGTGGGTATGCTCGTGGAGCCTCTTATGAGCCTTAGATAATATACTTGGAGGTAATAAATGAATAAGAAGATAAGCCTCGGGGCCGCCATAATGCTTATGGCGATGTCGGCCGCGGTGGCGATAACGATAACCGTCGTCATAGTTATGAGGATGCTCAACAGCAACATTCTTGATTTTTCGCAGCGCTCGTCCATGTTCAAAAAGCTCTATAACGTCGACCAGACCGTACGCGAATATTATATAGGAAAAATCAACGACGCCAATCTCAACGACAGCATAATAAAGGGCTATATGAACGGAGTCGGCGACAAATACGGCACATATTTCGACGCCGACGAATACAACCGCATGATGCTCGAGAACGAAGGCAAAGCCACTGGTATCGGCGTAAACGTTATCGAGAGCCAGGACGAATATATAAAGGTCGTCTCGGTGCTCAGCGGTTCGCCCGCGGATAAGAGCGGAGTGCTCGTCGGCGACGAAATAGTCAGCGTCGAGGGCAAGGACGTAAAATCTCTCGGCTATACGAGCGCCGTCAGCATGCTGAAAGGCAACGTCGGTACTACAGCGTCCTTCAAGGTAGTGCGCAACAACAATTATCTTTCCTTCTCCATCGTGCGCAAGACCTATGAGACCCAGACCGTCCAGTCGCGCATGATAGGAAATATCGGCTATGTCAGGATCATCGAATTCGATAATAACACCGCGACGCAGTTCTCCACTCAGGTCGACAGCCTCATCTCCAAAGGCGCCAAGGGTATAATATTCGACGTACGCAACAATCCGGGCGGTACGCTCGACTCGGCCGAAAAGATAATCGACAAACTCGTGCCGGCCGGTCCGGTGGTGCGCGCGAAATATAAGGACGGGAAAATCACGACGCTGTATACCTCGAAATCCGACCAGGTGAACCTGCCGATGGCCGTGCTCACCAACCAAAATTCCGCGAGCGCGGCGGAGCTTTTCACGGCGGCGCTCAAGGATTACGGCAAAGCAAAATCGATAGGCGTCAAAACTTACGGCAAAGGCACCATGCAGCGCGTCATAAACCTTAACGACGGCACGGCGCTCGACCTGTCGGTAGCGTACTTCTATCCGCCTAAGAGCGACAACTTCGAGGGCGTTGGCGTGACGCCGGACATAAGCGTAACGCTTTCGCAGGAAAAGCAGAATAATTTCTATTCGCTCGCGGACAGCGACGACGACCAGCTTCAGGCGGGACTTAAATATATCAAATCTCTGCTGTGACGGTATTTTACTTGACAGCCCGTTCGGAGCTGTCATATAATAAGTAACATTGTACAGCAAGCCGGACGGTGCGGCGTACCCGGAGTTTCCCGGATATGCCGGCGCCGTACGGTTTTATATCATATGCGGGCAAAACCCCGCCGGGACGACATTATCAGTAATATACGCCGACAAACGCAAATAACATTTATCAGCGCCGTTCATAAAAAAAGTATGCCGTGCGCAGGCTGTATCAAAAGGAGAAAACTTCAATGGAAAAGCAAGTTGTTTTGACTACCCAGGGGCTCAAAAAGCTTGAGGACGAGCTTGAGCAGCTTAAGACCGAGAAGCGCAAGGAAATAGCGGACAAAATCAAAGTGGCGCTCTCGTTCGGCGACCTGTCCGAAAACAGCGAATACGACGAAGCAAAGAACGAGCAGGCCATGGTCGAGACGCGCATCGCGCAGCTCGAAGCGCTGCTCCAGAACGTCAAACTCATCGACGACGACGAGCTCAACACCGAAACTGTCGGCGTCGGCTCGAAGGTGGAGGTCCACGATATCGAGTTCGACGAGGATGTCATCTTCCAGATAGTCGGCTCTACCGAGGCTGACCCTGACCAGAACCTCATCTCGGACGAAGCGCCCGTGGGACGCTCGCTGATAGGCCATAAGGCCGGCGACGAGGTCGAGGTCGAAGTGCCCAACGGCACTATCAAGTATAAAATACTCAGCATTACGAAATAAGCGCTTTACAGCGCGATTAAAGGACGAAAAAATCCGAAGGAGCATGACCGATGGCTGAAGAGAACGTTGCCGGCGGCGCGCAGGAGCGCGAAGAGACCGAGCAGGATTACGGGGAACTTGTGCGTATAAGGCGCGAGAAACTCGCGGAGCTGCGTGAAAACGGGCGCGACCCGTTTGAAATAACGACTTATGACTTTACGCATAAAAACTCCGGGATAATCTCGGATTTCGACAACCTCGAGGGCAAGGACGTTTCGATAGCGGGGCGTCTGATGAGCCGCCGCGATATGGGCAAGGCGAACTTCATCGACGTTTTCGACAGCACCGGGAGAATGCAGGTCTACGTAAGGATAAACGATATAGGCGAGGAGGCCTTCGCCGAATTCAAAAAGTGGGACATAGGCGACATTATAGGCGTTACGGGCTTTGTTTTCCGCACAAGGCGCGGGGAAATATCGGTGCATGCCAAGAGCGTGACGCTGCTTGCAAAATCTCTGCTGCCGCTGCCGGAGAAGTTCCACGGCCTTAAGGATACCGAGACGCGGTACCGCCAGAGATATCTTGACCTTATCGTGAACCCGGAAGTGAAGGATACGTTCGTCAAGCGCAGCCGCATCATAAGCGAAATACGCAGCTATCTTGACGAAAATGGTTTTCTGGAAGTGGACACGCCCATTCTCACACCGCTCGAGATAGGCGCGAACGCGCGTCCGTTCATCACTCATCACAATACGCTCGATATGGATATGTATCTGCGCATAGAAACCGAGCTTTATCTTAAGCGCCTTATCGTAGGCGGCTTCGACCGAGTATACGAAGTAGGACGTATTTTCCGCAACGAAGGCATGGACCCGAAGCATAACCCGGAATTTACTTCCGTTGAGCTGTATCAGGCGTACACGAATTACGAGGGCATGATGGACCTTGTGGAGGAACTGTACCAGCGCCTCGCAGAGAAAATCTGCGGCGGACCGGTCATTACTTATCAGGGCCAGCAGGTCGACATGAGCCATTGGGAACGTCTGACCATGGAAGAAGCAGTGAAGAAATATTCGGGAATCGATCCCGACGTATGGCAGGACGACGCCCAGGCCCGTTCGGACGCGGCGGCGCATCATGTGGAAGTGCCCGCGGACGCTACGCGCGGCGTTGTGCTGACGGCGCTGTTTGACGCTTTCGTCGAAGACAAGATTATTCAGCCGACATTTATCTATCGCTATCCGATGGAGGGCTCGCCGCTCGCGAAGCGCAGCCCGGATCATCCCGGATATGTTGAGAGATTCGAATACTTCATCTGCGGAATGGAATATGGCAACGCATTCAGCGAGCTCAATGACCCGATAGACCAGAAGCAGCGCTTCGAGAAGCAGGTCGCCGAGCGTCGCGCCGCCGATCCGAATTCCACCTGCGAGGTGGATTACGATTACGTGACGGCGCTTGAATACGGGCTGCCGCCGACAGGCGGGCTCGGATTCGGTCTTGACCGCCTCGTCATGCTGCTTACGGATAATGCGTCTATCCGCGACGTGCTGCTGTTCCCGACAATGAAACCGAAAGAATGAAGAAATGGCTTAAAATCAAACTTTTTTGGCGGTCAAATTCATACGGATACCACCGGTTTACGACTAATTTTTATATAATGATGGAAAGCTGATGTTAAAACCGGTGGGAAGACCTGCCGGTTTTTATACTTTTATAATTATGCAAGATTACAGGATTTAAGGCAGAGATTAGCATATTCAAGATTTGTATCTGTTTTAAATGTGGAGTTTATGTTATACTCACATTTTTCATCTGAACCGTCATCTGAAATTGAAATTATCCTAAATTGGGGAGGAATATTCGTGACAAAATATCCTGCCGAAAAAGAAAAATTTGCAAAATTGCTTGATGAATTTACGAAAACATTAGGTACTTTTATTGCCAAAGACGACCAATGGACAATCCGGGGTTTCATTGATATTTTCCGTAACGTTTATACTATTTCATGTGATACTAAAATTGTTTCAAAGGTTTTAGAGCTACACCTTTTCCCTCATTTTTTGGCATTTGCAGAAAAAAATGATTATCAGCTCGAGCTTGCAACATGCCAAAACTGGTATCCTGATTTGACATTTGCATCAAAGAAAAATCCAGAAATTAAATTTGCAGTCGATTTGAAGACTACATACCGCGATGAAGAGTATCCCGGATTTTGTAACGGTTTTACTCTTGGCTCCCATGGGGAATATTTTATCAACAGAGAAAGTACGAAGAATATTCAGTACCCGTATAATTCATATAGCGGTCACTTCTGTCTGGGAATTATCTATACTCGCTCAATCTTAGATAAATATGAAGAAACAAAGAAGTATTCTTTAGATGACCTGGAGTCCATTCCTGCTGTGATTAGTCACTTCACTTTTTTTGCACAAGAAAAATGGAAGATTGCAAGTGACAAAGGTGGAAGTGGAAATACTGCAAACATAGGCAGTATCCAGAGAATTGATGACATTTTAGCCGGTAATGGTGTCTTTGCAAAGGCCGGTGAAGCAATCTTTGATGATTATTGGGCAAATTTTGGAAAGATGCAAGTTGTAGATTCAAAAGGCAAGCATAAGGCATTATCATCATTTTTGGAGTACTTAACATATAGACAACTGCCCATGAATCTTAACAATGTAAAAGCTCCCAAGCGAAAGGAATAGCGAATGAGCGAAAAAATATTTGTCCCTCCGATAAAAATTCAAGGGATTAAGACAAAAATTGTTCCACTAATTAAAGAAAATATTGTTCTTAATGCGAGTACAACATGGGTAGAGCCTTTTATGGGGTCTGCTGTTGTGGGACTAAATATTTTGCCGCAACATGCAATCTTCGCTGACACAAACCCCCATACTATTGAGTTCTACAAACAAATACAAGAGGGCCGAATTACTTCTTATATGGTGCGGCAATTTTTGGAGTGTGAGGGAGCAAAGCTTCAAGAACTTGACGAAGAATATTACTACATAGTTAGGAAACGCTTTAACAAGTTTCATGAGCCATTAGATTTTTTGTTTTTGAATCGTTCATGTTTTAATGGAATGATCAGGTTCAATAAAAATTATGAATTTAATGTTCCATATGGTCACAAGCCAGAACGATTTGCAAAAGCCTATGTCACAAAAATTGTTAATCAAGTAAAACACATTGAAGAATCGGTTAACGGGCGTGACTGGCGATTTGTTTGCCAATCATTCGAACAAACTATTGCAGAAGCTCCTTCAAATAGCTTCATCTATTGTGATCCACCGTATATTGGTCGTCATGTTGACTACTATGATAGTTGGGATGAAGAGAGTGAGTATCTATTGCGTGATGTCTTGCTCCAATCAGGTCACTTGTTTATGCTTTCAACTTGGGATAATAACGAGTACCGTACTAATGAATATATTGAAAAGGTGTGGGGGTTCTGTCACAAGATAAAAAAAGAACACTTTTATCATGTCGGTGCAAAAGAGAGTAACCGTAAGCCAATGGTCGAAGCTTTGTTAACGAATTATGAACCGTGTGGTAATACAAATGGATGTTTACAAGAGAATGAGCAGCTCACATTTGAATTACAACCTACAGCAATCTAATATCAAAGTGATATAATATTTTAAGGTCATTTACACATTAAGTGCCCGATATTTGCTGCAATGCTTGGAACCGGTCTCCGTGTTGGAGAAATAACCGGTCTTAGATGGCAGGATATTGATTTGGGAGAAGAAATAATCAATGTTAATCATACGCTTGTATATTACTGCCACAATAAAGGTGGTTGCTATTTTGGAGTGAATACGCCAAAAACGAGAGCCAGTGAGAGAAGCGTACCAATGATTGAAAGTGTCAAAAATGCTTTTATCATGGAAAAGGAATATCAGAAACAGTGTGGTATATCCTCAAAAGTCACGATTGACGGTTTCAGTGATTTTATTTTTGTAAACAGGTTTGGGCTTGCACAGCATCAAGGAACACTCAACAAGGCAATCAGACGCATTACGAGGGATTGCAATCAGGAGATCATTGACAAAGCTAAAGAAAATGAGCCGCTTGTGTTACTTCCACATTTTAGCTGCCATACTTTGAGACATACTTTTACAACACGTTTATGTGAAAGCGGAATCAATATCAAAGTGATTCAATCGGTACTTGGACATGCGGACATAAGTACAACGCTTAACATTTACGCTGATTGTACTCGCGATTTGCAGAAGCGAGAAATAAAAACCTTCAATGACTTTATTAAGGAACAGGAGCAAGGTTTATAAGCTACAACCATATACCACCGCTTGTACGACCAAATTACGACTGTTTAATGAAATCCCTTGACAGAATATGATATGATTGTTTCAGAAAGAGGCAAATTTCCTTGAATTATATGGGTTTGAGGTAAAATGCAAACTGGTGCTTGTTCGGGTATTAATTTCCCGACGATGAGGCCCATAGAGTGACAAAGGGTTTCATAGAGATTTGAAGACTTTTAAAGGTCCCGTTCTTCATTGCCGGTACCAAATTGGTATACCACGTTTTGAAGGCAGGTTATAACACGTTATCGCAAGATATAAAAAGAGGCCTTAGCCAGATGATGGCTAAGGCCTCTTTTTCGTCCAGAATCAGCGATTCTGATACAGTCCCATGTCACACCTCCACGGTCAGCGCCGCGTGATGCGTGAAGGGCAGAAACACGTGGAGAATGTCGTCTGTGCGGACCTTCATATAGCCGGTTGTCGTGCCGTCGCTGCAGCCGTACCATTGCTCCGCCAGCACGTCCCGGTCAAAGACGATCTGCACGCGGCTGCCGGTATCCAGCAAAGCGCTGAACACTGTAGCCGCACCGATTTTTGTGCCCAGCAAGGTCTGCATCATTTCAGACGGTGCGAAGGATACGCGGGAAATCCCAAGCGACGAGCTGAAGTTTTTGGAACTGAACGGCTTGTCGCCGACGGTGATAAAGAGATAATATGCGGTCTGCTGCCGATTGCAGAGGAACAGTGTCTTGACCATTTTCATCTGCAGCTTTGCGTCGATCTGAACACAGTCCTCCATCGTAATCGCTTCGTCGGTATCCACCCGCTCGAAAGGAATGTGCAGATCACGCAGCGTGTGATACACCTTCTCCTGCAAGGGCGTCCGGAATCGCTCCGGCGCCGTGGCTTTGATATTACTCACAAAAAACATTTGCTTTCCGACCTTTCTGCTTGAAAACTCACTGAAATCAGTTTATCATCATACTATAAATTATAAAAGCGAATGTTTATCATGCGAAGCATAACAAAACCAGATTTAAGGAGGAATCATGAAGGAATCATGATGGACGCAAATCTCTTAAAATACATGGCCTTTGTCAAGACAGTCGAATACGGCAGTTTTACCAAGGCGGCAGAGATGCTGCACTATTCTCAGTCCGGTATTAGCCGCATGATCGCCGATCTCGAAAAAGAATGGCGCGTTGCGCTTTTGGAGCGCAGCCGTTCCGGCGTACGGCTCACCTCCGACGGTATGGAACTGCTGCCGAGGGCGAGGAGCCTTTGCGAAGAATACCAAAAGCTGCAGAAGCAGGTGGATGAACTGAATGGCCTGCAATCTGGGCTGATACGCATCGGAACATTTTCCAGTGTGGCAACACACTGGCTGCCGAAGATCATCAAAGAGTTTCAAAAGAGCTATCCCAACATTGACTATGAACTGCTGCTCGGCGACTACACGGAGATTGAGGAATGGATTGCCGAGGGACGAGTAGACTGCGGCTTTCTGCGGCTGCCGACACGTCCGGAATTTGAAACGATCTTTCTGGAGCAGGACAAACTGCTCGCCATTTTGCCGGAAGATCATCCTCTTGCAAAGCAGGAAAAGATTCCGGTAACGGCCCTTTGCAATGAACCATTCATGCTTTTGGAAAAAGGCGCCAAAGCGGAAATCTCCGAGATCTTTGAACGTGCCGGTTTGATCCCGCGTGTGCGCTTTACCACCTGGGACGACTACGCTGTAATGTCCATGGTGGAAAGCGGCCTCGGCGTCAGCATTTTGCCGCAGCTGATTCTCAAGCGTATTCCGTACCATATCGCTGCGAAAGAACTGGATGTGCCAGCTTACCGCAACATCGGCCTCGCTCTGCGAGATAAAAAAACGGCCTCCATCGCAGTTAAACGTTTTCTGGAGTATATCCATTACAGATCATAGCTTTATTTGTAAAGTTTTGATCTAAGGATTACATTATTACCAAAAGTACAGGAAGGGGCTTAGCCGTCGGCGGCTAAGCCCCTTCCTGCTTTTAAGAACAAAGCGATTTGCAAGGGAACCGCAGGGATCATAATATCTCTATAAACATAGTGTGCCTTTTGCGTCAGATGAAAAATCAGTCATGTGACCGGTGACCTGGCAGGGACAGCAAGACAAACGCTATGGACTGAACTTCCGGTTCCAGTGATTCCGCAGACTTTGATCTGAAATGCTTCAGAAAACTTCTCTGCACTGACTCGCGGCCCAAGAAAGCAGCTGTAATTTGTGCCTTAAAGGAAGGTATCCGGTGCTGCAAACCCGGACATGAACGACAGACGTCCGCCGGGAACCGGACGCTGAATGGGTCAGGATGCACCTGCTTCCCACATAACCTGACCTTGTACCGCTGAAATCCGCGCCGCTGCTTGATTCTTCGTCATGACAGGGAAAGAAGAAAATGTGCGGAAATCTTTTAAAAAAGCAAAAACGACATTGGCAAAAATGGAAAATACAGGGCATCGGGTTTGCCTTTAATATTTATGGGTTTCCACTTGTAAATCCATGATTCACATGCTATGATGATTTTGCAACATCAAGAACATCCTGACAGCTGCCCAACCGAGTCGGGGGGAACAACGATGAACACGATCAACAATGACAGAGCAATGAAAAAATCCAAGACTCAGATCTGTTCCGCGCTGATGAAGCTTCTTCAGACGAAACCGTATCGCAGGATCACGGTTTCACAGATATGCGACTATGCCGGCGTCTCCAGGCCGACTTTTTACAAAAACTTTGACACGATGGATGCCGTCGTTCGTTACAAGCTGCAGCAGATTAAGAAAAATTATCTGCGGGACCACTCGCGCTCCGGCGATATCCGCGCGCTTCTTACGGATTTTTATGCCTTTGTCCGAAGCAATCCGGAAATCAATCTGCTGCTTACCAAAGGCAAGCTGTATTACATCTTTGAAGACATTCTCCGGGAAGACTGCCAGGCCGATATGGCAAAGATCAAAGAGCAGACACCTGACCGTGCAGTCGCCGAGTACCTTCCGGGATACCTTTCCGCGACCGTTGTCTCGCTGCTGAAAAAGTGGGTCGAGTCCGGATACGAGCAGACGCCGGAACAAATGGGAGAGTTTGTGTCGAAGCTGGTCGACGGATATGAGGCGCTGTCCTCGCCGAGGACAGCCGTAAATCGGAAAACAGCCGCAGCGAGAGCATATCGGATATTCTCAACAATATTCCCACCGGCGTGTGCGTGCTGTTCATGCCCGACGAAACGCATCAGAGGATTCTTTTTGCCAATACGCAGCAAATGAGGCTTATAAGCCCCAACATACAGGCGCCAGAAAAGATGGATCCGCAAAAAAACGCACTTCGCGCCGCATATTACGAAAACGCATACAGCGGCGTACACCCGGATTATCTGCCCGTTGCACAGGAAGCATTCCGGAAGGGCTTTAACGAAAAGAGGTTTCTGATCCCGCCGATCCGGCTCAAAACCGGCAGCGGAGATTATATCTGGGTCGCCATGGACGTGACGCTTCGGGAGAATCTGCCGGACGGCAAGCTGTTCTATGCCTCTTATCGCGATATTTCCAAAGAAATGCAGCTGCAGCAGGAGCTTGAGCTGCAGCGGCAGAAAAATATGGAACAGACGCTGCTGGATACCATTGGCCGTCTGCCGGCTTGCTCCGCACTGTATCGGGAGGAGTCCAACGGCACGCTGATTCCGGAGAGTTTCTCTGAAGAATTGCTCAATTTTCTCGGGTATTCGCCCGAAAACGCCGCTGAGATAAAAGGAAAAGACCTGCTGCAGTCTGTCCACCCGGAAGACCGGGAAAGGATCTTGCAGGCGCTGGAGAACGTACGCGAGAACGGCGCGACGCACGGTGCCGTGCTCCGACTCCTTATCAGGAATGAAGGCTTTAAATGGGTCAGCGCTGCCTTGACGCGCTTTACCTTTTCGGAAGAGAAATACCTTTATATT
>Ga0183095_11490_pt1 | contig 16658 bp, 18 predicted proteins | sample BioMet4_FD_130346 | JGI IMG/M metagenome (GOLD analysis project Ga0183095, IMG submission 130346) | Microbial communities from bioreactor (seeded with sewage sludge) at LBNL, California, USA - Biofuel metagenome 4 (v2) (version 3) | ecosystem: Engineered > Bioreactor > Anaerobic > Unclassified ...
CTCGTTTTTCGCGCCCGCCGGGGCTTCGAAGGCGGAGGACGATCATGATTGAGACCCTTCGCCGTCTGGAATCCGCGAAGCTGGTGGCAATCCTGCGCGGCGTTCCCCTGGACAAGGCCGAGGCCGTGGCGACGGCCCTGGCGAGAGGCGGGATCACGGCCATCGAGGTCACCTTCAACACCCCGAACGCCCCCGACATCATCCGCTTGCTGGACCTCCGGCTGGGAGACGGCGTCCTGCTGGGCGCGGGAACGGTGCTGACCGCCGGCGAGGTCCGGGCGGCCAAGCAGGCCGGGGCCCGTTTCATCCTGTCCCCGAACGTGAAGCCCGAGGTCATTGCCGACACGAAGGCCCTCGGCCTGGTTTCCGTGCCGGGCGCCATGACCCCGACCGAGGTGATGACCGCCCATGAGGCCGGGGCGGACATCATCAAGATCTTCCCCGCGGGATCCCTCGGCCCCGGCTACGTCAGGAATCTGCTCGGCCCCATGGCCTGGGGAAAGTTCATGGCCGTGGGCGGCGTGGATATCGGCAATGCGGCGGAATTCTTCCGGGCCGGAGCCATGTCCGTCGGCATCGGCGGCAGCCTGACGAAGCCCGCTCTGATCCGGGACGGGGACTGGAAGGCGCTTGCCGTGCTGGCGGCGCGGTTCGTCGAGAGTGTCGCGGGGGCGGAACGGGCCTGAAACCGATCCGGCTGCGGCCATCCGCTTTTGCGGAAGAACAGGGAGAGGTCCCCGGCTCAAGCTCCGAGGACCGTGCGTGACGGAGGCCATCCTCCGAAGAAGGACAGTTAATAACCAAATGGAGACGTCGCATGAAAAAGCTACTTGTGCTTTGCCTGTCAGCCTTTATGCTTACAGCATTCGGTACGCCGTCGCTGGCGGCGCAGAAAAAATACACGGTCCGTGTCGCTTATTATTTCCCGACAAGCCATCCGGCGCATAAGTCTCTCGAATTCTTCAAGCAGAACGTCGAAAAGGACAGCAACGGCGCCATCCAGATTCTTCTGTTCCCGAACAACCAGCTCGGCAACGAAGAGACCTTCATCGATTCGATCAAGCGCGGCATCGTCCAGATGGCGGTTTCCGGCGGCCTGGTCAAGAAGGACGAGATCAAGCTCGCCCTTGTCGAACCGCCCTTCGTCTTCGAAACCTGGAAACAGGCGAAAGCCGCCTACACCGGCCCGATCGGCAAGGAAATCATCGGCGACTACACCAAGAAGACCGGCGTGATGGTCGTCGGCTATTCCGTGAACGGTTTCCGCGAGCTTTCGTGCAATTTCCCCCTGAACGGCATGGACGATCTCGCGAAGATGAAGATCCGCGTTCCCACCAACGAGATCTACGTCAACATGTTCAAGGCCCTGGGAACCACGCCGGTCATGATGCCGATGGGCGAAATCTACAACTCGCTCGAAACCAACGTGGTGGACGGTCAGGACAATCCCTATTCGACGGTCCGTTCCACGGGGTGGTGGGAAGTCCAGAAATACATGCTGGAAACCCACCACATGTTCGTGGCCAACCCCTGGCTCGTGAACAAGAAGTTCTTCGAGAGCATGCCCGCCGACCTGCAGAAGGTCTTCATGGACAACGTCGCCAAGGCCATCGAACACAACTGGTCGATCTCGGAAAAGGATGACCTGGAATCCAAGCAGTTCATCGAATCCAAGGGCCTGAAGATCGTTACGCCCGGCCCGGAACTGCGCGCGAAGATGAAGGCTTCCCTGAAGGATTTCTACGAGTGGTACTACAAGTTCGTGCCGGGTTCCAAGGAAATCATCGCCAAGATGGAAGCCCTCCCGAGGTAATTCCAGGGTGACCGGAGCATCTTTCCACACCACACGCCACAAGTCGGCAGGCCGGAAACGGCCTGCCCATCTTCGGAACCGCCGCGAGGCCTGTCTAGGGAGGTCGGCATGAAAAGCGTATTTTCAGGTATCGGTCATCTTTACAAGATAATTCTTGGATCCGTACTTGGATGCATGGTCCTGATCGTTTTCGTCAATGTCGTTCTGCGGAAATTCTTTCATTCCGGCATTTCCTGTACCGAAGAAGGTTTGCGCTACCTCTTCGTCTGGATGTCCTATCTCGGGATCGTCGCGGCCTTCAAGACCCATGAACATATCCGGGTGACGATGCTGGTGGACATGCTGTCCCCGAAAACCCGGGAAGCTCTCGGCTTCGTCATGAACATCGTCATCCTCTATGCGCTCTGGTTCTGCACGAAGGGCGGCTTCATCTACATCGACGCCAATGCCGGAACCTACGGCGAGCTTGTCAAGATTCCCTATTACCTGGTCATTTCCGCCATCATCTTCGCCTGCGTCACCATCGCGGTCCTGACCCTCTGCGAGATGGCGCAGCAGGCGAAGACGCTTTTTTCCCGGGAGAAATAGCGATGGAATTCTTCGTCTTCCTGGCCTCCCTGTTCGTCCTTCTGTTCACCGGCATTCCGATCGGCTTCGTCCTCATGCTGTGCGCCATCGTCATGATGGTCTACATGGGGCTGAGCGACGCCATGATCCTCGCCCAGCAGATGATCGACGGCACCTCCAACTACATTCTGACCGCCATCCCGTTCTTCATCCTGGCCGGCGAGATCATGCACCACGGCGGCATCTCCCGCAGGCTGGTCGCCTTTGCCGAACTGGTCGTCGGACGGGCCCGGGGCGGTCTCGGCTACGTGACCATTCTCGCCAGCATCCTGTTCGCCGGGCTTTCCGGGGTCGCCATCGCCGACGTTTCGGCCCTGGGCAGCATCCTCATTCCCCTGATGGTCGAGGCGGGCTATCGCCGGGACCGCTCGACGGGCCTGGTCTGCGCCAGCTCCCTGATGGCGCCCATCATCCCCCCGAGCCTGCCGCTCATCGTCCTCGGCGTGACGGTGGAGCTTTCGATCGGCAAGCTGTTCATGGCGGGCATCGTCCCCGGGCTCTTCCTGGGGCTTTGCCTGATGGGCACGTGGTTCTTCGTCGTCCGCAAGGACGGCTACTCCCAGGCCGTGAAGGTTCCCAGGGAACAGGTCGTCCCGATCATCCTCGATGCCATACCGGCCATGATCATGCCCGTCATCATCATCGTGGGCATCCGTTTCGGCTATTTCACCCCGACCGAGGGCGGGGCGGTCGCGGCCGTCTATGCCCTGCTGGTCGCGGTCTTCATCTACCGGGAAATGTCCGTGGCCGCTCTCATGGAGTCCCTCTACAACGCGGCCAAGGGCGCCGCCACGGTGATGTTCATCGTCGCCACCGCCTATACGATCGGCTGGCTGATCACCATCGCCCAGGTTCCCCAGCACCTGATCGCCATGTTCGAGGGCCTGACCGAAAGCCCGGTCCTGCTGCTTCTGACCCTGAACGTCCTGCTGCTTCTGCTGGGTACGGTGCTGGACCTCACGCCCATCATCCTGATCTTCGCCCCGGTGATTTTCCCGCTGATCCGGGCGGCCCACATCGACCCCTACTACTTCTCGATCGTGATGATCCTGAATCTGTGCATCGGGCTGCTCACGCCTCCGGTGGGGACGGTGCTTTACGTCGGCTGTTCCGTCAGCGGTCTCAAGCTCGGAAACATCGTCCGCGGGATCAAGCCCTTCCTCCTGGTGGAGGTCGCCGTCCTTCTGCTCATGATTCTGTTCCCGCCGCTGATTACCGTGCCGCTTCGCTTCCTCGGCTGATGACAAATCTGAGGTGAAGATCATGTCCGACTCCCGTTTGTTCCACGAACGCATCGCGGAATCCCGCCCGGCCTTCGAAAAGATGTGCGGCCGGACGGAGATCCCGCTTTTCCGCCGGGCCCGCCAGCACTTCCCGCGCGAGCGCGTGGCCGACGTCGCCCGGGCCGCGCGGGAGACCCTGAACGGACCGGGCTGCCTGGATCGGGTCGAACCGGGAATGCGGATCGCCGTCTGCGTCGGCAGCCGGGGCATCGCCGATATCCCGACCCTGACCGCCGTTACGGTGGCCGCGTTGAAGGAGGCCGGTGCCGTTCCCTTCATCGTGCCCGCGATGGGAAGCCACGGGGGCGCCACCGCCGAGGGACAGAAGGACATGCTCGCCGGCCTCGGGGTGACCGAAGCCGCCTGCGGCGCGCCGGTCGTCAGCTCGATGGAGGTCCGCCGGATCGGCGAAGTGTCGCTGACCATCAAGGAGACGCCGGTCACCGTTCCGGTCTATCTGGACGCCAACGCCCTGGATGCCGACGGCATCGTCCTGGTGCAGAGGATCAAGCCGCACACCGCCTTCCGCGGTCCCTACGAAAGCGGGCTCTGCAAGATGCTGGCGATCGGATTGGGCAAGCACCGGGGGGCGATGGCCTATCACCGTTACGGCTTCGGCCCCTTTGCGGAGATGGTGCCCCTGGTCGCGGCGGAGGTCCTGCGGAAGGCCCCGGTCCTGTTCGGCCTCTCGGTCGTGGAGAACGCCTTTCACGAGATCGCCCATGTCGAGGCCATCCCCGCCGCCGCCATCCTGAGCCGCGAGCCTCCCCTGCTGAGGAAGGCGTTCGCCCTGATGGGCAAGATCTTTTTCGATCACCTCGACGTGCTCATCGTGGAGGAAATCGGCAAGAATTTCAGCGGCGACGGCATGGACCCCAACATCACCGGCACCTATCCGACCCCCTATGCCGGCAAGGGCCTGGATGTGGAAAGCCGGGTGGTGCTGCGCCTGTCCAAGGAAACCCACGGCAATTCCATCGGCCTGGGGATGGCGGACTTCTCCACGGTCCGGACCTTTCTCCAGGCGGAGCCCATCGCGACCTACACCAACTCCATGACCTCGCGGGTTTCGGGGGTGGCGAAGATTCCCCTGCTGATGCCGGACGACGAGATGGCGATCAAGGCGGCGATCTACAAATCCACCAGCCCGACCGCCGACCATCCGCGCATCGTGAAGATCCGCAACACCGAGGAGGTGGAGTCCGTGGAGATTTCCGAGGCCCTCTGGCCCGAGGCCGAGGCACGGGCGGACGTGACCCTGGAAGGCGAGCCGTTTGCCTTGCGCTTCGGCGCGGACCGGATGCTTTTGCCTTAGAAGGCTGCGATGAACGTTTGCGACGCCGACTGGCGTCGCGGTGCCCGGGTGACTTGAAGGAGAGTTGAAAGATGAAGGCGCTGGTATATGCGGGACCGCGGAAGGTTGAGGTTCGGGAGGTAGCCAAGCCCGGGCCGCGAGCGGGGGCGGTGAAGGTGGGGATGCGCTACTGCGGGGTGTGCGGGTCGGACATCGGGATTTATGCGGGCAAGCACCCGCGGGCGAAGGCGCCGCTGGTTCTGGGGCACGAGTTTGTGGGTGTGGTGGAGGAGGGGAACGGGAGCGGCCGGTTTACGGCGGGGGACCGGGTGGTGGCGTATCCGCTGCTGTCGTGCGGGACGTGCCTGGCGTGCCGGACGGGGACGCCGCACGTGTGCCGGAGCCTGCGGCTGATCGGGATCGACGTGGACGGGGGGATGGCGGAAAGCGCGTGGATTGACGAGGGGGTGCTGTTCAAGGTTCCCGGGTCGCTGTCGGACAAGGCTGCGGCGGTGGTTGAGCCGCTGGCGGTGATTGTGCATGCCCTGCACCAGGCGCGCTTCAAGGTTCTGGATTCGGCGGTGATCACGGGGGCGGGGCCGATCGGCATTCTGACCGGGATCGTGCTGAAGCAGGGCGGGGCGTCGCGGATTGTGATCTCCGACATCGACGAGGGGCGGCTGGAGATGTGCCGCGCGTTCGGGTTCGAGACGGTGAACGGCCGGACGGCGAGCGTGGTGGACTATGTGGCGGAGACCACGGGCGGCGAGGGCATGGACCTGGTGTTCGAGTGCAGCGGGTCGGAGGGCGCGGCGGCGGAGATGACCAAGCTGGCGCGGATCCGGGGGACGATCTGCATGACCGGGGTGCACAAGGCGCCCCATGCGGTGGACCTGATGGAGATCAACTTCAAGGAACAGACGCTGGTGGGGACGCGGGTCTACACCCAGCACGAATTCGGCGAGACGGTGGCCTATGCGGCGACGATCGGCAAGGAGCTGGAAGCGATCGTGACCCAGGTGGTTCCGCTGACGGGATCGGAAAAGATTTTCGAGATGATCGCGGATCCGGCGGTGCGGACGGTCAAGGTTCTGGTGGACTGCAGGAAGTGAGCGGGGAGGGCAAGGTGAGGAACCTGTTCGACGTGAGCGGCAGGAAGGCGATGGTGACGGGGGGCACGCGCGGGCTGGGCCGGGGCATGGCGGAGGCGCTGCTGGAGGCGGGTGCGGAGGTGGTGATCTTCGGCAGCGGGAAGACGGCGGGAACCGTGGCGCGGGAGTACGCGGACAAGGGGTTCAGGTGCCACGGGGTGACGGCGAACCTGGGGGATGAGGGCAGCCGCGAGGCCGGGTTTGCGGCGGCGCTGTCCCTTCTGGGGGGCCGGGTGGACATTCTGGTCAACGCGGCGGGGATCCAGCGCCGGCACAAGTGCGAGGAGTTCCCGGTCTCCGACTGGCAGGAGGTGATCGACGTCAACCTGACGGCGGCGTTCGCGATGTGCCAGCTGGCGGGGCGGGTGATGCTGGCCCAGGGCGGCGGCAAGATCGTCAACATCGCCTCGATGCTGAGCTTCTTCGGGGGCTTCACGGTTCCGGCCTATGCGGCGAGCAAGGGCGGGGTGATGCAGCTGACCCGGGCGCTGGCCAACGAATGGTCGGGCCGGGGTGTGAACGTGAACGCGCTGGCGCCGGGCTACATGGACACCGAGATGAACACCGCGCTGGTGGCCGATGCGGGACGCAGCACGGAGATTCTCGCCCGCATCCCCGCCCACCGCTGGGGGCTGCCCGAGGACATGAAGGGACCGGTTCTGTTTCTGGCCTCGCGGGCGTCCGACTATCTGGACGGGGCGATCATCCCGGTGGACGGCGGTTATCTGGGCCGCTAGGCGGCGAGCTTTTCTTTCAAGGGACGTATCCGATGAAAATCGTCATTTCCGACTGCGACCACGCCTCCATGGACATCGAGACCGGGGTTCTGGGCCAGGCGGGCCTGGGCTTCACCCTGTTCCAGTGCAAGAGCGAAGACGATGCCATCGCCCGGTGCAAGGGGGCGAACATCATCCTCAACCAGTACACCCCGATGACGCGGCGGGTGATCGCGGCGCTTTCGCCGGAGCTGAAGCAGATCGTCCGCTACGGGGTGGGGGTGAACAACGTGGACCTGGCGGCGGCGACGGACCACGGGGTGCAGGTCTGCAACGTGCCGGACTACAGCATGGACGAGGTGTCGGACCAGGCGCTGGCGATGATGCTGGCCCTGGCGCGCAAGCTGGTGCCGATGGCGGAGGCGACGCGGGCCGGGGCGTGGGACTATCAGAAGGCGATCCCGCTCTACCGGCTGTCGGAACGGACGGTGGGGGTGATCGGGCTGGGACGGATCGGGCGGCGCTTTGCGGAAAAGGTCCGGGCCCTGGCGAAGACGGTGATCGGCTACGACCCGGTGTACGTGCCGAACGCCAAGGACGGCAGCGACTTCATCCGGGCGGTGTCGCTGGACGAACTGCTGAAGACGGCGGACCTGGTGTCGATCCACTGCCCGCTGACCGAGGGAACCCGGCACCTGATCGACGCAAAGGCGCTGGCGAAGATGAAGCCCGCCGCGATGATCGTGAACGTGTCGCGCGGAGGGATCGTGGACGAGGACGCCCTGGCCGACGCGCTGGCGGCGAAGAAGCTGGCGGGCGCGGCCCTGGACGTGGTGGAGAACGAACCCCTGCCCGCCGGTTCCCGGCTGCGGGGGTTCGATACCTGCCTGCTGACCCCGCACATCGCCTGGTACTCCGAAGAGGCCGGCCTGGAACTCAAGCGCAAGGTCGCCGAAGAGGCCCTGCGCATGGCCAAGGGCCAGCCCGTCCGCTATCCCGTCAACCGCCTGTCGTGATCTCGGCCTGAAAGACAGGAAGGCGAAAAAAACCAATCCTGCGGGGGATAGGGAGGGGGGAACAGGTGTATGCCGAAGGGCATATCCCGGTATGAAAATCGTACGTTCTGGAATGTCCCCGGTTTTGAGTTTGGTAAAGGTGAACGGAAAAAGAAACCGAATCGTCAAATGAATCAGGTGAAGGAGATTTCCCATGAAATGGATGCGAGCCGGTATGTTGGCCGGTGTTTGCGCCCTGGCGTGGAATATGGCGGCTGTGGGCCCGGCCTCTGCGGCGGGAAAGGTTGTGCCGCTTAAGTTTGCCAATGTGACGTCTCAATCCGCCAAGGACGCGGGGTTGGTCTTCAAGAAGATTGCGGAGGAGGAATCCGGGGGAACGCTCAAGATCAACCTGTTCCCGGACAACCAGCTCGGGGACGACCGGGTCGCCGTCGAATCGACGGTGTTCGGGGATATCGACATCGCCGCCAGTTCGACGAGCCCGCTTGCGACGATGTTCCCGGACTTTTACGTCTTCGATGCCCCCTTCCTCTTCCTGACAAGCCAGGGGACCTACAAGGCTCTTGACGGCCCGACCGGTCGGGAAATCCTCAAGGGGATGGAAAGCAAGGGTCTGAAAGGACTGGCCTTCTGGGAGAACGGCTTCAGGAACTTCACGAACAACAAGGTCGCGGCGCGCAAGCCTGAAGACGTGGCGTCGATGAAAATCCGCACCATGGAAAACGAGATTCATCTGGCCGCCTGGAAGGCGTTCGGGGCGAATCCCACCCCCATGGCTTTTACGGAGCTGTTCACCGCCCTCCAGCAGGGAACCGTCGACGGGGAAGAGAATCCCCTCGGGATCATCGACGGCAACAAGTTCCAGGAAGTCCAGAAGTACGTTTCCCTGACCCAGCACGTCTATACCCCCTATCTGATCTGCATGAATCTCAAGAAATACAATTCCCTGACCGCTGCGCAGAAGGCCGCGATCGACAAGGCAACCGTGGAATCGACCAAGTTCCAGCGCCAGCGCTCCCAGGAGTATGAGCACCAGATCATGGGCAAGCTGAAGGCGGCGGGGGTGGTCGTGACCGAACTCACGCCCGAGGATAAGGCCGCCTGGCGGAAGCGCGTCGTGGACGCCAAGCTGTATGATCTCGTCAAGCGCAAAATGAAACATCCGGAATACGTGGATGACTTTCTGAAGAAGTAGGGGGGAACTCTACGTCCTGTCCCTTCCGGACGGATTCCGTCTGTCGCGTGACTGCGAAGGTCCCTGCCGCGCTGTTAGTACGGCAGGGGCCTATGGTGATCCTTATGGTTTTCCTTTCCGGTGGAATCAGGATGTGCGATGGAGTCGATACATGAAAAGAATCATTGGTGTACTTGACGAGTACCTGGAAGTTTCCATTTGCATATTTCTTATGTCGTCTATGACGTTGATTCTGGGCGTCCAGGTCTTCATGAGATATGTCGTGCATAATTCGTTGTCGTGGTCGGAAGAGGCTGCGCGATATATCTTTATATGGCTCATTTACATCGGCATCAGCTACGGTGCGAAAATCATGAAGCACATCCGGATCGAGGCCGCCCTCGGCCTTTTTCCGAGAACCATGCGTCCGTATGTCGAAATTATCGGTGACATTCTGTTCTTGGGTTTTTCCCTCTTCGTCGTCTATTCCTCGTGGGGGATTGTGCAGAAACAGATTCTTCTCGGACAATTGTCTCCCGCCATCCAGATGCCGATGTGGTTCGTCTACTCCGCACCCCTCGTCGGATTTTCGTTGACGGCCATACGTGAGGTCCAGGCGATCGTCTACCGCTGGACCCTTGTGCGCAGGGAGGGCTGAGCGGTGGTTACCGGTACCCTTCTCGTCACGCTGATCCTCTTCCTGATTCTGGAAGTTCCGGTCGGCATTGCCATCGGCATTTCTTCCCTGGCCGCGATATTGGTGGGCGACAGCCTTTCTGTGGGCTTCATTCCCCAGACGTTGGTTTCCAGCACCGATTCCTTCCCGATCATGGCCATCCCGCTGTTCATTCTGGCGGGCGAACTGATGGGAGCGGGCGGCGTCTCACGGCGGATTCTCGCCGTGGCCAACGTGTTTTTCGGCCGGATTCCCGGTGGACTCGCCATCGTGACGGTGGTGGTCTGCATGTTTTTCGCCGCGGTGTCCGGTTCCGGTCCCGCCACCGTGGCGGCGGTGGGCGGCATGGTGGTGCCCACCATGATCAAGAAAGGCTACGGCAAGTCGTTCGTCCTTGCGCTCATTGCCGCGGCCGGAAGTATCGGCGTGATCATTCCGCCGAGCATCCCGATGGTGATCTTCGGGGTTACCACCGCCACATCGATCAGCGATCTCTTTCTCGGCGGCTTCGGCCCGGGCTTCCTGATCGGGTTTGCCCTGATCTTCTGGTGCCATTTCTACTGCAAGAAGATGGGCTGGCGCGGCGACGACGAGCCCTTCAGTTGGGACAGGGCCAGGAAGTCTCTCTCCGAGGCGAAATGGGCGCTGCTCAACCCCCTGATCATCCTGGGCGGCATCTATGCCGGGGTCTTCACGCCCACCGAGGCGGCGGCGGTGGCCGCGATCTATGCCTTCGTCTGCGGCGTGTTCATCCACAGGGAACTGACCTTCAAGACGATCCTGGCCCCGATCGGCAGTGCCTGTTCGACCACCGGCACCACGATGGTCATTCTCGGTTGCGCCTCGGCCTTCACGCGCATCCTGACCATCGAGCAGATTCCGACGATGATTACCGAATGGCTGATCCACATCACCCAGAACGGGATCATCATCCTGCTGCTGATCAACATCCTGCTCCTGATCGTGGGCTGCTTCATGGATACGACGCCGGCCATTCTGGTCCTGGCCCCCATCCTGCTGCCGGTGGCGATGTCCATCGGGGCCGATCCGATTCACTTCGGCTTGATCATGGTCGTGAACCTGTCGATCGGCTTCATCACCCCGCCGCTCGGCATCAATCTGTTCGTGGCCGCGCGGGTGGGGGCGGTGCCCCTTGAGACCGTCACGCGAGGCATCATCCCGTTCATTCTCGTGATGATCGCCTGCCTGCTTGTCGTCACCTATGTTCCCGCGGTCACCTTGGCCCTGCCGCATCTGCTGAAGTCGTAAGACAAAGGCGGCGATGCACGAAAGCGCATCGCCGCCTGCGGACGACATGAGCCGCCGGTTTCTGCCCTAGGGCATCCGGACCTTGACCACCACCTTGCGCACCGGCGTGCCCTTGCCGATCGCGCAGCCGGGGCGGTGGATGTCCCAGGGGAAGAAGATCGCGAAGGCCCCGGCGGACAGCACCAGATCGGTTTCCCCCGCCGGGTCGGCGAAGAAGGCGATGTCCTTTTCCGTCAGCAGGTCCTCGGCCGGTTTCGCCCCGTGGGGCAGGGGGGCATAGCCGATGGCCTCCTCGCCGCTGACCACGTACTGGATGTCGATGTATTTTTTGTGGGCCTCGGGGCGGCGTTTGGCCTTGGGTTCGGGCACGTACTCCGACACCAGGGCGAACAGGTCGTCGCCCGCGATCTCGTGACGGCCCGGTTCGGCCCGGGCAAAGTCGGTCTTTTCGAGATAGCGCAGGCCCTTGAGCAGTTCCGGGGCATAGAAGCCCCGTTCGTCGGCGAGGAATGCGATTCGGCTGAGTATCATGATCCTTGATCCTTGCACCGCCCGTCGGGGGCGGAGTTTCCGTTGCGGTTGAAGATCCTAGACGATGTCGGCGAATGCGTCGGGCGTCGCCTCCCTGGGAATGATCGCGCCGCGGTAGAGGACCACCGCTCCCGCCACCCGGTGGGCGCGCCTGACCGCCTCGTCGGCGGCGAGGCCGAGGGTGCGGCCCAGCAGATAGGCGGCGCTGAAGGAATCCCCGGCCGCGGTGGTGTCCACCACGCGCTCCACCTTGACCGCCGGCACGGTGAAACGCTTGCCGCCGGAGATCACGGTACAGGGCTTGGCCCCGTCCTTGACCACCACCTCGACCTTGGGGTCGGCGGCGAAGCGGGCCGCCGCCGCATCGGCGTCGGGTTCGAGGCCCAGGACCGCCAGTTCCTCCACGGTCATCAGGACGCATGTGCTGATCCCGATCATCCGCTCGTAGAGGGCGCGGGCGGTGGCCGGGTTCTCCCACAAGAGCGGACGGTAGTTGCAGTCGAAGAACACCCGGGTCCCCGTCTTGGCGATCGCCTCCAGGCGCGCGAGCAGGCGTTCGCGGCTTTTCGGCCTGAGCACCGCCAGGCTGATGCCGCTCAGGTAGATCGCCGAGAATTGCGAAAGCGACTCCAGCAGGGCGTCGGACCCTTCGCATTCGAAGCATTCGCGCACCGCGGCGTCGCTGCGCCAGTAATAGAAGTGCCGTTCCCCCGAGGGATCCAGCCGGATTATGTACAGCCCCGGCCGTTTCCCGGGACGGCGCAGGACGAGATCGTGGCCGACGTTCTGCGCCTCCCAGAAGGCGACCATCGCATCGCTGTAGGGATCGTCGCCCACCGCGCTGACGTACTGGACGAAGCGGCCCATCTTTTCGCCCAGGCGGGCCATGTAGGCGGCGGTGTTGAAGGTGTCGCCGCCGAAGGTCATCGAGATCGTGCCGTCGGCCTTTTCCTGAAGCTCGATCATGCATTCGCCGATCATGGCGATGGTGAAGGGTTTTGGCTGCAAGGTTCCTGCCTCTGCCGGTTGGATGGAAACGGGCCGCGAAAACCGCGAAGACGGGAAGGACAACCCGTTTCCCGTGCCAATAAATCGATAAATTATGTGACATCTCCGGCAGAAAATCCAGGAGGATATGGCAAGATATGGGGCAAGATGCCAATATGTGGAACAAATCCGCAAGGACAGATGAAATTGCGACGGCCGACACGGCCATGCCCCTGGATTGTGCCGCAACGACGATCCAGATTGATTTGACGAAAGGGAGAACGTCGCCATGAAGAAACATGTCGTGGTTTACAAACCGTTGCCGCCGGAACTTCTGTTGCGCCTGAAGCGGGACTACCAGGTCAGCGAGTTCGCCCGCATCGACGCGACCAACCGCACCGCGTTCCGAGAGGCCCTCTGCCGGGCCGAGGGCGCGATCGGCGCCGGGGTGACGATGGATGCGGAAACCCTGGCGGGGACGGACCGGCTGAGGATTCTCTCCACGGTTTCGGTGGGGTTCGATTCCTTCGATCTCGCCTGCCTCAGGGCCAGGGGGATTCTGCTCACCCACACCCCGGACGTGCTGACGGAGACAGTGGCCGATCTGGTGTTCGCCCTGATTCTCGCGGCGGCACGGCGAATCGTCGAGACCGCGGCCTACGTGAAGGCGGGGAACTGGCGGGGAAGCGTTCCCGAGGCGATGTTCGGCACCGACGTCCATCACCGCACCCTGGGCCTGCTCGGGATGGGGCGGATCGGCCTGGCGGTGGCCCGGCGGGCCGCCCTGGGGTTCGGGATGCGGGTGATCTACGACGACCACAAGACCGTGCCCCGGGCGGAACGGGATTTCGGGGCGGAACGGCGGTCGTTCGCGGACGTTCTGGCCGAGGCCGACGTGGTGGTCGTGCTGCTGCCGCTCAGGCCGGAGAACGAGCACCTGATCGACGCCCGGGCCTTTGCCCGGATGAAGCCCACCGCGATCTTCGTCAACGCCGCCCGCGGCCGGGTGGTGGACGAGGTCGCCCTGGTCGCGGCGCTTCGCGATGGGCGGATTCGCGCCGCCGGCCTGGACGTGTTCGAGAAGGAGCCGCTGCCCGCCGATTCCCCGCTGCTGTCGCTGGCGAACGTGGTCGCGGTGCCGCACATCGGTTCCGCCACCCGCGAAACCCGCGAGGCGATGGCGGCGATGGCGGTGGACGACCTGATCGCCGGTCTGGAAGGAAGAAAGCCCGCCCACCTGGTGGACGAAAGCGTGTGGAAGGGGTGAGACGAGGACGGACCGCCCGGCATCCCTGCCGGGCGGTCCCGTGCCGGGGAGGACGGTCCCCTTACGGCATCACCATGCCGCCGTTGACGTCGATCACCTGGCCGGTGATGTAGCCGCTCAGGGTGTCGCTGGCCAGGAACAGGTAGGCGCCGACCATGTCTTCCGGCTCGGCCAGGCGGCCGAGCGGGATTCCCGCCTTCCAGCCTTCCATGGCGGCCTTGGGGGTGTCCTTGTGGAAGGCGGTCACCACCACGCCGGGCGCCACCGCGTTGACCCGCACGTTGAAGGGCGCCAGTTCCTTCGCCAGGCTCTTGGTGATGGTGTGGACGAAGCCCTTGGAGCTGGCGTACATCGAGGTGCCGGGACCGCCGCCGTGGCGGGCCGCCACCGAGCCGGTGTTGACAATCGCCCCGTGCATCTGCTTCTCGAAATAGGGGATCGCCGCTCTCGACGCCGCCACCACCGAGCGGACGTTGAGGTCCAGCACCGCATCCACCAGGGCGTCCTCGTTGTCCGCCGCCTTGGTCCGGCGGACCAGGCCGCCCGCATTGTTGACCAGCACGTCCAGGCGGCCGAAGGCGAGGGCGGCCTCGTCCACCACGCGCTTGGCTTCGGCCGATCGGGTGACGTCGCCCTGCAGCAGAATTGCCTCGCCGCCGGCCTTCTTGATCTCGGCCACCACCTTTTCGCCCTCGGCGCGGCTCTTGTTGCAGTGGACCGCCACCCGGGCGCCCAGGGCCGCAAAGGCCTTGGCCACCGCGGCACCGATGCCGGTGGACGATCCCGTCACCAGGACCGCCTTGCCGGCCAGATCCTCGAAATAGTTTTTCATCCCATCGCTTCCTTCTCGTCGTTCGCAACGCCCGTCGCCGGGCGGGGCCCGGTTACCTGGGGGCCTTGACCGGCAGGCCGTGCTTGGCCATCAGGGCCAGATAGTCCTCGCGCGGCGGCACGAAGATGTCGATGCCCTTGAATCCGGTGGTGGTCTTGCCGCCGTGCATCATGTTCGAGGGATGGATGCAGACGTCGCCCGCCTCCATGTGGAAGGTTTCGTCGCCGCAGACGTGGTCCTCGGTCCCTTCGAGGACGATCAGCACCTGCATGGCTTCGTGCTTGTGCATCGGGAAGACGCAGTTCGGCGGATTCTCGATGAAGCTGAACAGCACCCCGTCGGCCGCCAGGAACCGGGTCTGGGACTCCTTGGTCAGGGGGACCAGGGGGATGTCCTTGATGGTGGTGCAGTATTTCGACTTCTTGTTGGCGCTGTAGGTCATGTCGTCTTCTCCTTGGTCGATGTGGTCCGACGGGCGGGCGGTCCGGCCCGTCCTGTCTTTCGAAGATTCCCCCGGCCGGGCCGACGGTTTCCCCGATGCCCCTTGTCCCGCGCCTATCCCTTCACCAGGATGCCGGAGATCGCCGCGGCCTCGCGGCGGACCGCCGCGATCTCCGGGGCGATCCCCCGGTCGGTGAAGATGTAGGACGGAAAGGCGATGCTTACCGCCCCGATCACCTTGCCCGGCGAGTCGAAGATCGGCGCCGCCACGCACATCACCCCGCGGGTGATTTCCTCGCGGTCGATGGCATAGCCGTCGGTGCGGACGCGGGCCAGTTCCTCGCGCAGCCTGTCCGGCTCGGTGATGGTGTTCGGGGTGATCGCGTCCAGCGGCCGGGTCAGGAACCGCTCCCGGTCCTCGGCCTTGGCGAAGGCGAGCAGGGTCTTGCCCATGGCCGTGCAGTGCAGGGGGAAGCGCTTGCCCACCTCGGAGAACAGCTTGATGCCGTAGTCCGGGGTTTCGATCTTGTCCAGGTAGACGCCGGCCGCGCCGTCGCGAATCCCCAGGTGCGCCGCATGGTGGGTGACCTCGTGCAGGGCCTGAAGGTGGGAATGGGCCAGGGTCCGCAGGTCGAAGTTGCCCGTCACCTCGCTGCCCAGGCCCGCAAGCTTCAGGCTGCCGCGGTAGCGCGCGGTGTGGGAGGAAAAGCTCAACACCCCCAGGCCGACCAGTTCCTTGAGGATGCGGTGGGTGCTGGCCTTTGGGGTTGCCGTGGCCGCCACGATCTCGGCAAAGGTCATGCCGCCCGCCTGGTGGGAAACGACGGTTTCGATGATCATGAAAGCCTTTTGCAGGGTGCTCATGGGATGGTGCCGTCCGCCTTGTTGTCCGTTCCGATGGTTCCTTTTGATTTAAAGCCTTCCCTCACCGCCCGGAAGCCCTGAACGATGTTGCGGATCGAATAGGCGACCATGATGAAGCCGGCGATCGGCATCGGCGCGTACCACCAGCTCATCGGCCACGACAGGATCGGCGAGGTCCGGCAGGCCGAAAGGGTCATGTCCAGGCTGGAACTGGCGAAGCAGAGGATGAACAGGGCGGTGAGAATCTCCAGGCCCAGGGTGAAGATCCGCCCGGACGGGCGGCCGGCCAGCCGGTCGGCGATCATCGTGATCTTGAAGTGGTCGTTCTCGCGCCAGAGTTCGGCCGAGGCCAGAAACACCAGGGCCGCCATCAGCCATTCGATGACCTCGTCCGACCAGCTCAGCTTGGCGATCGGGACGAAGCGGATGAAGACGACGCCGCTCAGGATGAAGATCAGGGCGATCATGTCGGCGATGCAGAACCAGCGCAGGACCTGCCCGAGAAGCCGATCGACGGTCTTGAGAATCGGGAACATGGGCGCTCACTCCGGCATCAGCAGGTTGGGCAGCCACAGGCCGACCTCGGGGACATAGGCGATCAGAAGGGTCACCGCGAAGATTCCCAGCAGATAGGGCCAGAGTTCGCGGGTCAGGCGGCCGATCGGAACCCCGCTGATGCCCGAGACGGCATAGAGGCACATCCCCACCGGCGGGGTC
>Ga0183095_11491_pt1 | contig 16653 bp, 14 predicted proteins | sample BioMet4_FD_130346 | JGI IMG/M metagenome (GOLD analysis project Ga0183095, IMG submission 130346) | Microbial communities from bioreactor (seeded with sewage sludge) at LBNL, California, USA - Biofuel metagenome 4 (v2) (version 3) | ecosystem: Engineered > Bioreactor > Anaerobic > Unclassified ...
TTGTTGGCGTAGAAATAGGTGCAGACCTCGGTGGAGATGGTGAACCCGGGGGGCACCGGCACGCCGATCCGGCTCATCTCGGCCAGGTTGGCGCCCTTGCCGCCCAGAAGGTTGCGCATGGCGGCGGTGCCTTCGGCCTTGCCGCCGCCGAACCTGTAGACCCACTTCGTCGTCTTCGTGTTGCTCATCTTCCCTGATCCCCCCGTTTGATCGGGTTGCCTTTTCCCGCCGTTTCCGGCGCTCCCAAGCGCGTGGCCGCACGCCGTTGCGCGGCGCGCGGTCCGCCAGCCACAGCCTGTTCGGACTTTTGCCCCGTCAGCCTTCGAGGCGCGAGAAGTCCGCGACGCCTTCCATTGCCGCGCCGATGCGCGAAAGCAGCATGAGCCGGTTCTCCCTGAGATGGGGATCGGGATCGTTGACCGTGACCTTGGCGAAGAACTCGTCCACCGGGCCGCGCAGGGCGGCGAGCGCGGTCATCGCGGCGGCGAAGTCCTCGGCGGCCAGGGCGGCCTCGCAGGTCGGGCCCGCGGCGGCCAGCGCCGCGTCCAGGGCCTTTTCCTCGGGGGTGACGAAGCGTGCCGCATCCGGGACGCCCGCGAAGCTGCGCTTGTCCTTCTTTTCCTCGATGCGCACGATGTTGGCCGCGCGGCGATAGGCGATCAGCAGGTTCCTGCCGTCCTCGGAGGCCAGGAAGTCCTTGAGCGCGACGATGCGGGCGCGGAAGCGGATCAGGTCGTCGTCGGGATCGCGGGCGAACACCGCGGCGATCACGTCGTGGCCGATGCCCTCGGCCCGCCAGTGGACCTTGAGCCGGTCGGCCAGGAAGGCGATCAGGTCGGCCGTGACCTCCGCCTCCGGGCGCAGGTTCGGGACCGAATAGAGCCCGCGCGCCGCCGCGAACAGCGGACGCAAGGCCAGGCGCAGGCGGTTCTCCAGGACCAGGCGGATCAGGCCCAGGCCCGCCCGGCGCAGGGCATAGGGATCGCGCGATCCGGTCGGCTTCTCGTCGGCGGCGAAGAATCCGGCAAGCGAATCGATCTTGTCGGCGATCGCCACCGCCACCGCCACCGGTTCGTCGGGGCAGGCGTCGTCGGGGCCTTCGGGGGCATAGTGGCGGGCGATCGCCCGGACCACCGCCTGGGGTTCGCCGCCCTCGGCGGCGTAATAGCCCCCCATCACCCCCTGGAGTTCGGGGAACTCGCCGACCATGCCGGTGGACAGGTCGGCCTTGGCCAGCTTCGCCGCCCGGGCCGCAAGGCCGGGATCGGCGCCAGGAACGGCCTCGGCCACCCGGCGGGCCAGGGTCTCGATCCGGGCCGCCTTTTCCGCCATCGAGCCCAGCTTGGCGTGGAAGATGCGGTCCGCCAGCGCGGGCAGGCGGGATTCCAGGGAATGCTTGCGGTCGGTGTCCCAGAAGAAGCGGGCGTCAGACAGGCGGGCGCGCAGCACCCGCTCGTTGCCGGCGACGACGGTGGCGCCTTGATCCGGGGTCTCCATGTTGGAAACCACCAGGAACGCCGGGGCCAGCGACCCGTCGGCGGCGAGCAGCGAGAAGTACTTCTGGTGGGTCCGCATCGAGGTGCTCAAGACCTCGCGGGGGACGCTCATGAAGGCGTCGTCGATTTTGCCGATCAGGACCCGGGGCCATTCCACCAGGCCCGCGACCTCGGCCAGCAGGCCCGCATCCGGCAGCACCGTACAGCCGCTCGCGGCCGCCAGCTTCTGCGCCTGGTCGGCGATGATCGCCCGCCGTTCCGCGGCATCCAGGATCACGCGGGCGTCGCGCAGCTTGCGCGCGTAGTCGGCGAAATCCGCCACCCCGAAGGTGTCGGGGGCCAGGAAGCGGTGCCCGGCGGTCACGTTGCCCGCGGTCCGCCCGCCGAAGGAAACCGGCACCACCGCGCCCGCGAACAGGCAGAGGATGCGTTCCACCGGCCGCACCCAGCGGTCGCTGCCCCGGCCCCAGCGCATCGACTTGGGCCAGGGGAAGCGGGGCAGCAGGTCGGCGAGAATCTCCGACAGCACCGTCTCGGTCGGCCGCCCGGCGCGGCGGATCTCCAGGAAATGGAAGCGGCCCTTGGGGGTGTCGCGCTCGATCAGGTCGCCGCGGGTCGCCCCGTTGGCGGCCAGGAAGCCGTCCACCGCCGCCGCGGGAGCGCCGACCTTGGGCCCGCGCTTTTCCTCGCAGAGGTCGGCCTGCGCCAGCGGCAGGCCGTCGATCGCCACGCAAAGGCGCCGCGAGGTCGCGAACGCGCGCACGCTCTCGCCGGAAAGCCCCTGGGCCGCCAGGGCCTCGGTCAAAAGGCGCGCCAGGTCTTCCGCGGCGCGGGCCTGCATCCGGGCGGGAATCTCTTCGCTCATGATCTCGAACAGGAACGGACCGGTGCTCATGGCCGCGCCTCCTCGGCCAGATGGCCCCTTCGCCTGAGCCAGGCCTCGCAGCACATCTTGGCCAGGGCCCGCACCCGCCCGATATAGGACGCCCGCTCGGTCACGCTGATCACGCCGCGCGCATCCAGCAGGTTGAACAGGTGCGAGGCCTTGAGGCAATAGTCGTAGGCCGGCTGGGGCACCCCCGCGGCCACCAGGGCGGCGCATTCCTTTTCCGCGTCGCGGAAATGAGCCAGCAGCATGTCGGTATCGGCCAGTTCGAAGTTGTAGCGGGAATAGTCCACCTCGGCCATGTGGAAGACGTCGCCGTAGGTCACGCCCGCACCGTTGAAGTCGAGCTCGTAGACGTTTTCCACCCCCTGGACGTACATCGCCAGGCGTTCCAGGCCGTAGGTCATCTCCACCGGCACCGGGTGGCACTCGAAGCCGCCGACCTGCTGGAAATAGGTGAACTGGCTGACTTCCATGCCGTCGCACCAGACCTCCCACCCCAGGCCCCAGGCCCCCAGAGTCGGCGATTCCCAGTCGTCCTCGACGAAGCGGATGTCGTGGGCCATGGGATCGATGCCCAGCGCCCTCAGGCTGTCCAGGTAGACCTCCTGCGCCCGCTCGGGGGCCGGTTTGATCAGGACCTGGAACTGGTAATAGTGCTGCAGGCGGTTGGGATTCTCGCCGTAGCGGCCGTCGGTGGGCCGCCGCGAGGGCTGGACATAGGCCGCGGCCCAGGCTTCCGGCCCCAGGGCCCGAAGGGTGGTCGCGGGATGGAAGGTGCCCGCCCCGACCTCCATGTCATAGGGTTGCAGGATCAGACAGCCCCGCTCCGCCCAGAAGCGTTGCAGGGTCAGAATCAGCGACTGGAACGAGGGTCTGCCCGTCGCCGATGCGGAAGATGCGCTCACGGTACCCATCGATTTCACAAAAGGACAATACGCCGCAGGGAAAGGCAGAAACCCTACCCACGCGAGCCGGGGCGGTCAAGGCCGGGCGCAGGAATACGGCGACCGGATTATAACTTTTTTCCAGGTTGTGTCCATGCCGTTGCGTCGTCGAGGGAAAGGCCGCCTTCCAGGACCGCCCGCGCGGGCGCGGTGAAGGCGCCGCCCGCTTCGTGGAGAACCAGTCCGGGATGCAGCGCGAACGGGGTCCGCCGTCCCCGGATCGCGCGGACCAGAACCCGCCTGGCGGGGCGGCCGTTCCCGGGCCAGAGGGGAATCGCCGCCGCGGCGCCGAAGGCGGGGGAGAGAAGCGCCAGAATCTCGCCCAGGCGTTCGGCCAGGTGGACCAGGACCATCTCCCCCCCCGGGACCAGGGCGTGGGTCAGCGCGGCGATCCATTCGGCCAGGGTGCCGGTTTCCTCGTGGTTGGCGGCGGCGCGGCCGGGGTCGGCGGAACGGGTGCCGGTCTCGCGGAAGGGCGGGTTGGCCATCGCCGCGTCGAAGCCGCCGGCGGGAAACGCCCCGGGATCGCGCAGGTCGGCGGTGACGACCGCAAGGCGGTCCGCGAAACCGTTGAGCTCCGCGGCGGCGCGGGCGCGTTCGGCATAGAGGGGGTTGATCTCCAACCCCGTGATGTCCAGGTCGGCCCGCCGCGCGGCCAGGCACAGGGCGGCCGCGCCGGTGCCGCAGCCGAGGTCCAGCACCCGCGCCCCGGGTTTCGCCGCGACCGCCGCGGCCAGGAACACCGGGTCGATGGCGGCGCGGTAGCCCGAAACCGGCTGCCACAGGCGCACCCGGTTGCCGAGCAGGCCGTCCAGGGTGAAACCGGCCGGGGGTTCCGTCATCGCCGATGCCCCTTCCCGGAGTGCGGGATGTCTTGACCGCGCCGGAACCGCCACCCTATTCTGTTTCCCGGAAGTTTCATGGTCCTGATTCGGGTGTCCGTCGTGTCCAAGGTTGTCCTTTCCCCTCCGGGATGCAGTCGTCCGTCCGATGCCTTCGACGACCTTTCCCGTCTGGTGGCGGACGATCTGGCCCAGGTCAACCGGACCATCCTGGACCGTATGCATAGCCCGGTGGCCCTGATCCCGCAACTGGCGGGGCACCTGATCGCCTCGGGGGGAAAACGCCTCAGGCCGATGCTGACGCTGGCCACCGCGCGGCTGTGCGGCGCGGCCGGAAACCGCCAGGTCAAGCTGGCCGCCTGCGTGGAATTCATCCACACCGCCACCCTGCTCCACGACGACGTGGTGGACGAAAGCGACCTCCGCCGCGGCCGGGCCTCGGCCAACGCGGTGTGGGGGAACCAGGCGTCGGTGCTGGTGGGGGATTTCCTGTTCGCCCGCGCCTTCGAACTGATGGTGGAGGACGGCGCGATTCCGGTGCTGGCGGTGCTGGCCAACGCGGCCTCGGTGATCGCCGAGGGCGAGGTCCTGCAGCTCACCACCGCCAACGACACCGAAACCGGCGAGGACGCCTATCTCAAGGTGATCGAGTCCAAGACCGCCCGCCTGTTCGCCGCGGCGTGCGAGGTCGGCGCCCTGGTGGCCGACAGTCCCGAAGGGCGGGTCCGGGCGCTTTCGGCCTATGGCCGCAACCTGGGAATCGCGTTCCAGCTGATCGACGACGTGCTGGACTATTCCGCCGACCAGGCCCGCCTGGGCAAGACGGTGGGCAACGACTTCCGCGAGGGCAAGATCACCCTGCCGGTGATCCTGGCCTTCCGCGCCGGGGACGAGGGCGAACGGGCGTTCTGGCGCCGCACCCTGGAGAACCTGGAGCAGACGGACGACGGGACCGACCTCGGCCGCGCCCAGGATCTTCTGGCCCGGTACGGGGCGCTGGCGGCGACGGTGGCCCGCGCCCGGGAGTACGGCGAACGCGCCCGGGCGGAGCTGGCGGGTTTCCCGGATTCGCCGATGCGCCGCGCCCTGTCGGAAATCGTGGATTTCTGCGTCGAACGGGCGTTCTAGGGCCGAAAATAGCCCTTGCCAGGACAAGGGGCTTCATCGTATAAACCCGGCCTTGCCCAGGGCACGGAGTGTAGCTCAGCCTGGTAGAGCACTGTCTTCGGGAGGCAGGGGTCGGTGGTTCGAATCCACTCACTCCGACCAGGGCGGAAAACAAGGGGCCGGCGCGTGATGCGCCGGCCCTTTTGCCGTATCCGGAAGGGAAGGACGAATCCGCCCTATTTCTTCTTCCAGGGATTCGTCTTCCACATCTCCAGGATCTCGTCCCCCTGCTTGTGGGCCACCTTGGCGAAGGCGTCCCCTTCGAGGAAGCGCAGCGGATTGTTGATCTTGTGCATGGCGGCCTTGAGTTCCGGATCGTCATAGGCCGCCCTGAAGGCCGCGATCAGCCGATCGCTGACGGCCTTGCTGAGGCCGGCGGGACCGACGAAGCCGCGCAGGGACCCCATCTCGACGTCATAGCCCAGTTCCTTGAAGGTCGGGACATCCGGCGCCATCGGCGAGCGCTTGTCGGCCATCACCGCAAGGATCGTGAATTCCTCGCCGAAGCTCTGGGCCTCGCTCAGGGTCTGGGTCCCCACCATCACGTGGCCGCCCATGACCGCGGTCCGGGCCGGCGCCGCGCCGTTGAACGGAATGAACGAGAACTTGGCCCCCGTGGCCGCGCTGAACTGCATGCACCCCAGGTGCCCGTTGCCGCCGAGCGCGGAAAGGGCCACGGTCACCGATCCGGGGTCCTTCTTTTCCATGGCCACGATGTCGGCGACCGACTTGATCGGGCTTCCCTTCTTGACCGCGAAGACGTTGGGGTCCTCGACGAAATTGGCCAGGTAGGTGAACTTTTCGAGCGAATAGGTGGCCTTGCGGTCGTACATCAGGGTCACCGCCCCCGGCAGGTTGAAGGTGCCCAGGGTATAGCCGTCGGGTGCGGCCATGGCGGTCTGGGTGAAGCCGAGCTGTCCCCCCGCACCGGGCACGTTCTTGATCACGATGTGGGCGCCGCCCAGGTGCCGTTCCAGATAGGGAGCGACCGTGCGGGCCATGATGTCGGTGCCGCCGCCGGCGGCGTAGCCGACGACGACCGTGATGTCGTGCTCGGGGTATTCGGCCAGCGCGGGTGCGGTGGCTGCCCCCATGGCGAAAAGCGCCAGGGGAATCGCGTACCAGTTCCTGAACCTCACCATCCTGTCCTCCTGTCGTGTCGTTGCATTTCCGCTTTTTCTAGGCGTTCGCCGTCCCCCGGGGCCCGCCCTTCGGGCCCGCGGGGACGGGGGAGGGCAGGCCGTAGATTTCGGCAGCCGTGCCCCAGAAGAGCCGCGCTCTTTCCGATGCCGTGAACGCCCGCGTCAGGCGCTTGTAGGCGTTCCACAGCACGGGATAGGAAAACATGCCCTTGTCCACCGGGAAGTTGCTTTCGAAGAGGCAGCGCTGCGGACCGAACACCTCGATGCAGGTCAGCATCAGGGGGCGCCACGCCTCGGCCAGATCCTTCGACGAGGGCGGCAGGGGCCGTTCGTGGAAGGTGAACCCGGCGACCCGCAGGCCCAGGCCGCCCAGCTTGACCCGGACGTTGGGCAGAAGGCTCAGGCGTTCCATGCCCCGCTTCCATTCGGAAAAGACCTCGGCGGCCTTCCCGGCATAGGGCCCCACCCCCAGGGGGCCGCCGCAATGATCGACGACGACGGGAATCCCGGGATGGCGGCTGGCGAGGTCATAAAGCTCGCCGAGCTGGGTGTGGTAGGCCCAGACGTCGAGGGCGAGGCCATGGCGTTCCAGCATCGCGACGCCCTGGTCGAAGGCCGGGGCGGTAAGAAGGCCCGGCTTGGGGGGGACCGGGCTGGAATTGACCGCGGGATCGGGATGCCAGGCCGTCTGGTTGCGGATGCCGTGCAGGCGCCCGCCTCCGGCACGGATCAGGGCTTCGAGCACCGGGGCGACGCGGCTGCCCAGCATCAGGTCGGCGCAGCCGATGATCGCGGCGCAGGGCCGGGCCTTGCCGTACTGGCCGCCGGCGGCCTGGGCCGCCACGCCGGCGGCGAACTCCACCTCTCCGACCGGTTTGAGTTCGACGGGACCGTCGGCCCGGTACATGCTTCGGCATTGGGCGTAGACGGTGGCGACGACGTTGTGCCCCGACGCCAGGTCCGCCGACAGTTCGGCGAACAGATAGCGGTTCCCGGTGCGGTCCCACAGATGGTGGTGGGCGTCGATGATCGGCAGCCCGGGATCGACGATCGGTTCGACCCGCTGGGCAAGCCATGCCTCGCGGATCGGAATGTGGGGACCGGATGCGGAAGACATGGGATTGGCCTCTCCGTTCAGTCCATATGGGAAAACATCGTCCGGCCCTTCACGTCCAGGTGGGCGCGCAGGATGCAGCCGGTGTCGGAGTCGGTGATGTAGAGGTCGCGGTTGTCGGGGCCGCCGAAGGCGCAGTTGGTGGTTCCCAGGCCGCGGCAGGACTTGATCTGCGCCATCGGCTGACCGAGGGCGTCGAAGATCCAGACCGTGCCCATTCCCGTCTGGCAGAGGAGAAGTTCGCCCTTTTCGCCCATGGCGAGACCGTCGGGACCGGCGCGGCCGCCGGAAAGCTGGATGTAGAGGCCGACCTTGGAAACCGAGCCGTCGCGCTGAATCGGCAGCCGCCAGATGCAGTTGCCGCGGGTGACCGCCAGCAGCAGGACGTTTTCCTCGGGCACCATGACCAGGCCGTTGGGGCTGGGCACGTTGTCGATCAGGCAGTCGAGACGGCCGTCGGTGTTCAGGCGGTACACCCGGCCCGTGGGATCGTGCAGGCCGGTCTGGCCCTGGTCGGTGAAGTAGAGGTCGCCCCTGGAGTTGAAGAACAGGTCGTTGCAGCCCTTGAAGGATTCCGAGTGGCGGCCCGAGAGCACGGTGGTCACCGTGCCGCGCTTGGGGTCGAGCTCCAGGATGCCGCGCTTGTAGTCGGCGACGAAGATCCGGCCGTCCTTGTGGATCTTGAGGCCGTTGGGCTGGCCGTCGTATTCGGCGACCTGGTGGAAGACGCCGTCCGGCGTGATCCGGAAGATGCGGCCGAAGGGGATGTCGACGCAGTAGAGATTGCCGTCGCGGTCGAACGACGGCCCCTCGAGGAAGCTGTCCACCGGCTTGCCGCCGCGATTGGCCTCGGCCCAGGGCGACGCCACGCCGGTGCGGCGCAACGAATCGGGCAGGGATGCGAAAACCTCGGTCTCGACGATCGGGAAGGGAGCATACGGAAACATCGCGGAAAACGCCTTCTTCAGTGTGCGAACATATGGGACGGCAGCCAGAGGACGAGGTCCGGCGCCACCGTGAAGCAGACCAGGGCCAGGATGATCAGCAGATAGAACGGAACCACGCCCAGGATGACCTCCTCAAGGGTGCCGGTCGGCCAGATCGCCCGGACGACGAACAGAATCACCCCGAGCGGCGGCGTCAACTGTCCCAGTTCGATCATGATCACCACCATGACGCCGAACCAGATCGGGTCGATGCCCAGGGTTTCGAGAATCGGGAAGAACAGGGGCACGGTGATCACCATCATGCCCAGGCCCTCCATGAAGCATCCCAGAATCGAATAGAGGACGAAGACCAGGATCAGGAACTGCATCCGGGTGAGGTTGAGTTCGGTCAGGTACTCCACCAGGTCCTCGCCCAGGCCGGCTCTCGCCGTGGCGTAGGCGAACAGCATGGCGGCGAAGACCACGAACAGGATGCTGCCGCTCAGGCGGACGGTCTTGCCGGCCGCGGTCAGGAAGACCCGGCCGTCGAACCTGCCCCAGATCCTGGCGATAATGATCGCCATGCAGGCCCCGGCGGCACCGGCCTCGGTCGGGGTGGCCAGGCCCAGATAGATGCTGCCCATGATGCCGCCGATCAGGCAGATGAAGGGCAGAATGTCCGCCAGGACGCCCTTGAGTTCGGCACGGCTCAGGGGTTCGTTCTCCCGCGGCGCCACCGCGGGATCGGCAAGGGCGCGCATCAGGATGTAGAGCATGTAGAACAGGGTCAGGACGATGCCCGGACCGATGCCGGCCATAAACAGCTGGGCCACCGAGGTCTCGGTGAAGGTGCCGTAGATGATCATGGTGATGCTGGGCGGAATCAGGATCCCCAGGGTCGCGCCCGCGGCGAGCGAACCCGCCGACAGCTTGCGGTCGTAGTTGCGGCTGCCCAACTGGGGCAGGGCCACGGTGCCGATCGCCGCCGCCGTGGGGGCGCTGCCGCCGCAGACCGCGGCGAAAACCGCACAGGCGGCGATGTTGGTCTGCAGCAGCCCTCCGGGCAGCAGGCGGACCACCCGCGACATGCCGCGATAGACCCGGTCGCCCAAACCGCTTTCCAGCAGAATCTCGGCCATCAGGGTGAACATGGGAATGGCGGTCAGGGTAAAGCTTTCCGCCGCGCCCCAGCTCACGAAGCCCAGGGCCTTGAGCCCCGCGAAGCCGCCGTCGACGAACAGATAGAGGATGGCGGAAAAGGCGATCGCCAGTTGCACCCACATCCCGGTCAGCATCAAGGCCAGCAGGGTTCCGAAGATCAGAAGGAAGTCCATTGGCCTACTCCGCGTCCGGTGGGTTGGAAACGGCGGCTTCGATGTCGACCACGTCTTTGACGATCGAAACCGCGAACATGAACATCAGGGCCGCCATGCCGATCGGCATGACGAGTTGTGGGATGTAAAGAGGCGTCGACAGAATGGACAGGGACTTGTTTTCCCTGACGATCGAGGTGATCACGAGCAGGACGAGTTCGTATTCGAGAACCCCGGCGACCAGAAGGGAAAGAGCGTCGAACGCCAGCCGGAAGAACGGGCGGGCGTGCGGGGGCAGGCGATCGAAAAAGAACTCGACCCGGAACAGGGCGTTCTCGTCCAGGGCGACGGTGACGGCCAGAAACGTGATTCCCACCAGCAGATAGGCGGAAATCTCGTCGGAGACCTGGAGCGAAAAGTTGAAGATTCCCCGGCTGACGACCTCAAGGGCGGTCAGCAGCATCATGACCGTGACCAGACCCACGCATACGGAACGAAGGGATTTCACGACGCGGCCCTGGATGCGATCCAAAACAGTATAAAGCGCCTTGCCTTTGACGGCCATGGTACTGCTGCCCTTTCAAACGAGATTCTACTTGCCGATGGCCTTGCGGATGTCCGCCAGTGCGGCCTCGAAGTCCGGACCGCCTTTCTTCGCCCACCGGTCCCAGAGGGGCGCCATGGCAACGGCGGCCTTTTTGACGTCGTCGGCCTTGACCGGGACGATGGTCATGCCGCCCTTCTGCTGGGCGAGCATCTGCACGCTTTCGTCCGTGGTGAAATTCTTGGTGATTTCGGGTGCGATGCGGCCGACGATGGCCTTGAGTTTGGCCTGGGTCGAAGGCGACAGCTTGTCGAAGGCGGCCTTGTTGGCGATGATGACGCTGCAGTTGTAGTTGACCGGGAAGCGGTAATTGTAGGGCAGCATTTCGTGCCAGTTCTTGGCGCCGCCGGCACTGGCGGTCAGCACGCCCTCCACCACGCCGCGCTGCAGGGCGGTCGGAACCTCGCTGCCGCCCAGGGTCATGGGAATGCCGCCGAAGCTGCGGACGAATTCGCCCTGCTCGGGCGAGGTGACCCGCATCTTGCGTCCATCGAGATCGGCCAGACTGTCGATTTCCTTGGTCCCGAAGATGACCTGGGCGGGATAGCGGTACGCCCCCAGGAACACCACGCCGCGCTTCTCGAAGGCGGCCCTGATGTGGGGTTCCGCGGCGCTGTAGGCCTTGGCCCATTCCTCATCGTTGTTGATCAGCATCGGCAGGGCCAGGATTCCGGCGATCGGCACGTTGCCGGCATAGAAAAGATCGGACGCCATGTCCACCACGCCTTCGCCGGTGGCGGGAGTGATGCTGTTGGCCTTGATCTGCAAGGTGCCGCCAAGGTGGATCTTGATCCGCAGTTCGCCGTCGGTTTCGGTCTTCACCTCTTTGACCATCTGCTTGAAGCCCTTGACGGCGGCAGTGGTCGGGACCGCGGCGTAGGTATAGAAGGTCCAATTCTGCGCCGCCCGGGCGGGGGATCCCCCGGCCAGGATGGCCAGAGAGCACGCCGCCGTCGCGGCGAACTTCAAAATTCCGTTGCCGTAAAACATAATATGCCCTTTCCAATCCAAATGATCGGGGATGACCAGGAGAAAACCGGAACGCAATGAGAGTTGAATAAGCTCAACTGTTCAGTGTCGGGCTTGCTCGTATCCCTGTCGTCCTCCATTTTTCGGAGGTATTGCTTTTGTTCTACAAAATTTTATAGGCTGGGCCTCCCACAGGCAAATTAATAATTCTTTCCATAAAAATCACGATTGCTAATCTTCCGGCGGGAAACGGCCGCCGGGCTTCCGTTCCGGCGGGTCGGAGGCCCGCCGCGGCGAACGCCCTCGCGTTCCGGCCGGATTCCGCGGCGGCGGCAAGCCGGGGAATCAATTTTTCTAATACATAACGAAAGTATTATAAGTTTGACTTTTTTGCGGGCCCGTTTCACAGTCGAATTTGGCAAATATTTTAATTTAATTGAGAGTTTGACGAATTGTATATTGAATCACAAGTTAAAGGGAGGAAAAATCAATGAATAAAGTCTCAATGTCTCTTGTCGCCATGGCTTTTGCTTTGGCCGCACAACCGGCCGTGGCGGAATTTCCGGAACACGACGTCACCATGATCATCGGCTATGCCGCCGGCGGCAGCACGGACGTGATGGCGCGGGCGATGGTGCCGTTCATGGAAAAGTATCTGGGGGGCAAGGTCTCCGTGGTGGTCAAGAACGTGACCGGGGCCGGCGGCCAGGTCGCCGTCACCCAGATCGCCCAGGCGGCGCCCGACGGCTACACCATCGGCAACCTCAACCTGCCGGGAACGGTGGCCAGGACCTATGACCGCAAGGCGGGCTATACCCTCGACAGCTTCACCTATCTGGCCAACGTGGTGGACGACAGCAGCATCCTGGTCGCCAAGAAGGGCGGCCCCTACGACACCCTGGAAAAGGTTCTCGCCCAGGGCAGGAAGGAACCGGGATCGATCACCTATGCCATTTCGGGGCTGGGCGGCGACGACCACTTCGGCGGCCAGCAGCTGGCCAAGGCGGCGGGCGTCACCTTCACCTACATTCCCTTCGGCAGCGCCTCGCCCGGCCGGGCGGCGGTGATGGGGGGGCATGTGGCGGTGGCCGGCCTCAACGTCAGCGAGATTCAGGGTTATGAGGACTCCCTTGCGGTTCTCGGGGTCATGGCCAAGGAGCGTTCGGAATTCACCCCCGACCTGCCGACGATGCGGGAACAGGGCTATGACGTGGAGATGAGTTCCTCGCGGGGGTTCGTCGCGCCCGCCGGAGTCCCCGCGGCCATTCGCAGCGCCCTGATTTCGGCCCTGGAGAAGACCGTGGCCGACCCCGCATTCCGGGAGGTGGCGAAGAAACAGGGCCTGCTGCTCAAGACGATGAGCGGAGAGGCGTATGAAAAGTTCGCCCGCCGCCAGTCCGAGATCATCGGCGAAGTCTGGAAGACCAATCCCTGGAAGAACTGACCGGGACCAAACCGGAAGGGGCCCGCCCCCGGGACGGGCCCCTTCCCCATACACGGATTAGGGAGGTTCAGCATGGTTTCGGAGTGGAGGCGGCGTCTGGCCGCTCCCGATGTCGTCGGCGGCATCCTGACGGTGGCCGTCTGCGCATTTCTCGGCTGGGAGACGAGGTCGCTGCCGGCATCCTCGGCGATTTTTCCCAACATGGTCCTCTTCCTGGCGCTGGTCCTGGGAATCGCCATGGCCGTCCAGGGATTCATCAAAAGCGGCGGGAAAGAGGACCGGCCGGCACGGTTCTTCAAGAACAGGCGGCGGTTTTTCATCGCCATCGGCCTGACGGTCCTCTACATCCTGGGCATCAACACCCTCGGGTTCTACAGTTCGACGGCCATCCTGGTGCCGGTGATCGCCCTCGTGTTCGGCTATCGCCGGCCGCTGGTCATCGTCCTTTCGACGATCGTGTTCGTGATCGCCACCTACCTGCTGTTCGGGGTCGCCATGGACTACCGGTTCCCGCCGGAGTTCTTCCAAAGCCAGCAGGGGGGCAGCCATGCTTGACCAGCTTCTTCACGTGATCCCGGTGGTCATGCAGTGGCAGAACTTCCTGTCCATCCTGGCCGGCGTGATCATGGGCATCTTCGTCGGGGCCATGCCGGGCCTGGGCGCCACCATGGCGATTTCGGTCCTGATTCCCTTCACCTTCGGCCTGGATCCCCTGGTGGCCCTGGGGATGATGGCGGGCATCTACAACGGGGCGATGTACGGCGGCTCGATTTCGGCCGTGCTGCTGCGCATTCCCGGCACGCCCGCCGCGGTGGCGACCTGTTTCGACGGCTATCCCATGGCCCTGCAGGGCCGGGCCGCAGAGGCCCTTCACGTCTCGGTGGTGTCGTCGGCCATCGGCGGCATGGTCAGCGCCCTGTCCCTGATCCTGCTGGCGCCGCCGCTGGCCCGGGTCACCCTGGCCTTCGGCCCGCCCGAGGTCTTCTGGGTCGCGGTGTTCGGCCTGGCCAGCATCTCGCTTCTGATGGGCAAGAACCCGATCAAAGGGCTGCTCAGCGCCTGCATCGGCCTGATCGTGTCCCTGGTGGGCGCCGACGAGATCACGGGCTACGACCGCTTCACCTTCGACTGCCTGGAACTGGTGGACGGCATCAACATCGTGGTCCTGCTGGTCGGCCTTTACGCCCTGCCCCCGGCGATCGGCCTGCTCGAGGATGCGGACCTGGAAATGGTGGTGATCGGCGGCAAGAACCTGGCCGGCAGCCTGTTCAAGTCGATTCCCAAGATGCTGCGGTTCTGGAAGACCTGGATCCGGGGTTCCCTGATCGGCATCTTCATCGGCATCCTGCCCGGGGCCGGCGGGTCGCTGGCCGCGTTCCTCAGCTACAACGAGTCCAAGCGGGCGGCCAAGGACAGCGAGACCTGGGGCAAGGGCAATCCCGAGGGCGTCGCCGCCGCCGAGGTCGCCAACAACGCCGACACCTCGGCCGCGATGATCCCGGCCCTGACCCTGGGCATCCCCGGAACCCCGGTCGCGGCCCTGGTTCTGGGCGGCCTTTTGATCCACGGGATGCAGCCGGGACCGATGCTGTTCCGCGAACATCCGCAGGTGGTCTACGGCTTCATGGTCCAGCTCTTCCTGTCCGCGGTCATGCTGCTGGCGTTCGGCGGCACCTTCGCCACCAAGACCTTCGCCCAGGTCCTGCGCCTGCCGCGGCCGATCCTCGCCGCGGTGGTGATCAGCCTGATGGTGATCGGCGTCTACGCCATCAACAACCGGATGTTCGACGTCTACCTGATGTTCGGTTTCGGACTGGTGGGCTACTGGATGGAGCGTCTCGACATTCCGCTGGCGCCGGCGGTGCTGGGCCTGATCCTCGGCGAGTATGCCGAATTCAACCTGCGCCTCTCCCTGCGGCTCAGCCGCTCGGACTGGTCGATCCTGTGGACGCGGCCGATCTGCCTGATCATCATCGCCCTGACGGTGCTGGTCTTCCTGTGGCCGGCGGTGAGCGCCTACCGGGAAAAGAGGAAGACCCGCCAGAGCGCCTGACCCGATCCCCGCTTCCGGCGGCTCCGCCCCCGGCCCGGTTTTCCCGGGCCGGGGGTTTTTTGCCCGCGTCCCGCGGAGAGGGTCAGGAGTCGGATGAGAAGGAAGGGGAACCGGAAAGGCGCCACAGTTCGTCGTGCAGGGCGTCGACCAGCTGGGACTTGCCGCCGTTCCGCTTGTCGATGAGGCCGATCGTCCGCGAGACCGGCGGATCGCCGAAGGGAATGTGGCGGATGCCGTCGGGGAAGGGACGTTCCTTGACCTGTTGCGGCACCACCGAAACCCCCAGTCCGTGAGCCACCATCTCGACGATGCCGGCGAAGGAATCGATGGCCATCATCTCGCTGACCTTGATGTCGCGGCGGTGGATTTCGTGTTCGATGGTGTGGGAGGAAGGCACCGGTCTGCTGAATCGGATGTAGGGATAGGATTCCAGAAGCTCGCGGTCGGTCGCCCCCTCGGCATAGGCGGGGGCGATGACCCGCATCGGTTCGACGGCGAACGGCATCCAGCGGTATTCCCGGGTGAGATCGGCCTGATCGGGGATGATCGCCGCGTCGATGCGTCCGGTCAGCACCATGCCGGGCAGTTCCTTGGTGTCTCCGGTCAGCACGTGGATGCGCAGTTCGGGAAAGCGTTCGCGCAGAACCGCAAGCGCTTCGGGCAGGGCCCCGGAGGGGGCGGTACGCATCGCCCCCAGGTGCAGAGACCCGGTCAGCCGGCCTCCGGACAGGTTGCTGACGATCTGTTCGTACTGCAGGACGAGCTTGCGGGCGGCCTCGACCAGGGTCTGCCCCTGGGCGGTCAGCTTCGGCGGGCGCTGGGCCCGGTCGAACAGCTTGATCTGGAGATCGTTCTCCATCGCGCGGACATGCTGGCTGACCGCCGACTGGGTCAGACCGACGGCATCGGCGGCTCCCCCGAAGGTGCCGTGATCGGCAATCGCGATCAGGGTCTTCAGTTGTCTGATGTCCAAGGGCGTTCGTCCCGCTCTGCTGATGGCGGATCTTCCCGTCCGCGGTGCGGCGAGCATAAATCAAAACGCAACGATTAGACAATCTAATTATGATTGTTAATATTATGATCTTTAATCATCCTGGACCCATTGATAATCTAAATCCAATGGATTCAGTGGATATGAAAATCCGCATGTTCATATGTTCTGTTTCAAAAATAACGACATGAATCTCGTCCCGGCATTTTGGAATTCGTGCCGGCGGCAAATAGAGATTCGGATCTGAACGGTGGAGCAAATGACAAAGCAGGAAGGGTTGCGGGTTCCGGCGGACAAGGTTCTGCACCTGACGAAAACCGCGCTGGAACGGGTCGGCGTCCCGGAAGGGGATGCCGCCGCTGCCGCGGAAGTCCTGGTTTCGGCCGATCTTCAGGGAATCGTCACCCACGGGACGCGGCGTCTGGCGCCCTATATCGCGCGCATCCGTGACGGCGCCTTCCGGTCCCGGGCGGAGATTCGCATCGAGACCCCGGCCCCGGCGGTCGCCGTCGTCGACGGCGGCAGCGGCCTGGGCCCGGTGGTCGGCCGCAAGGGGCTGGATCTCGCCCTGAAGATGGCCGCGGAATCCGGCATCGCCTTCGTCACCTGCCGCAACAGCCAGCATTTCGGTGCCCTGGCCCCCTACGGTCGCCTGGCCGCCGGCGCGGGCAAGGTCTGCCTGATGGGGACCAACGCCCTGGCCACCATGGCGCCCTGGGGCGGGCGCGAGGTCCGGGTCGGCAACAACCCCTTCGGTCT
>Ga0183095_11494_pt1 | contig 16623 bp, 16 predicted proteins | sample BioMet4_FD_130346 | JGI IMG/M metagenome (GOLD analysis project Ga0183095, IMG submission 130346) | Microbial communities from bioreactor (seeded with sewage sludge) at LBNL, California, USA - Biofuel metagenome 4 (v2) (version 3) | ecosystem: Engineered > Bioreactor > Anaerobic > Unclassified ...
CGGCGATGTACCGGGTAAAACAGCTGTTCGGGGGTTCACTGACGCTGCGTGACTACGATGGTCAGGTTGCGGAGGCTATGGCCCTGGTACGAGCGCTGAACAAAATGACGAAAGCAGGTATGCCTGAGAGCGTGCGTATTGCCTGAAAACACAACCCGCTACGGGGGAGACTTACCCGAAATCTGATTTATTCAACAAAGCCCTTCGGCTCCTGTAAAGGTCTCGGTTTTGACCGCGTACTAATTATTTCACCGGAGAAACATCTCAAGTATCTGGGTGGCGACCTTGGCGTGTTCGATAAAGATAAAACGGAGGAATCTAGAAACAAGCTGTACGTGGCAATTACCCGAGCTCGTTACAGCCTGGCGTTTGTCGTTGAGGAAGAGCATCTTACAAATATAAAGCTGCCGCATTGGGTTAGACCTCTGTAAGTCGATGCTAACGTCTAACCATTTAACTTCCGCTTTTCACTCATAGCTGCCGTTGAGATACCGAACATTAACGACTGTGGATCTGCAGCAGAGTTACCTGCGTTGGACAGAAACACCGGAACGTCCAGGGCGGCGCGGGGATTACCAGTAACCTAACCCTCTAATCAAAAGCCAAGTTGAAAATCCTATGGCAAATGTCCCGCCTACAATATAGAAGAACACATTAACATAAAAACCAATGTCACCGCGGTAATAGTAATCTTTCTTCATGGTACCTTTATGACCTTCTATAATAACACCTGTCTGGTAACCCCTGATGCCATGTAATAACATCCAAAAAGACGTGATATAGCCCACGCATAACATTGCCATTTATTTAAATTCCATTGCTCAAGCCCTTATATTATTAGACGAAAATACTGTTACGTCCAGGTAGCGTGATAATTAACTCTCTGTCGCAGCTGCGCAAAGGAGGCAGTGACATTTTTCAGGTGCTTCAGTCCGGGAGAACTCAGTCAGGTTAAGCAGACGAACGCGAGGAATTCTGCGAAACGCCATATGACCACAGGATAAAATACCCTGCCACCTCTTTCCCCCTTGCCAGAGTTACACCACGTTTTCACATTTCAGTATCATGAATATTTTGTATTCTATTAACCATAAGTCTTAGATCGCTCCCTAATTCATCGTTATTTAAGTAACTCTGGTGACCAAGGAAGAATTTCCTTTCTATCACTCTTGAACCATTGGAACGATCTAATCCGACTGGAGGGGCGCTACGGAGGTTTACCAAAGTGTATAATTTTTTTAGGACTTGGTCTTGATTACTGTGATAGTTAATAAAACCCATCACTGGGATCTCATTATTTGATTTAGTTATATTTACAAAATCATCTTTTCCAATGGCACCAGCTAACACTATTGTAGAGATTAGGTTATTGGTTTTTACATGTTCAGTGATCCTAGATACTATGCGGCCACCAAGTGAATGACCTAACAAAATAAAAGGTTCATCGTCGCTAATATTTTTTGATATTTCTGTTGCTAAAACAAAAGAAATTAAATCTGCCTGTTTGCAGGCTTGAAACCAAAGCCGAACAGGGGAAGTTAATACTGAAAGTGTGATTAAAAGAGGACTGTAATTTAGACGAGGGTTGGTTGCCGCCCATATTTGAGCGGCTTTATATTTATCGCTTTCATTGAAAAAATCCACAAACTCTGATTGACTGGTAAAAATGTCCCGTTTTTTAAATGATTTCCAATTAATAATATAAACAGGGTTGCTTGTTTTTCGTGCAACAAAACGGCCCCATTCATTATCACCCTCTGTCATGAATCCAGGGATGACTATAATAGGGATTTTTTTGCTGTTAGCATTGTAGTGTTTTACTTCGAAAGAGTTAATCATTAATAGCGCACCATGAATATAGCCTTATTTAGAAGTACTTAAATTTTATCAACCCAGATCTCGCACGTCTAGGGAAGGTGCGAACAAGTCCCTGATATGAGATCATGTTTGTCATCTGGAGCCATGGAACAGGGTTCATCATGGGGTCAGTTTGGATATAGAGAATTATTGTACTATAAGGGCTTCCCCGGCATGTCAACGCCGGTGTTTACGGTTTCTGTCTGCACTATAGTAAAAAAATAAAGGGGAGAGACTGCGGTACTATAAACGGTCATGATGAATCGTCATCGATTCGGACCCTGATGAAAGACGCTCGTGAGGCTCTAGTTCGTTAGTCGGGTACACTTGCCCTGTACAATAAGCAGATATACCTCACGGGGTCTAACCCTTTATCATCAACGAGTTGCAGAACAGATGGTCATACAGCTTTGTACTTTAGCTGGCTGAGTACAACCTGAAATCATCACCGTAATGCAATGATGCCCAGCACAGTCTTGCATTTTTGGCAGCGATGGCAACAACAGCGCGCCAGTATCCTCTGCGTTCGACCAGTGAGCAGACCCAACGACTGAATAAATCAGTCCTTTTCTCCGCCCCGATCAGTACCGAGCGGGCACCCTGAACCAGAAGTGTTCTCAGATACGAATCGCCAGCTTTCGTTATCCTGCCAAGCTTCGACTTTCCGCCGCTGCTGTACTGCGATGGTGTCAGTCCCAGCCAGGCTGCCAGCTGGCGCCCATTCTTAAAATCATGTGCATTACCGATACTGGCGACCAGCGCACAGGCCGTTGTGGGGCCAACGCCCTTCAATTCCATCAGCCGCTGACTGCGATGATCTGTTTTGGCCATGCGGGACAAAATTCGGTCATATTCAGCGATGTTATCTTCAATGCGAGCAACGTGCTCCAGCAAATCATCAACACATTGCTGAACCTGAAGTGGTAAAGAATTCTTCTGCTCAAAAACTATGTGGCGCAGGGCATCTGTACTTTGTGGGGCGATAACGCCGAATTCAGATATCAACCCCCGGAGACGATTATATGTTGCTGTTTTCTCTTCGATAAAACCCTGTCGGGTACGATGCAGACACTGCATTGCCTGCTGGCTCTCATCCTTAACCGGCACAAACCGCATATGTGGGCGACGAACCGCCTCGCAGATAGCCTGAGCATCAGCTGCATCATTTTTCCCTGATTTACCAGCCATGCGGTAAGGCGATACAAATTTAGCGGCCATCAGACGCGGCTCATGACCATACTGCCGAAACAGTCTTGCCCAGTAATGAGCCCCGGAGCACGCCTCCATCCCGATAACACAGGGCGGCAAACCAGCAATCAGCCCGGGAAGAGCTGCGCGGGTTACTCTGGATTTAACCAGAACGGTTTTGCCATTCTGGTCAACGCAATGAACAGCGAACACATTTTTAGCAAGATCGATACCGACAGTAGTAATGGTCATAACGAATCCCTCCGGGGTTGTGTTTACCCCATGATTGCACAAGAGTTAATCAGGCGCATAATCAGGGGAAGTCCCTTCCATTCGGTAAGCCTGTTTTTTGAACAGGCTTACCTGTAGCAATAGGGTGTACTCCCGCGCTATACGGCATTTTCAGAGGTTTGACCTTAATCGGATAACCTAAATGCGATACTGCAAGAGCGACAACTTAAAAGCGATAGCCACTGACGCAAAATCAACCCCTTACGAACCAAGATTGGTTAAATAATGCGCTTAACGTACGAAAATTTCCGATCTCCAAACTGACCCCTGACACCAAAATCAGCCTCGGCGCGTAAGTGCTTTTTGTTCGTCCTGGTGCTATTCCGCTTCCTCGCTCATTCGCTCACTACGTTCGGTCATTCGGCTGCGGCGAGCGTTGCCAGCGCACTCAAAAGGCATGATGCTTAGTTATCAACAGAAACAGGGGATAACAGGGCTAGCAGGGTGTGGAGAAAAAAGAGGAAAGGCCACGGCGTTGCCGTTTTTCCATAGGCTCCGCCCCCTGACGAGCTTCACAGAAAAATACGTTTTCCGGTGCTCAAATCAGTAGGCGGCGAAACCCGACACAGCTATCAAGATACAGCGCGTTTCCATCGCTGCGGCTCCCTCGTGCGCTCCTGTGTTCCTACCATACGGCTATCGGTGTCTATCCGCTGTTAAAGGCCGCGTATTCTCATACCACGCCTGACACTCAATTCCGGTTAGGTAGTTCGCTCCAAGCTGGACTGTATGCACGAACCCCCCGTTCAGTCCGACTATCCGAATTCTGAGCAACAAAAACTCTTGATCCAATCTCAGAACACCCGCACGGACGCGGTAACAAGCAATAGCCTATTTTTTTGGGGAAAATGGTCAGGAGTTTCTCGTAGAGGGCTTGCGAAGATTCGCAGTTGACCTTAAAATCAAATCAAGCGTCGCTTCTGAGTAAAGCACGTCTACGGGGAACTGGTTTCCTAGACCGTTTCCCACCGGAAAATGAAGTTTGCTGCTTCAACTTCCCGATAACCCGCCTACGGCGGGTTTTTTCGTTTTACGCTCCTGCGAGCGAAAACACAAGATTTTTCAAAAAAAACCACGAAATACAATAATTTATGTGTGTAATATTACACATTAATAAACACAAAAAAATCAATATAACCAATTGTAAAATAACAAATTTCATACCCGCGCAACGGAACGCCCACACCTCCCCACAAAAAAAGCCAAAATTTGTTCCCCTCTTGAATAATTATGCGCAAAAATGACTGGTAGAAAATTTCGGAACAAAAAAATCATGAAGTAGGTGAAAAGATGACAAAACAGGAATCCGCAGCCCTGAACATGGCAAAGTTCATTCGAAGCCAGTCGCTGCTGCTACTGGAAAAGCTCGACGTGCTCGATCTCGATACAGAAGCAACTGAGTGCGAGCGCCTTCACGAACAGGCTGAGGCGCTGTTTAAGGCGCTTGAGCGACGGTTTGAGTTTGATGACATAATGGACACGCACGGCACGGCGTATAGCGAACTTTCAAAGAAATGATTTGCTGATAACATTTTAACTTTCAATATTAATATTTGTTACCAGAACTCTGAATAATATCAAAACTCGCTTTTGATATTATTCAGAGTTGAGCAAGCCCCACGGGGGCGCGGTAGTTTTTCAATGACAATGACACGCAAAAAACAGAATAAAAAAACTCCACAACGAGGCGGCTCACTGATATTATATACAATGTAAGCACCGTAAAAAGGAAATAAAAATGGGTCGCATTGTTGAACTAAAAAAAACTCTGCAAAAACTCGCACAAAGTAGAACGTGGGAAAAAGATTTTGCAGAAGCCATGTTATTGGTACAGCGAGGCGCAACAATTGCTATAAGCATTTCTGTCGCTGTAGTGATTGCGCTTGATATTTCAGGGAGGATTTAACGATGGGGTTTGTTGGAAACATACTAACAACGGTTACTAATTTAGTGGAATCAACTGTTGCCGCAAATGCTGCAAAAATTGCAACTGCAATTTCTCCCGTGTTTTTTGCAGCCATTGCCGTTTATGTGATTTTTATCGCTTATGAAATCATTTACTCACAAAAAGAAGTCGTGATGAGTGAGGTAACAAAAACCATCATGGCTTTTACGGCTATCGGCGCTTTTACCTATTCTGCACCTTACTATGCAGAGTATGTAATCCCGTTTGTGATGCACGCCGGACAAGATTTATCGAGTGCTTTAACGGGTAATACCGATACAGCAAACAGCATAGATAATTTATGGCTGTCGTTATCATCTACGATGGATACATTTATCACTGAAAAATCAAGCGAACTAAACATGCTTGATTTTGGTGGGTACATAGACACCTATGCTGTTTACTATATAGGATATATCGGCGGTGCTATTTTAATATTTTACACTGCAATATTCCTTGTCGTCTCAACTCTTTGCGTAGGCGTGGCGCTTTCTGCTGGAATAATTTTCATTTGTTTTTCTGCATTCCCTGCAACAAGAAACATGTTTACCTCATGGTGCGGGATTTGTTTAAACTATATTTTACTATCTCTTTTTTACACCATTTCTTTCAGCTTCGTACTTTCCTTGATTAATGCGGCGATGGTTGATGCAGATAGCATAACAATGTTTACGGTTGCGACACTCCTCCTGACTATCATCGTTTGCGTATTTCTGATTGAACAGGTAGGCACAATTTGTTCCACACTCACTGGTGGCGTGGGGATCAATGGCCTGATATCTGCGGCGAATGGATTCGGCGGAAAACTCGCTGGAGGTATGGCACGAGCATCAGGAATGCGATCATTTGCTAAAGGCTTATCAAGCCGATTCAACAATCCAGCAGCGGCAGCAGGAAGTAAACTTGGTGGGGCTATCAATAAATTAGCCGCCCGTGGCAATGGCAAAAATATTATCGGTGGCTGACATGAAAAAATTAGCATATGTAGTTTTACTGGCTTCCCTGTCAGGTCAGGTAATGGCCTCCGGCATTCCTACAGTTGATGTTGCTGCTATTGCAAAAACCGTTGAAGAAGGTCTGACAAGAGCGCAGGAGGCGGCTAATCAGCTTAATCAGCTTAAAGAGCAGTACGAGCAACAAATAAAGTACGCCGAAGATCAAAAACAGCGACTGGAAGGGTTTACCGATTTTAGTAGCGGTTTTGATAGTGCCTCAAGCTACATGAAAGACTCTTTATCAAGTATTACCGATGACGCAAAATCTGATTTAAGTGATCTGCGTGATAAGTATGGTCTTTCAAGCTCTAATTCTGTTGCACAAGCACGATATGATGGTTTATTGCAAAAAATAAAAATTTACGACGATTTTAATGACAGTCTGCGTGACAGAGCAAACCGGATTACGTCATTGCAAAATGACTTTTCAAGTGCTGATACGCCGCAGAAAAAAGCAGATCTGGCAAATCAGTTAAGCACGGAAAAAATGACGTTGGACATGCAGATTAAACAATTTGATCTGGCTGAGCGTCAGATGGAAAGCGCCGAGAACGCCAGATATGAAGTTGAACGTAAAAACATAATAACCAATTTACATAAACACTAGGGGAAATAATGAAATTATCAAAATGTTTTTTTATCATCCCGTTAATCTTAGCGGGCTGCAACGATAAAATATATGATGTTAGCTATTATTCAGAACATCTAGATGAAGCAACAAAAGTTGTTGAACAGTGCAAAGCGGGAACAGTGAGCAACGATAATTGTAAAAATGCGGAAAGCGCACTATATAAAGAAAAAAGAAAGAAAATGTTTTCAGACCTACATCGCCACTAAAAAAAAGCCCTCATTTGAGGGCTTTTTCTATCGTTCCATACCGTTATCACGCTCTTGCTCATTGCACCGTGTTTTTTCTTCTTTAAATTTATGCTCAAGCCTACTCTCTGCAAAATCTATGGTTAGATTGTGATTAAGCAATTCTGATTCTATTTCCTCGCGATTAAACCCAATACCTTCTGAAAAATGTTTATCCTGGTACTTGTCGATTACTTCAAGGATCTTACCGTCCTGTTCTGATACTTCACGGCCTTGCGCCCTCTCCAGTTCATGACGTGGGACGGCTACAGCGTCCTTAACGGCCTCGTGTAGCCCTTTGCTTTCTGCAATGGCTTTATCCATCGCCTGTATGCTGGCCTCGTGTGCGTCGATTCCGTGCAGCATAGATACCGTTTTGCTATAGGTGATAGCTTCATTCATGGAGCTGAAAGGTCGAATGTGTTCATTCAGTTCCTGTTTAGGAAAACTCACAAAATATACGGCCTCTTTCGGTTTTTCCGTGACCTCCTGTGTTGCACCTTCCGGCTGCTGTGTGGCGTTAAAAGCTGCAATAGCGTTTTGCCCTTCTCTTTCAATTTCAGCCAGGGATTCTAGTGTCGTCAGTTTTTTATAAACCAGTTCACCTTTTGCGACTTCGCGATCTGATGGCGGCACGCTGCGGAGTTCCTTACGCATCTCACGCAAATCATCAAACATTTTGTTTTTTTCCTCCAGAATGAACTTACGCAGTGTTTGACTACTGTTTTTTACAGATTCATGCGTTTTTTGTTCTTCATATGTTTTTAAGAGGAATTGTTTTGCATCACTCCATGAAAGATTAAGATGTTTGGTTAAAAAATCAGAGGCATTAAGATTTCTGTTCCCTACTGAAAACCGTGGCGAACCATCCGGGGCTTTACTAACAGCATGGCTGGCGGCATTCACATTAAATTCTCTGGCAACGGCTGATAAAAATCGTTCTGGATCGATCTCCGTCCTGATTTTACTCATTGTTGCCCGTTCTTTTCTCTCTGCATCTTCATTCAGCTTATTTAACAACAAATCATTGACGAAAAATGATTTTTCAACTGTTTTTAATCCTCGTTCTTGTTGCCCTCTATCAAAATCCCGTCGCATTTCGCTACCAGTGTGTTGTTTGTCTTGTAGCCGCTTTGCCAGATCACGCTCGACATTATTCGACAATATACTGACAGATTCGGTGGGCGCTGCTCGTCCGTTGATTCCGTAAACCAGACCGCGTTGGGGCATACGTGGCAAGCCGATTCCTGTTTTAACTCTATCGAGTCGGGAAGCTGGATTAAAACCTCGCTCGTTACTGCCCTGCCGTCCTCGCGCTGGTTCAGCGTGTTCTTTGTTGAGTTGATTGCTGTGGTCATAGTTTTTTATTCTCTCGTTTAAAAATGTTTTACGGTCATGCTCATTAAGCGATTTGTAAACCTCACGAATACGCGATGATGCCGGGTAAATATGTTTAATCTCATGACTGGCGCGACTCGTCCACGCCTCAAGACGCGCTGAAATTTGTTTTTCGGTCGGTTTAACTAACGGCAATTCTCGCGATTCAACATACTGCTTACTGAAAAGCGGATTTTTAAGATTGGTAAATTTTTTGTCACCATCAAGTTTTACAGATAAATACTCTCCGGCTTTACCTTCGTTGCGTGTTTTAACCTCCCCATACTCAGTTAAAAGCGTTTTAAAATCGCTGAATGAGCGAATATTTTCACTTTCAAGACGGGCATAAACATCGCGTTTAACATCGCTGTTACGCTCATTAAAAATGTCGCCCTTTGTCCGTGACAGCACGTTAGCATAATTATTGTCACTGACGCGCACCGCATCTTTTGGGCTGACAAGATGATATTTATTGTTAATGTATTCCTGAATGGCGTCTAACTGCTCTTGCGTTTTCGTATTAGTTAAATCACCAACTGGATTAAGTGATTTTTCAGTTGCAAGGTTTGTTCTTGGGATAACGATATGAATATGAGGTTTACGCTCGACAGGTTCTCCCGTCCGTACATCAACAATATTTTTTATCTTTGGCAAATGCGCTTCGGCATAAAAACAATATTCATCTTCATGATAGGCATTCATGAAAAGTGTTTTGTATTCCTGCGTAACAGCGTTAAGCGTTTCCGCGCTTATCTCCGATTCCTGAAAGGAAAGCGTGATATGCAGATAGCGCATTTGCCCTTTATCTTCGATACTCTGGATAATTTTATTTGTGGTCTGTAAATCGCCATCGAGTATCAGCCGGTGATCCAGTTCCTCACGGGTGTGTTCTCTTTCGGCTTTCCTGCCGTTCTCCAGGTATTCGGCTACACCGTTATTACCGCCACCATACCGGGTAATCATTCCGTCATATCCTGTAAAGTGTTTCTAATGCCAATAAGGGCATTCAGCAATTTTTTATATAAATCATCTGATATAACACCTTTAGCATTATCAGCATTCAGGCGACGGGCAATCTGATTCATGTTGTTGCTGGTTTTATGCATATAAAATAGACAATGCTTGTAATCCTGAGTCACTTTTGGCTTGTCTGGTAGCTGGTTAATCCGGTTAAGGATAAGCGCGCGGAAAAACTCCGATTTGCTAAATTCAGTAGCTTCCAGCAATTCTTTAAACGGCTGATATTCTTCATCCGTTAAGCGGATGGAAATCACATTTTTGCGCTCAATTGCCATTGTCTTTCCTCAAAGGTTCGTAGAACCGCACCAGAACGGCTTCAGCCGTTCGGGGTTTCAAAGGGGAATCCCCTTTTGGCACGCCGATTATACGGGATATGAAATATCGTGTATACATCGGTATCGTGCCTGTATTTAGAAGCAACAAAAACAGATAACTACAAAAAAACCACAAAAAAACTACAAATCACGTTGACAGCTTACAATGTGAATGACAATATAACTACAATTCAAATGACAAATTTGACATGTGACTACAAAAAAACTACAATTTATATGACATTTCAGGCGTGAGGTTCGCAATGGATATTGAATTATTATTATCGCCGCTTATCGGTGATATGATAAACAACAAGTTTTCGACAAAGCAGAAAGCCTTTGAACAACATATAAATTCAATAGATAAAAGCATAGATCTTTTTGGATGGAACAAGACAATAAATCATATAAATGAGATGATGGGGAGCAACCTGTCTATCAACACATATAAAACGATGGTTTATAGAATCAAGAAAAAAAACACAACAGAGGCAAAAGCCAACAGCAATAAAAATGTAGTAAATAGTGCAATACAAAAAAACAAAGATGGGATAGTTAAAAACCCGTTAAGTAAATTAAGCGGGGCATCTAAATCTCAACTAACCGAATATAATCCAACACCGGACAAATCAAGAATTTACGGAGATGATAATGAATAATTCAGCGCACTTAGTTTTACAAGGTAAAGGCGGTGTAGGTAAATCACTGGTTTCATCAATCATTGCACAATATTTAAATCAAAAAAATTATACAACTATCTGCGGAGATACAGATCCAGTAAACTCTACATTCCATCAAATAAAAGGTCTTGACGTTGCACTTGTGCCAATCACTGAGGGCGGAACTGTTATACAACGATTATTCGATCCATTGTTTGAATCAATCATTACCGCTGAAAGCCCTGTCGTTATAGATAATGGAGCGTCAACATTCCTTCCAATGTTAAAGTTTTTAAAATCAAACTCAATACTTGATACCCTGGAACAATTTGGAAAGCAAACTTATATCCATACCATTATCACTGGCGGTCAGGCAAAAGATGACACCGCAAATGGCTTACTATCTTTGATTGACATGGTTAAAGAATCAGGAACAAAAGCAAAAATAGTTGTATGGCAAAATGATTTTTGGGGAAAACCATTATTTGATGGCAAACCGCTTGAAGATATGCCGTGGATAAAGAAAAACCATGATATAATACAAGGTATCATCACTATCATTGACAGGAATAGTGACGCATTTAGCACTGACATTAAAATCATGACAGAAAACCACATGACATTTAATGAAGTTAAACAATCAGAAGAGTTTGGGTTGTTGGCGAAATCAAGAATACATCGTGTATTCAAAGATATCTACGTGCAATTAGATTCTATCTTTGACTCTGAAAACACCGAGGTACACGGATGAACAAAAACATAAATCAGCAGCCCGAAAGGGCTGTTTTTGAAAATGAAGAACAGATAAATAACATTATTTTTGATGTTTTCAAAAATACAGGGCAAAGGATAACAAAAGACGATCCTATTTTGTCTTTGTTTTTCCTAAATAGCGAACTCCAAAAACAACAATCAAAATTACTGGAGTCTAACTTCATTTCATTGAGTGAAGGATTTCGCCACATTCTGACATCTTTGGAACAAGAAAATCTACAGCGTTTTAAAGAAGTCATAGCGAGTTGCGGAAATGTAGAAAAGGAAATACAAGAAACTGTAGAAAAAGGAAAACACGAACTAGACGAGCATAAAAAATCAGTAAGCCAGGTGGTGAATGATAGTCTTTTCGAGCTGGTATCTAGCTTTAAAAGAAGTCACGAAAAGGCAACAGAAGCCCATCAAAAACACCTGATTGAACTCACGAGCGCCTACAAAAAAAACATAGATGGTGTAAAACCTTTTAGTAAAATGGCGGCAATAGCCATTTGTGCGGCCTGTACTCTCTTTGTCACGGCAGGACTTTCAGGAGCGTTCTGGTACGTGAACAATCAGAGCAAAGCACAAATGGAAGAAAACATGAATTTTGCAGCATCGGGATTTTTTGCTATGCAGGATTTGACAAAAAAAGTCATAACGCAATTACCCCCGGCACAACAAGCTAAATTTAAAAAAGAACTGGATTCCATTAACAAACGAACGAAGTGAGCGCCTTTTGTTTTCACTGCCGCAAACGTGGTACACGTTTGCGGCTCGCTTTTCCTTCCTTTTGTCTCTGACCGTCTGGCTTCCTCGTAGCTGGTAGCCCGTAAAAAACGGGTCTGGCAGGGTGGTGGATTGTCACGCCATACGGCGCTACGATTTTTTTCCTCGCTTCGCTGCGGGGCTTCCGGCTCCGCCTCCCATGCCCTCCGGGCATAAAAAAGGCGGCATATGCGCCGCCTGTCACGCATTTCGGTTTACTTAAAACTTTTTGTAAACGTCTTTTCTATGTCCCACGCTTAACGCAATGACCAGCAATTTATCGTCTTCAATAGTGGCAATCAGACGGTAATCACCTATACGCCAGCGGATAAATTCGGCTTTATCTCCTTTCAAAATTTTACCCGTCAGGCGCGGATTGAGCGCGTTGTTAATATTCGCCTCAATGTACTTCTGGATAACCCTCTGGTGTACCGTGTCGATTTTCTTAAATTCTTTAATAAACCTTTTTGTGTATTCTGTCCGGTAGCGTGTCATACCTCACTACCTCACATAGATTTAAACAATTCGTCGTGGCCGATTGTCGTTTTGTCGCTGAGATAATCCGCGTAGCTTTCATTAGCACATTGCAAATCTAACTCGTCCTCAATTTTTTCTCGTACTGCACTTTTGCACAATTCGCTGAAGGTTATCCCTTTTGCGTTGGCGTAAGACTCAAACAAGTTAAAATCTTCGTCATTCAACCGGATCGCTTTCGTCATGTTTTTGTTCATACTATCCCCCTTGTCTTGTGTTATACAATGTATAACACAAGACAAGTTAAGTCAAAAAAGGGGCTTTTTTATGACATGCCGTAAATTTAAACTGGCTTTGACTGTCAACTCATCAGCCTGTAGATTGGGATTGTTGACATTTTAAAGCCTCATGATGTTTTGTTTGTCGATACGTGATCAGGTTGTTCCACCAATCTGATCACGCCCTTTCTGTGGTACACCCGTGACGCAACACGAAAAATCGCAATTGTATTTAACGTGACGTGACAGGGGTCAGTTTGGAGATCGGAAATTTTCGTACGTTAAGCGCATTATTTAACCAATCTTGGTTCGTAAGGGGTTGATTTTGCGTCAGTGGCTATCGCTTTTAAGTTGTCGCTCTTGCAGTATCGCATTTAGGTTATCCGATTAAGGTCAAACCTCTGAAAATGCCGTATAGCGCGGGAGTACACCCTATTGCTACAGGTAAGCCTGTTCAAAAAACAGGCTTACCGAATGGAAGGGACTTCCCCTGATTATGCGCCTGATTAACTCTTGTGCAATCATGGGGTAAACACAACCCCGGAGGGATTCGTTATGACCATTACTACTGTCGGTATCGATCTTGCTAAAAATGTGTTCGCTGTTCATTGCGTTGACCAGAATGGCAAAACCGTTCTGGTTAAATCCAGAGTAACCCGCGCAGCTCTTCCCGGGCTGATTGCTGGTTTGCCGCCCTGTGTTATCGGGATGGAGGCGTGCTCCGGGGCTCATTACTGGGCAAGACTGTTTCGGCAGTATGGTCATGAGCCGCGTCTGATGGCCGCTAAATTTGTATCGCCTTACCGCATGGCTGGTAAATCAGGGAAAAATGATGCAGCTGATGCTCAGGCTATCTGCGAGGCGGTTCGTCGCCCACATATGCGGTTTGTGCCGGTTAAGGATGAGAGCCAGCAGGCAATGCAGTGTCTGCATCGTACCCGACAGGGTTTTATCGAAGAGAAAACAGCAACATATAATCGTCTCCGGGGGTTGATATCTGAATTCGGCGTTATCGCCCCACAAAGTACAGATGCCCTGCGCCACATAGTTTTTGAGCAGAAGAATTCTTTACCACTTCAGGTTCAGCAATGTGTTGATGATTTGCTGGAGCACGTTGCTCGCATTGAAGATAACATCGCTGAATATGACCGAATTTTGTCCCGCATGGCCAAAACAGATCATCGCAGTCAGCGGCTGATGGAATTGAAGGGCGTTGGCCCCACAACGGCCTGTGCGCTGGTCGCCAGTATCGGTAATGCACATGATTTTAAGAATGGGCGCCAGCTGGCAGCCTGGCTGGGACTGACACCATCGCAGTACAGCAGCGGCGGAAAGTCGAAGCTTGGCAGGATAACGAAAGCTGGCGATTCGTATCTGAGAACACTTCTGGTTCAGGGTGCCCGCTCGGTACTGATCGGGGCGGAGAAAAGGACTGATTTATTCAGTCGTTGGGTCTGCTCACTGGTCGAACGCAGAGGATACTGGCGCGCTGTTGTTGCCATCGCTGCCAAAAATGCAAGACTGTGCTGGGCATCATTGCATTACGGTGATGATTTCAGGTTGTACTCAGCCAGCTAAAGTACAAAGCTGTATGACCATCTGTTCTGCAACTCGTTGATGATAAAGGGTTAGACCCCGTGAGGTATATCTGCTTATTGTACAGGGCAAGTGTACCCGACTAACGAACTAGAGCCTCACGAGCGTCTTTCATCAGGGTCCGAATCGATGACGATTCATCATGACCGTTTATAGTACCGCAGTCTCTCCCCTTTATTTTTTTACTATAGTGCAGACAGAAACCGTAAACACCGGCGTTGACATGCCGGGGAAGCCCTTATAGTACAATAATTCTCTATATCCAAACTGACCCCATGATGAACCCTGTTCCATGGCTCCAGATGACAAACATGATCTCATATCAGGGACTTGTTCGCACCTTCCCTAGACGTGCGAGATCTGGGTTGATAAAATTTAAGTACTTCTAAATAAGGCTATATTCATGGTGCGCTATTAATGATTAACTCTTTCGAAGTAAAACACTACAATGCTAACAGCAAAAAAATCCCTATTATAGTCATCCCTGGATTCATGACAGAGGGTGATAATGAATGGGGCCGTTTTGTTGCACGAAAAACAAGCAACCCTGTTTATATTATTAATTGGAAATCATTTAAAAAACGGGACATTTTTACCAGTCAATCAGAGTTTGTGGATTTTTTCAATGAAAGCGATAAATATAAAGCCGCTCAAATATGGGCGGCAACCAACCCTCGTCTAAATTACAGTCCTCTTTTAATCACACTTTCAGTATTAACTTCCCCTGTTCGGCTTTGGTTTCAAGCCTGCAAACAGGCAGATTTAATTTCTTTTGTTTTAGCAACAGAAATATCAAAAAATATTAGCGACGATGAACCTTTTATTTTGTTAGGTCATTCACTTGGTGGCCGCATAGTATCTAGGATCACTGAACATGTAAAAACCAATAACCTAATCTCTACAATAGTGTTAGCTGGTGCCATTGGAAAAGATGATTTTGTAAATATAACTAAATCAAATAATGAGATCCCAGTGATGGGTTTTATTAACTATCACAGTAATCAAGACCAAGTCCTAAAAAAATTATACACTTTGGTAAACCTCCGTAGCGCCCCTCCAGTCGGATTAGATCGTTCCAATGGTTCAAGAGTGATAGAAAGGAAATTCTTCCTTGGTCACCAGAGTTACTTAAATAACGATGAATTAGGGAGCGATCTAAGACTTATGGTTAATAGAATACAAAATATTCATGATACTGAAATGTGAAAACGTGGTGTAACTCTGGCAAGGGGGAAAGAGGTGGCAGGGTATTTTATCCTGTGGTCATATGGCGTTTCGCAGAATTCCTCGCGTTCGTCTGCTTAACCTGACTGAGTTCTCCCGGACTGAAGCACCTGAAAAATGTCACTGCCTCCTTTGCGCAGCTGCGACAGAGAGTTAATTATCACGCTACCTGGACGTAACAGTATTTTCGTCTAATAATATAAGGGCTTGAGCAATGGAATTTAAATAAATGGCAATGTTATGCGTGGGCTATATCACGTCTTTTTGGATGTTATTACATGGCATCAGGGGTTACCAGACAGGTGTTATTATAGAAGGTCATAAAGGTACCATGAAGAAAGATTACTATTACCGCGGTGACATTGGTTTTTATGTTAATGTGTTCTTCTATATTGTAGGCGGGACATTTGCCATAGGATTTTCAACTTGGCTTTTGATTAGAGGGTTAGGTTACTGGTAATCCCCGCGCCGCCCTGGACGTTCCGGTGTTTCTGTCCAACGCAGGTAACTCTGCTGCAGATCCACAGTCGTTAATGTTCGGTATCTCAACGGCAGCTATGAGTGAAAAGCGGAAGTTAAATGGTTAGACGTTAGCATCGACTTACAGAGGTCTAACCCAATGCGGCAGCTTTATATTTGTAAGATGCTCTTCCTCAACGACAAACGCCAGGCTGTAACGAGCTCGGGTAATTGCCACGTACAGCTTGTTTCTAGATTCCTCCGTTTTATCTTTATCGAACACGCCAAGGTCGCCACCCAGATACTTGAGATGTTTCTCCGGTGAAATAATTAGTACGCGGTCAAAACCGAGACCTTTACAGGAGCCGAAGGGCTTTGTTGAATAAATCAGATTTCGGGTAAGTCTCCCCCGTAGCGGGTTGTGTTTTCAGGCAATACGCACGCTCTCAGGCATACCTGCTTTCGTCATTTTGTTCAGCGCTCGTACCAGGGCCATAGCCTCCGCAACCTGACCATCGTAGTCACGCAGCGTCAGTGAACCCCCGAACAGCTGTTTTACCCGGTACATCGCCG
>Ga0183095_11495_pt1 | contig 16610 bp, 12 predicted proteins | sample BioMet4_FD_130346 | JGI IMG/M metagenome (GOLD analysis project Ga0183095, IMG submission 130346) | Microbial communities from bioreactor (seeded with sewage sludge) at LBNL, California, USA - Biofuel metagenome 4 (v2) (version 3) | ecosystem: Engineered > Bioreactor > Anaerobic > Unclassified ...
AGCGAGAACGGCGTGGCCGACGGCACCAAACCCGACGCGAACGGCTTCGTCGCGGACATCGACCGCATCATGTATTACCGCCAGTACTTGCGCAACGTGCACCGCGCGGTGGCCGAAGGCTATCCCGTCGTCGGCTACTTCCCGTGGAGCCTGATGGACAACTTCGAGTGGGCCTGCGGTTATACCAAACGCTTCGGCATGGTCCGCGTGGACTATGCGACGCAGAAGCGCATTCCCAAGCTGAGCTACAGTTGGTATCAGCAGGTCGTTCGCAGCAACCGCATTCTGTAGCGCATTGCGCGAGAAAGGCCGTTCGATGCCCGAAGCCCCGTCGCATCGCATGGTCTTTTTCTTTTCGCCTGTTTATTCGGGAGCACACATGAACGCCACGTCTCGTTCTTTCATCCGGTTTTTCGGCATCGCCGCCGCAGCCCTCGCCACCTGCCTCAGCTTTGCGCAGGAGATCGTCGCCACCCCCCAGCACGCCGACGGCATTTACGCCGCCGGAGAGAAAGTCGCCTGGAGCCTTTCCGCGCCCGGCGCGACCGAGCTGAACGGCACGGTAAAACTCAACGACACCCAGGTGCTGTGGAAAGGCACCCTTCCGCTCACCAACGGCAAAGGGACGCTGGAAACGTCGCTAAACAAGCCGGGCATGATTCTCGCCACGCTGACCGCAAAGATCGGCGGCAAAGAGGTTAAGCTTCTGGTCGGCGCAGCCGTTGACCCGTACAAAATTCCGGTTTCGGCCCCGCGCCCCGACGACTTCGACGCGTTCTGGAACGCGAAGATTCAAGCGCTCCACGCGATTCCGGCCAATCCCGTCCTGACGCCCGCCGACAGCGGCGACGCCGGAGTCGACTACGCCAAGCTGACGCTCGACAACATCAACGGCACCCGCGTCTACGGCCAGCTCGCCAAGCCCAAACGCGACGGCAAGTTCCCGGCCATGCTCATTGTCCAGTGGGCCGGCGTCTACGGCCTTCCGAAGAGCAACGTCGTCGGCCCCGCCAAAAACGGCTGGCTGACGCTGAACATCATGGCGCACGATCTGCCGTTCGACCAGCCCGAAGCCTTCTACAAGCAGGCGGCCGCGACGGCCCTCAAGAACTACGCCATGATCGGCAACGAGAGCCGCGAAACCAGTTACTTTCTGCGCATGCTGTTGGGCTGTTACCGCGCGGCCGATTATCTCGCGGAGCGCCCCGATTGGAACGGCCGCGTCCTCGTCGTCACAGGCACCAGCCAAGGCGGCCTGCAAGGGCTCGCCACGGCCGGGCTTCACCCCAAAATCACCGCGGTTCTCGTCAATGTCCCGGCTGGCTGCGACCCCACCGCCCCTTGGATCGGACGCTCCGTAAGCTGGCCCTATTGGCATCGTTCGACGAGGGGCAAAGACGAAAAGAAAGTCATGGAAACCAGCCGTTACTTTGACGGCGTCAACTTCGCCGCCCATATCCGGTGCCCCGCCCTCGTCGCGCTCGGGCTGATCGATCAGACCTCCTGCCCCGCAGGCGTCTTCGCCGCGTTCAACCAGATGAAAGGACCGAAAGAGGCCGTCGTGATGGTGCGGTCCGCGCATCAGGCGCGCGGCCATTCGCAGGCCGACTGGGGCCGCCGTTCGCAGGCGTGGTTCGAGGCGCTCGCCCAAGGGAATCCGCCGCCGATCAAACCGTAGGCGTTCAGCGCCTGCGGATCATTCGACTTCGCGGACGGATTCGGCGGCCACCACAGGAAGGCCCGAATTCCGCAGGAACCAGCGCGTGCCGACCACCGAGACGGTGGACCCCACAAGCGGATTGGCCAGCGTCGAGGGCACCAGAATGTGGCATACGGGACGCATGTCGCCGTCCGCCTGCCGCACGGTGAGCGAGAACGGCGCGTTGACCTCTCCGACCACGCCCCAGTCGAGCACACCCGTCAAAACAACGCGCTCGCCCTGTTGAACGCCTTCCCGCAAAGGAAATCCGGCTATCTCGGCAGGCGGAGCGTGAAAAAGCGGAATCGGCGCGTCGTTTGTCGCGGGCGCACCAACCGAAGCGAAGGCTTCAGACGAAACGCTGTTGCTCAGCTCCGTCACGATCATCATTCCGATATCCTGCACGGCGTTAGTGGCCGCCACCCCTTCGGCGGGCTGCACGGCCAGCGGCTCGACCTGGTCGCGCAACACCCAGAACGCGATCTCCGGCGGTGGTGAAATCTTGACCCAATCGCCGTATGAGCCGCGCACCTCCACCCGGTCGCCCTTGTTCAGAACGCCCACAACATGGAAAGCGAGCCCCGCCCCGGCGCGCACACGCACCTTGTTCGCCTGCACCACGCTATTGCGGACAAGGTCGCGATAAACCCACACGACGGCCCCCGCAGGCGGCTCCACGCGCACCCAGACGGCCTCGTCGGCGAGTTCGCCCCTCACCGTCAACTCGCTGCCGGACGGCATCCAGACCACGGCTTCGCGAACGGCGTTGGTGGTCGCATACACGGGCAGCCGCCCCTCAATTCCGCGAACGATGTTCGTTTCGCCCGCATCGGCAGACACAGCCAGAATAACCGGCGCCGCGCAAAGCAGCGCGCTCCATCCGGATTTCCACCCTCTGAAGCGTCCGTTCAACATCGTGCACTTCCAAGACAGAAAAACCGCATGCGTACTTCTCCTCCCGGGAGAGATACACATGCGGTAAAAGGAACCGTCAGGCTACCGCCTCCGGCGACCTAGGCATCCGGCTTGGTCTTGCGAAGACCCAACCCGCGATCGCCGTCTTTCCACTGGCCGCGCTTCTTCAGCAGGTTGACGCGCTCGAACCGCTTCAACACGTTGCGCTTAGCCGTGATCTTACTCGAACCCTTCAAGCTGGAATGAACACTCATTTTACGAATCGTCTCCTCTACACGCCCGCTACGTCAGACGTAAGGTCAATAAGATACCAAAAACTGTCCGCTTTTCAATCGCAAAAAACATCAACATTATCCTCGGCCGATCCTACCCCCGCAACTGCGAGAATCGCGCGCAAACGGGCAGGGGTCCAACCAGCGGCCGCGCGTAATCGACAAAGGCCTGCGTGACGTTGTTGCCCGCCTTGTTGATGAACGCGTCGGGCATCCGCCGCGTCTCTTTGGCCACGCGGCGAAGCTCGACCACCTCGAACGACACGCCGTATTTCTTGGTCGGCTTCCGACGGATCGCGACCGACCCGCTGCGCACGCCGTCCGCGACCGCCGCGCGCACCGCCGCCACGCCCGCAAGCCGGGCCTCCATCGCATCGCTGGCCGACGCGATTCCGGGAAACGAACGCTGCAGATAGCCGAACGTGTCGGCCCGCACGCGTTTGATCCCCGCGTTTTCTTTGACGACCCGCGACAGCAGATCGCCCAGCGCCCCCGTGCCGCTCAACTGCACGTTGCCGTGCGAGTCGGTCTCCTTCGTGAACTTCGCGGCGATCGGAGTGCCGTCTTTGTCCGCGACGCCCTCGGACACGGCCACCACGCAGCGCCCGTACTTTTTCACGGCCGCCTTCACATCGCTCACAAACCCGTCGATGCTGAACGGACGCTCCGGCAGATAAACCAAGTGAGGCCCGTCGTCGGGGTCCACGCGTGCCAGCACCGACGACGCCGTCAGAAAACCGGCGTTGCGCCCCATGATCACATCGATCTTCACGCCGCCCAGCGCGCGGTTGTCCAAATCGTCACCTTTCAGCGCGCAGGCCACGAACCGCGCCGCGCTGCCGAACCCCGGCGTGTGGTCGTTCTCGCGCAGGTCGTTGTCGATCGTCTTGGGAATGTGGAAACAGGAGAGCGCGTACGCGTTCTTCGCGGCCTCCTCGTTAATAATGTGTACCGTCTCAGCCGAGTCGTTGCCGCCGATGTAGAAAAAGTAGCGGACCTCCAGTTTGCGCAACACCTTGAAAATCGCCTGGCAGTCTTCGGGCGTCGGTTTGCGACGAACCGAGCCGAGCGCCGAAGACGGCGTGTTCGCAACCGCCTCCAGCGTCGTGCGGCTCTCCTTGCGCAAGTCAATGAACCGCTCGTCCAGCACACCCTGAATGCCGTGCAGCGCCCCGTAGATCTTGCCCACCGCAGGATTGTCCTTCGCCGCCAAAACCGCCCCAACCAAACTCTGATTGATGACCATCGAAGGTCCGCCGCTCTGCGCGATCAGCATATTGCCTTTTTTCATCATACGCTCCTATTCACCTCGTTTGTCAGACTATGATATACTGTCGATATGACTTATGGCAAACCTCTGTTTGAGGGACGGCCGGACACCGGCGAAAACGAGGAGACCGACTACGGCGCGCTCCCGGATGAGGCGTCGTATCAGGTGCATCCATCCTCCGCGCGCCGCCAGCTCACCGAACGCGATATCGACCAGAACCAAAAGGCAAAGCGACTCTTTGACCGCGTGATGCCGGGACTGCCGATCGATACCGACCCGCCCGAAACGCGCCGCGAAGCCGAGCCCTTCTCACAGATCATCGAGAAAACGCTCAAGCGGCTGAAAATCGACGCGAGCCCCTGGCTGGACGAACTGAGCGAGGCGTGGTCCAAACTCGTTCCGCCGGAGGTGGCCAAGGTCACCCGTCCCGGAAAATGGGATAACGGCATCCTGTACGTCTACGTGACCTCGTCGGTCAAGCTGTTCGAGATCCGGCGCACACGCCTGCGCGCCATCGAGCAGGCCGTGCGCACTTTCGCGGGCGACAACCGCGTGCGCCAAGTCCGGCTCATGGTCAATTCGGTTCCGCTCCCGTTCACTTGACCGCCGATCCCTTTTTAGAAAACCCGCCGACATGCCTGAAAACGACCTTTTTAACGATGACGCCGATACACGCGCCGACGATGCCCCCCTTCCTTCGGAGCGCCAACCGCTCGCCGCACGCATGCGGCCGCGCACGCTCGAAGAGGTCCTCGGCCAGGACCACATTCTCGGTCCCGGAAAACTTCTGCGCCGCGTCATTGAGGCCGACCGCCTCACAAACCTGATCTTCTACGGCCCGCCCGGCTGCGGCAAAACCACGCTCGCCGAAGTCATCGCGCATGTCACCAAGCGCCGCTTCGAGCGCACCAGCGGCGTGCTCTCCAACGTCGCGGCGCTCCGCGCGGTCTGCGAAGCCGCGAAGCATTTCCGCGAAGGCCCCGGGACCGTGCTCTTCGTGGACGAGATCCACCGCTTCAACAAAGCCCAGCAGGATGTGCTGCTGCCTTACGTGGAGAACGGCACGGTCACACTCATCGGCGCCACCACCCACAACCCCAACGTCTTCGTCAACAGCCCGCTCACCTCCCGCTCGTTGGTCTTCGAGCTGCGCCCGCTCGACGAGGATTCCATCGCCGCGCTCGTGCGGCGCGCGCTGGCCGACAGCGAACGCGGGTTCGGAGCCGTCCCGACGGAAATCACGCCGGAGGCCATCCACTTTCTGGCCACGATCTGCGACGGCGACGCGCGACGCGCGCTGACCGCGCTCGAAGTCGCCGTCCGCTCGACGCCGCCGGACACCGACGGCGTCATCCGCATCACGCATCCCGTCATGGAGGAATGCGTCCAGCGCAAAATGGTGCTCTACGACAAGGACGAGGACGGCCACTACGACACCATCTCGGCCTTCATCAAGTCCGTGCGCGGTTCCGACCCGCACGCCGCCATCTACTGGCTCGCCAAAATGCTTGAGGCGGGCGAGGATCCGCGCTTCATCGCGCGCCGGCTCATCATTCTCGCCTCCGAAGACATCGGCAACGCCGACCCGCGCGGTCTCACCGTCGCGGTCGCCGCCATGCAGGCGGTGGAGTTCATCGGCATGCCCGAGGCGCGCATCTCGCTCGCGCAGGCGACTACCTACCTCGCCACCGCGCCCAAAAGCAACGCCGCCTACCTCGCCGTGGACGAGGCGCTGGAGGACGTCCGCTCCGGCCGCATGCTGGCCGTTCCCGAACACCTCAAAAACGTTCACGTCGAAGCGGTCGGCCGCGAAGGCCTCGACACGGCCTACAAATACCCCCACGATTTCGACCAACACACTGTCGACCAAGCGTATCTCCCCGTCGACAAGCGCTATTATCGTCCCACCGACCAAGGCTACGAGGACACCATCGCCAAACGCATGGCCTTCGTTGCGAAACTCAAAAAAGGAGATCGCGCATGAAAGCCTGCGCACCCGCGCTGATCGCCCCGCTGCTCCTCGCTGCGACGGCCGTCTTCTCGCAACCCCGTCCGCTCTTCAACGGTCCCCGTCTCGACGGATGGCGAATCGCCCCGTTCGACGGCGGAGGCGCCGTAAACACGCTCTCCAACGGCATCGTCTCCTGCGGCATCGGCGATCCCCTGACCGGCATCGCCTACACCAACGCGATTCCGACGATGAACTACGAGCTTTCGCTGGAGGCGATGCGCGCGGAAGGTTCGGACTTTTTTATCGCTCTGACCATTCCCGTTGAAACAAACTTCTGCACCGTCATCATCGGCGGCTGGGGCGGCTGTCTGTGCGGCGTCTCCTCGGTCGATTATACCGACGCCTCCGAAAATCAATGGAGCGAAGCCATCAAGTTTGAGAACAACCGCTGGTACACGCTGCGCGTGCGCGTCACGCCGGGCGTCTTGCAGATTTTCCTGAACGACGACCTGTACCGTGCGCGAATCGACTTTCTCGACTCCAAACGGCTCAGCCTGCGGCCGGGCGACATCGACAAGACCAAACCGCTGGGGCTGGCCACGTACAACACCCGCGCGCTGTGGCGCAACTTCACGCTGACGCCCATCACGCCGCTGCCGGCGGACAAGCCTCGCGAGGAATAATTAAGCTCAGCGCACAGGCAGTTTGCGGCGATACGCGTCCTTGTAGAGCCCGATTTTTTCAAAGGGAATCCGCTCAAAGCCCGGCATCTCCGTGAAGAGTCGGGCATGCTTGCGCAACGAGAAATCCTGCGCTGCGGCATCCTCGAACCCCAGATCAATCGGCTCTTTCGACGTTCCCGACAGGTTGGCGAAACCGTTATACGAAACCGCCTTAGCGATGCCGTTGGTCGCACCGGTCGTGTTGACGACCAGATTGTTCGAAATGGCGAGCTTGTCCAGCAGCTTCTTCACGCCGCCGTCGAAATCGACCACCTCGTGCGTGCAGTCGACGAACACGTTGCGCGTGACGGTATCGTAAAGCGGCTCACGGGGCGAGTCGTTCATGATCGCCGCCAAATGCGGATACCGCGTGCTCCAGGGCGGCTGGGTGTAATTGAACCGCTTGGCCTTCTCCTCAAGGCACCAGCTTTTATCCTCGGGGTTGTTCCACTGCTTCCACGTCATGCCGCGCGAATCAATGTGCAGGCCGATCGGGCACGACACGATCAGGTTGTTGATCACGGGATTGTCGCGTCCGCCGCCGATCATGATGGCGCGTCCCGCGCGGAAGAAGACGTTGCCCACCACCGTGTCGCCGCAGTCGCAGTCGTCGAAATAAAAACCCATGGTGTTTACGTGTTTCGCGTCGCTGCTGCCCAGGTCATGGATGTAGTTGTTGCGCAGAACAGTGCCCTGGCTGGTCCAGTCGCGGCCCGTGTAGAACGCGCCCGCATCGCCGGTCTCCATCACCACGCGGTAAACCTCGTTCAGCTCCAAAAGGTGGTCGTTGCCGCCGTACAGCACCGCGTTGTGCGGCGCGTCATGGATGCAGTTGTTGCGCACGATCTGCCCGCAGCCGTTCACGCCGATACCGGGGGCATACGTGCGCTGAAAGATCCCGTAGTGATGCACGTGGTTGTTCTCGGCGAGATTTTTCCCGGGCGTCAGCGTCAGGCGGTCACCCCCGCCGAGGGAAATGCCTCCTCTGCCTAAATTGAAGACATCGCACGAGCGCACGACGTTATTCTGACCATCAACGGAAAGGCCGCTGGCCGCCAGATTCGCGACCACGCATCCGATGATCTCCACACCTTCCGCCCGGTTCACGGTCACGCCGTCGCCGTGACCGAACTCAAACGCCAGCTCGATGAGTTTCAGGTTGTGCGTGCCGTTGATTTTCACCAACGAATCGGTCAGCGTCGCAAGCACGATTGAGGCGTCATCCAACGTCCCCTCGGGATAAAAATAAAGCAGCTTGCGCGCGCGGTCGAGATACCACTCGCCGGGCGCATCCAACTCTTCCAACGCGTTGAGCGCGAAAAACCGGCGCTTCGCCGCGCCCCACGTCCCGCTGTTGATGCCATAGCAGTGCGGCGCGGCCAGTGTCACGACTTTCTTCTCCGGATCGTACGACGCCACGCGGATCACCTCGTCGCACCAGTCGTGCGTCCAGTAGCCCAGCAGCCAAACGCCTTCCGCGAGATTCCAGCGGGCCGGACGCGGATCGTCGAACACAAACGAGCCGGGATGCGGCTTCCGCAAGGCCGGATCCTGCGCGTCGGTCTTCGGAAGCCCCGTGTCGACCGCCTTGGAAAAGCCCGCCCAACCGCCCTCTGCGGCATCCGCGTTCGGCCAGCGCGCCAGCGTCATCGGCCGACGGTTCACATACAGCCAAGGCGCGGCCGGAACGCCCTGATACGCGGTCTTGAAGGCCGCAAACGCGCCGGGAACCAAACCGGACAGATCGCACACCCGCACCTTGCCGCGCACCGACGCGTCCAGCCGGTTCAGCACCGCCGGATCGGTAACCGGTTTAAACGCAGACGGCGAAAGCCCGGCACCGCCCTGAATGCGCGCCTTGCCGCGCTTCAGCGCCCGATAAACCACCGGCGCGTCGGGCGTTCCTCCGTCCTCGGCCGTCAGCTCGAACGAGCGTTCCTGACGGTACACGCCGGGGCCCACATAAACCGTCACCGCTTCGCCGGGTTTCACGGCTCCCGTTTTGCGGGCCGCGCGAATTCCGTCGCGTGCCTCCGTCAGCGTCTGATACGGCTTGCGCGTGCTGCCGTCGCCGCCCGCCGACGCGTCCGCCGCCACATACACGTCGCGCGCCATACACGCGCCCGAAACCAACCCCGCCGCCAGAATGAATCCGAACTTCATGAGTTTCCCCTTTCTCAAAACATCTGTGACACACTCGAACCGGCCAGCGATCCGGACGGCAACTGAACGCACGCCGTCCGCGTGCCCAGCGTCACACGGACATCGCCCGCGCCGTTCTCCGGATTGCACAGCGTCGCCCGCGCCCGGCCGTTTGTTTTCGAAAGCAACAGCAGGCACGGCGCATCAACGCCGACCTCTCCGAAACCGCCGCCCGCAACCCGGCCGGCCGCATAGAACGCAACCTCAAAGACTCCCGCGCCCGCGTCCTCGACCGCCTGAACCTGAGGCGTATTCGCAACCACGCGCACGGAAGGCGACGCCGCGAACGTCTCCGTTGCCGCGCCGTCCGACGCCGGGACAACCGCATACGCGTAGACGGTTCCCTTCGGTTTCCGGCCGTGGTCCACCCAGAGCGAAAACACGTCGGCCGAAACCGGATCGGCTTTCCGCGCCGATGAAATGCGATTCCAGCTCCCCGTCTGCACCGATGCGCCCACGCCCACGAGGTCCGCGCCGTCCAGAAAAACATACCCCACGCCGCCCTGATGCACCCACGCCGGTCGCGCCAGCTTCTCGGGCGACGTGAGCACGTCCGTCTCCCCCGACGAGCGCCGGACGGTCACCGGTCCCTCGGCCAGACACTGGTTCACCGACGTGATCACGCGCCAACCGCTGTCCGACGAAATTCCGCACCCGAGACAAACCACCGCGCCGTCAAAAAAGAACCACGCCTTTTTTGCCGTCAGCCCGTCGCGCTCGAAATCCATGGCCGACACGCCGCAGCGCCCGTCGCTGACACCGCCGGCGAACGCACGCGTCCCGCGGCGCTTGTTGTTCACCCGCCCGGCGGGGCGGTCCTGTTCCACCGTGATCCCCGGCGGCCGCGCCCAATTCCAAACGGGAAAAATATTCCGATACTCGCCGCCCGTCCGATAAATGTACATCACGCCGTCGGACAGGTGTTCGCCCAGCAGGTTTTCGCCGTTAACCAGCTCGGTCTGCTGCAGACGGACGCTGGTCATGCGCACGGACACCATCCACTCGGGCCGGTGATGCACCGTGTAATCCGAGCACCAGAAATGCCGGTGCCCCGTCAAAGCCTCTGCCGGCGAAGCCCCATGAGCGACGCGCGCGGCCAGCGCCTGCAGCTCGTTCCGGCGAACCGTCGCGTCCAGCTTCAGGAGACTCTGCGCGTTGGCGGCATAGCCTCCGGCTCTTCCGCTGTTGGCGCGCGTCAGCTCGCGCCCACCGGCCGAGTAATCGAACTGCCCCCCGCGGATCATCCACTGCTGGCCATCAAGCAAGTAGTTTTCCAGAATGCGGATTTTCTCGGGCGCGAAGGCGAACGCCGTGCCCTGCGCCAAGAGCGCGAAGCGCGGCGCGTCAGACGCGAACCCGTTGCCGTATCCGCCCGAATAGAGCTGTGCGCCATGCTGGTGGAAGCTGAAGTCCGGCTGGATGCCCTCCTTCTCCGTGACCACGATTTCCTGCTCGATTCGCTTGAACGCGGCGGCCATCAGATCCGCGTCGCGCTGAAGGCAGGCCCGGCCGATCACGTTCTCCGCGAGCCAAATCAGATTCTGTCCCGTCATCGCGAGCTTCGAACGCGCGAGAACCGCGCATCCTTTTTCGAGGCGTCCGTCCGTCAGCAGCGGTTCGCACAACAGCATGATGCGGTACACGCTCGCGGGCGCGCCGATTTCGTTGTACCACCAGTTTGACGACTTCGGATCGCGCGCGATCCAGAAATCGAAGCCGCGCACAAAACTCTGCGCGACCGACGCGCGCTCACTTTCCGGAACCTTTCCCGACTCCAACGCCTGAGCGATGACGGTCAGCCGGTCCAGATGGGCCATCGGAACCCAAAGGGTGCGGTCCGTGGCATCGTAGTTGATTCCGCCCCACGAACCGTCCGCACGCTGCGTGCGCACCCAGTTGTGCATCAGTTTCAGATTGGGCGCATCCTGATGCGACAGCGCGATCAGCCGCGCTTTCACCGTCTCCAAATCGCTCCGTGCGTCCGCCCCCGCGCGTCCCGCCGCGCAAAGACACGCGATCAACAGACACGTCCCCCATCTCATGATTTTCCCCCTCATGCGTGTGGGAAAGCTTACCCCATGTCAGAGCGGCCTGCAACGCGCAAAATCATACGAAAAAAATGGCCCGATCCGCTCTCTCCTGTAGCACGGGCGTCCCGCCCGTGCCCCGGAGTTTGGTCATTTTGCGGCTATGCAGTGACCTGCGAAAGGGGACGAGGCGTCCCCTCTCCCACAACATCGTCCGACTTTGCCCGTGAAGACAACGAATTGCAGATGCGCCCCGGACGCGGTCGTCCCAAGTAAAGTTTTTTCCTCCCCTGCATTTTTTGCCATGTTTTTTCCGCTCCACGGGCCCTCCGGGGTCTTTGTTTTGCGACAATTCAAGAAACCCAGATTTCGATCCGCGGGCACTCCTTTTTTCCGGCGGCAAGCCCCCATGGGGGCTGCTCCAGAGGCCCTCCCGGACCCGTCCTTCGGACGCTCCGGGTCCCAGGGCCTCTTCCGTTTCCTCGGCGACAGACCCCTCCTTCGCCAAACCGTGCATTTCATTTTGCGCTTCGCGCCCCCTGAGCAACCCCGAGTCTTATCTGGCACGAACCGAACGCCTGTGGCATAATATTGAATTTTGTGACCCATCCGAGGAGCGGCGGCATATTGAGAAACCGGCCCGCCACGTCCCACGCGCAACCGTGAGCCGGTTTTCAAAGGACTTTTCGCCATGGCATTAGGCGTCGGCATCGTCGGGCTCCCCAACGTCGGCAAATCCACTCTGTTCAACGCGCTCACGCGGGCACAGAACGCGGAAGCCGCCAACTACCCCTTCTGCACCATCGAGCCGAACAAGGCCACCGTGCCCCTCTCCGACGCGCGCCTTGACGCGCTGGCAAAGATCGTCAACCCCGCGCAGATCATCAAGGCCACCGTCGACTTCATCGATATCGCCGGTCTCGTGCGCGGCGCGAGCAAGGGCGAAGGTCTCGGCAACAAGTTTCTCGCCAACATCCGCGAAACCAACGCCATTATCGAGGTCGCGCGCTGCTTTGCCGACGACGACGTCGTGCATGTCGAAGGCGGCATCGACCCCATCCGCGACATCGAGATCATCGAGACCGAACTCGTGCTCGCCGATCTGCAGTCGCTCGAAAAACGCATCGACCGCGTGGGACGCCAGGCCCGCGCCGACAAGGACCTGCGCAAGGAGGTCGACGCGATGGAGGCGCTCATGAAGCACCTCAACGAGGGCCACCCCGTCCGCACCTTCCCGCGCGGCGAGGCCGATCCCATCGAAAACACGCTTACCGAGCTTCAGTTCCTCACCGACAAACCGGTCATCTACTGCGCCAACGTCGGCGAGAACGATCTGGGCGGCGACAACGCACAGGTCGCCCGCATCAAAGAATACGCCGCCAAGAAAGGCAGCGACGTGGTCGTCATTTCCGCCAAGATGGAGGCCGAGCTCGCCGGACTTTCCGACGCCGAACGCGACGATTTCCTCGCTTCCTACGGGCTTAAAGAGAGCGGCCTCGACCAGACGATCCGCATGGCTTACCACACCCTCGGCCTCGCGAGCTACTTCACGGCCGGCCCCAAAGAGGTGCGCGCCTGGACCTTCCACCGCGGCTGGGCAGCGCCGAAGTGCGCCGGCGTCATCCACACCGACTTCGAGCGCGGCTTCATCCGCGCCGAGGTGATCGCGTACGACGACTACATCCGCCTCGGAGGCGAAGCCGGTGCCAAAGCCGCAGGCGTGATGCGTGTGGAAGGCAAGGACTACCTCGTCCAAGACGGCGACGTCATGCACTTCCTCTTCAACGTGTAGCCGCCTCCGATTCTTTGCTCACCGAGAACGAAACCAAGCGCTCTTTCGTCATGCGTTTGACGTCCAACCGGATGTCCGTGGCATCGCGCGAGAGCGCCTCAAACTCCTTGGCAGACGAGACGGGCTTCCCGTTGAAGCGCACAATCAGCTCGAACGGGCGAATGCCGGCCGTAACCGCCTTGCCGCCGCTGACAACGCGGCAGACCACAACGCCCGGCGCATCCGGCGCAAGGTTCAGGTAGTCTCGGACCTCCTGCGTCAGGTCGCATACGCTGATGCCACCCGCCTTCCACTTGAACGAGGGCGCGCTTTCATACGAGGGCGGCGCCAGCGCGATCACCATCGTCTTCTCGATCTTCGCCCCATCGGCCAGAAACACGGCAGTGACTTTCGTGCCGATGCCAAGCTTGGTCAGCTCGACCGCAAAGGGATTGGATGCCGAAGGCCAAGGCGTCGGCAGGCGGTCCATGTACTGCGCAGGAATCGCGTCGAGGCGATCCCACGGAAAATCGGACCGGTAAGGCGAATCGATCTCCTCCAGCTCCACCTTGAGCGGCAGTGTCCGGTTGGCCGGGCTCACACTGACAACGACCCACCCCTCTTTCACGCCGGCCCCGGCCGCCGGAGAATGCGGATAGACGCGCATGATGATCGCGCCAAACTTGCCCCCCTCCGTATCAGCCATCACCTTTTTGGACTCCGCCAGCTCTGGGGTGATGGGCTGAAGATCCATTCCCAACCACCCCAGACGATTCTCGTTCTCGGGCGATACGGGACGCACGGCGGCATCGACGTCGCGGTCCGCCGGTTGCGCCAAAGCAATCAGCGTGGAGGCGTCCAAAAAATCGGACATGGACTCGTTGCGCCAGCGCCGTCCGCTTTCGCCAATGGAATCATCGCCCACAATCACCGATGCCTTCCACCACTGACACACGCCGTCAGGCGAAAACACCAGACAGCCTTCGTCCCGATCAACCGGCAGATCCGTTGTCAAGCAACCGCGCCAGCCGACGGCAACCGCGTTCACGCGCACGGCGGCCGACCGGAAGTGGAGGCTGCCGCGACTGGCGACGTCCGCGCAGCAAAGGAACGCGATGCGACCGGAAGGACGACCGATCGGATCAGACCGAATCCGCAGCACCTGCCCCGGATGCGGTTCAGCGAGCTCGGCGATCACGCCCTTGAACGACGCCAGCGCGCAAACGAAGGACGCCTCCGCGGGACCGCCGGGTAAAAAGACGCGGATATGCTCCAAGCGGAGGAGCTTGCTTTTGTCGCCGCCGATGCGAATAAAGAGCCGCCGATCCGAAATGAGAACGCCGACGGTATTCAGTTCGGTCGCCGTCTCGTTCTCGCCGTCCGAACCGCGCATAGAGCGTTCCCGAAACATCGTTTGGTCGCCGCCACGCGACATGCGCGGCGAGCGGTAAGTCAGCGTCACCGGAAGCACGGACGCGGCGCACTGACGAGCGGCGTCCGCCAAGCGCTGATCCAGCTCCCGCACCGAATACGCGGGCCACCGGATCGGATCGGTCGCGTCGCCCGCACGCCACTCGCTGTTGAACGTGTAGCCGCAAATCCGGCCACGGGCGTCGAGCAGCACCGCCGGAACATCCAGAGGCACCCACGCGTCGCCCCGCGCGCCGAACATCTGCGCGGCCCTCAGCGGCTTGGGCGAGGCCAAGAGCGCACGGTTGTCCCGCGCCTGACGCTTGACCGTCACGGCCAAAACCGGCTTGTCCGCACAAGAATCGATGCCGACCACATCCCCGGGCACAAGCGGCGGGTCAAGCGCGAGCAACAGCGCGTTCTGTTCGCAAAAGCGTTTTTCGACCTTGGCCGACGCCGACCGTCCGCCCGCAACGACGGCAATCGACCCGATGTTTTCCAGCGCGAACGACGGGTCCAAACAAACCACCCGGTTCGACGCGAGCAGGAAACCGACCGTCTGAACACCCGTCTCGCGCTTCACATCCTCGCGCAAACTCGAACGCTGGAAGCGGCCGCAGTTCGGGCAGCGTTCGCCCTCCACATCGTTTATCAAAGGCTCCGCCAATCCCACTTTGGGGTAGATCGTTACGGCGACGGCGTTCGACAACGCGACAGAAGCCGCGCGGTGAAGGTCCGCTTCCGCCGAACCTCTCCACCAAGCCCCCTGCAGACTTCCTGCGGCAAGGGCGATGAAAACAGTCAGCACGCGAAAACACCCCCGTCCAAACGAGCACATAAAAACCTCCCTTGTTCTTGCGTCAGCGCCTTCCCAACAACAGGTCATTCCCTCTGGTAATCGCGCGAGAAATCCAGCACCAACTCGCGCGTATGTCCGTTTCTGAACACCGTCAGCAGGGCCTTCCGAACGTCAGCGTTTGCCAACAGCCGCTTGTGCGCAACGGCAAGTTCGTCCAACGATTGAATCGCCTCACCGTTGACCGACACGACGATGTCTTTCTCCCGGAGGTCCGCGTCCTGAGCATTGCCGGGACGCAAAAGTCCGAACACGTACACGCCTTTCTGTTTGTGCAGATAAAGCTCGGGCGTTTCAAACTCGTTGATCGCCTTGGCTGAGAAGTCCCACTTCGGAAAATCGCGTTCGGATCCCTCCACCTTTCCCTTCTCCCGCGGCAAGATGGTGACGCTCACCGTCTGACCGTCGCGCACCAGCTCCACGGCGATCTTCTCGGAGTCCGGCAAAAGCCCGATCTTGCGGCGCAGTGCCGGAAGCGACTCCTCATTCGCCCCGTCCACGCCCGCGCCGTTGATTCTGACGATCCGGTCGCGCGGCAGAATCCCCGCCCGACGCGCGGGACTGTCCGGCGACGTTCCCGCAACGATCACGCCGTTGGTCGCGCCAAAATAGATGTCGCGCTCAAAGTCGTTGCGCGGCTGGAGATCCAAGCCGCTCCACGACCAGTTCACCTTGCCGCTCTTGCGCAGCCGCCCCAAAATCAGCGTCACCTCGTCCGCAGGGATGGCGAAGCCGAAATTCGCCGTCGGAAGCATCGAGCCCAACGCGTTCACGCCGATCACTTCGCCCTCGGTGTTCACCAGCGGACCGCCGGAATTTCCGGGGCCAATCGACGCGTCGGTCTGAATCCAAAGGATGTACTCGCTGTGTTGCTCAAGGTAGCGGTGCGCGCACGACACCGTTCCGAAGGTCACCGACCGGTTGAGCCCCCACGGCGCACCCATTGCGATCACAAAATCGCCTTCGCTCACAGCCGCCGAAGTGCCAAACCGCGCCCACGGCAACTTCACACCGGACGGCAAACGCATCCGGCAGAGCGCCAAATCCATCGACTTGTCGGAGCCCAGGCAGTCGGCTTCAAAGTGGCGGCCGTCCGACAGCAGGCAGCGGATTGAGCGGGCTTTGTTGACGACGTGCCAGTTGGTGACGAACTCGCCGTCCGCGGAAATGATGAACGCGCTGCCGGCCACGCTCTGGGCTGACAGCTTGCCGGTTTCCGTCGTCTCCAAAAGGCACTTCAGGTACAAAACCGCCGGTTGCACTTTGGCACGCGCCGCAGCGATCACAGCCCGGAAATCGTATCCCGCCTGCGGCTGATCGGCCCGTATCGGCATCGAAGCCAACATCAAACCCATGAATCCCACCCATACATTTCTATACATCATACAGAGAGTTTACCATGCGTGCCGCCGTCTGTAAACAACAGGGAACGAGGGCGTCGCTTCTCCCATACCACCGCCCGTTTTTGATCGCGAATGCAATAAGATGCGCCCACACATCGTGCGCGACGGTGTG
>Ga0183095_11062_pt1 | contig 16549 bp, 13 predicted proteins | sample BioMet4_FD_130346 | JGI IMG/M metagenome (GOLD analysis project Ga0183095, IMG submission 130346) | Microbial communities from bioreactor (seeded with sewage sludge) at LBNL, California, USA - Biofuel metagenome 4 (v2) (version 3) | ecosystem: Engineered > Bioreactor > Anaerobic > Unclassified ...
GTAGAGCACATCAAGGATTCCTATGCATGGCATGTGACTACTATTGGTGACAGGGCAATTGTCATCGATTTACCTGTCATCGTTCGGAGTTCAACGGGTTGGCACATATTTAGTACGGCTCGGTTTGCCGAAGAGTCGGATGTTAAAGGCTATCGCATGGGTCCTGACAATTTGGCTATTGCCACACAGGGCGACAATGCTGGAAAGATAGTAGAACTACAAAATGGTGTAGAAGTAAGGCCATTCGATATTTCCATCACCAAGACAGTAGCTGTGATGATGATCAATGTGGTCGTTCTTCTATGTTGCATCCTCATACCCGCAAGATGGTATCGCCGTCATAAGGCAAGCGATCCGGCTCCAGGTGGATTTACGGGATTTATCGAATTGATTATCGACTATGTGGAGGAAAACATCATAAAGCCTGGAATCGGAAATGGTTACGAGAAGTATTCGCCCTATCTGTTGACTTGCTTCTTCTTTATCCTTACCAACAACCTTATGGGTATTATACCCTTCCCTCCTGGTGGAGGCAACGTGACGGGCAACATTACCATAACATTTTTCCTCGCTCTCTGCACTTTCATAGTGACCCAGGTAAGCGGAACGAAGCACTATTGGAAGGATATCTTTTGGCCCGACGTACCTCTACCACTTAAGGTTTTCCCCCTGATCCCTCTAATAGAGTTTGTCAGTATTTTTACCAAGCCTTTCGCCTTGATGATTCGTCTCTTTGCCAACATGATGGCAGGACACGCCATTGCGCTGTCGCTGACTTGTATTATCTTTGTCGTTGCGGCTATCGGCGGTGCCACTTTCTTGGGAATGTCGGCAATAAGCGTAGTGATGAGCATCTTTATGATGTGTCTCGAGCTTTTAGTTTGCTTCATTCAAGCAATGGTTTTCACCATGTTGAGTTCGATTTTCATAGGTTTGGCGCGTGCCAAGGCAGAGTAAAGCTCATCCAAAACATGGATCGAACATTATGTATTATCATTAAAACAAATAAATAAAATTATAACTAATAAATTTTAGAACTATGATTTCAACATTGTTATTGGCAGTTGCCGCAGATGGCATTGCAAAATTTGGAGCAGCTATTGGAGCAGGTATCTCAGCTGTTGGAGCAGGTATCGGTATTGGACGCATCGGTGGACAAGCAATGGATGCCATGGCTCGTCAACCCGAGGTTATGAACAAACTCTTCACCAACATGATTGTGGCTGCTGCCTTGATCGAGGGTGTTGCTTTGTTCGCTGTGGTCGTAGCCTTCCTTTGCATCTAATAATACAGGCAATTAATAGCTGCGTATGGATTTGTTAATGCCCAGTACTGGCTTGCTATTTTGGATGACCATCGTCTTCCTTGTGGTGCTTGCCGTCCTATGGAAGTGGGGCTTCCCTGCCATTACCAATATGGTCAGAGAGCGCAAAGACTTCATAGACGAAAGCTTGCGCAAGGCTCACGAAGCCAACGAAAAGCTTGCTAACATACAACAAGAAGGTGAATCCATTCTGCAGGAAGCTCGCGAACGTCAGGCTGCCATCCTCAAAGAGGCAACTGAAACACGTACAGCTATCGTGGAGAAAGCCCAGAGTCAAGCAAAGGAAGAAGGTGCTCGCTTAATCAATGATGCCAAGGCAGAGATTAATACAGAAAAGCAGCAAGCCATTCGCGAGATTCGTGCCCAGGTTGCAGAGCTTTCCGTGAAGATTGCGGAAAAGGTTTTGCGTGAGCGACTTTCATCCAATGAGAAGCAGATGGAACTGATTGACAAACTGTTGGCAGAGGTAACTGCCGACGATAAGCACGAAGTTGAGTAAGGGTTATGGATTTAGGAGTAATAGCTATGCGGTATGCGCGGGCTCTTCTTAAGAGCGCCACGGAACAGAAGGTGGAGACAGAGGTCTACAAAGAAATGCAGACACTTGCTCAAAGCTATCTGCAGGTGCCTCAATTGCACTTCACTATCGACAACCCCATGCTGACCAAGGACAAAAAGTTGACGCTCATCGATACCGCCGTAGGTGGAAATCCCTCTGAGTTGATACGTCGTTTCGTGAGCCTTGTCTTCAAGGAGGGGCGCGAGAACATCCTGCAATTGATGGCAACTTCCTATATCACGCTCTATCGTCAACAGAATAATATTACCCGCGGTAAGCTCACCACAGCCGTCGCAGTCTCTCCAGAGACGGAGGGAAAAATGAAGCAAATGGTGGAGAGCAAGACTCATGGAACTGTAGAATTCAATGTAGATACTGACCCCGACATCATCGGTGGATTTATTCTAGAATATGATACCTACAGAATGGACGCAAGCGTAAAGACAAAATTGAATTCAATTCTTTCGACCTTGCGAAAGTAAACCTTTAATGTGAATAATTGAAATGTCAGATAAAATAAAGCCAAGTGAGGTATCAGAAGTGTTGCTGAAACAGCTTGACGGCATCACTGCGGACCAAAAGTTTGACGAGGTCGGAACAGTGTTGACGGTCAGCGATGGTGTGGCACGTATCTATGGACTCCGCAATGCAGAGGCAAACGAGCTGCTTGAATTTGAAAACGGCACCATGGCCATCGTCATGAACCTTGAGGAAGACAACGTCGGCTGTATTCTCCTCGGGCCAACTGTCGGTATCAAGGAAGGACAATCTGTAAAGCGCACACATCACATCGCCTCTATACGCGTAAACGACAGCTTTTTGGGTCGTGTGGTCAATCCGCTTGGAGAACCTATCGACGGCAAGGGAGACATCGACTTGGAGAATTCCTTTGAGATGCCCTTGGACCGCAAAGCTCCCGGTGTGATTTTCCGTCAGCCTGTGAAGGAACCTCTCCAGACAGGTTTGAAGGCTGTAGACTCTATGATTCCTATCGGACGCGGACAACGCGAGTTGATTATCGGTGACCGTCAGACTGGCAAGACTGCCATCGCTGTGGATACCATAATTAACCAGAAAGGTAATTATGAGGCAGGCAACCCTGTTTACTGTATCTACGTAGCCATCGGCCAGAAAGCCAGCACCGTGGCTGCCTTAGTGCAGACCTTAAAGGAGCACGGAGCCCTACCTTATACGATTGTTGTAAGTGCAACAGCTGCCGATCCTGCCGCGATGCAATATTATGCACCATTCGCGGGTGCTGCAATTGGTGAATATTTCCGTGATCGCGGCATGTCAGCATTGGTTGTGTATGATGACTTATCCAAGCAAGCTGTAGCTTATCGTGAGGTTTCACTGATTCTTCGCCGTCCTTCTGGACGTGAGGCATACCCTGGAGACGTCTTCTATCTCCACTCCCGCTTGCTCGAACGCGCTGCTCGTATCAATGATCAGCAGGAAGTTGCAGAGAAGATGAACGATCTGCCTGAAAGCATGATTGGCCAAGTCAAGGGTGGAGGTTCGCTTACCGCACTGCCTATTATCGAGACCCAAGCAGGCGATGTGTCAGCCTATATCCCTACCAATGTAATCTCAATTACTGACGGCCAGATATATCTTGAAACCACTTTGTTCAACCAAGGTTTCCGTCCAGCTATCAATGTCGGTATTTCAGTATCGCGTGTAGGTGGTTCGGCACAGGTCAAGAGTATGAAGAAGGTGGCAGGAACGCTAAAGATCGACATGGCACAATATCGCGAGTTGGAGGCTTTCTCCAAGTTCTCGAGCGACATGGACCCCGTTACTGCTATGACCATAGACCGCGGTCGCAAGAACAACCAGCTGCTTATCCAGCCTCAATACAGCCCAATGCCTGTCGGAGAACAGATTGCTATTCTCTATTGCGGCGTTCACGGATTGATGCATGATGTACCAGTGAATCAGGTACGTTCTTGTCAAGATCTTTTCTTGGAACAACTTCGCACTAAGCATCAGAATGTCATTGACACCTTAGCTAGTGGAAAAATTGACGACGGTTGCACAAAGACCATCGAAGATCTGATGGCCAACATCGCCGGACAGTTCAAGAGTAAATGAGGATAGCCTATGCCATCATTAAAGGAAATCAAGACACGCATCGCCTCTGTTCAGAACACTCGTAAGATTACGAGTGCCATGAAGATGGTAGCTTCGTCCAAGCTTCATCATGCACAGACCGCCATTCAGAACATGCTTCCATATGGAAATCAGTTGGAGCACATTCTTAAGGCGTTTTTGTTGTGTACTCAGGAAGCGCAGACAGCGTTTGGCCAAGAACATAATGAGGTCAAGCGGGCGGCTCTGATCGTCTTTTCCTCCAACGGCTCACTCTGCGGAGGATTTAATGGCAACGTCATCCGCATGATGCAGCAAACAATTGAGGACTATAAGTCACAAGGCATTACCGATATCACTATTTACCCTGTTGGTCGCAAGGTGTCCGAACGAGTGGTGAAGATGGGCTACAAGCCAGCAGGTGACTTCTTTGATCTTGCTGAAAAACCCAATGCCAAAGAATGTCGAGAAATTGCTGAAGAAGTCTCTAAGAAATATGTTAACCACGAATTTGACAAGGTAGAACTTATCTATCATCATTTCAAGAGTGCAGGTTCACAGATTCTTATACGCAAGACTTTCTTGCCAATCGACTTATCCACTGAAAGTATTGGTTTGGACAACGACCGCGATCTCACGTCCAATGTAGCTACTGCCAAGGCACAAGAGTATCTTCGCAAGAAGGGCGCAGGCCAAGGCGGACGCTCAGAAGAAGAGACTAAGCCACTAAACGATGACTTCATCGTAGAGCCCGATCTTGAGAGCGTGCTCACCGTGCTCATACCAAAGCAACTGCACCTCATGGTTTACACAGCCTTATTAGACAGTGTGGCCTCTGAACATGCCGCTCGTATGGTGGCCATGCAGACTGCTACAGATAATGCTGATGAGATACTTCGCGACCTCAATCTACAGTTTAATAAGAGTCGTCAGGCAGCTATCACCAACGAATTACTTGACATTGTTGGCGGATCAGTCAATAATTAGTCAACTTAGACTATTCTTTTAAAAGGAGATATCCGCCCTCATTAGTAGCGGGTATCTCCTTTTTCATTTCCTCAATTATCATCTTATTGATACATCGCACGGCCTTTCCTAGCTTCCGTACATTACATACAAAAAACTCCCCTGGGCTTATTTCACGTAATAATTCCTATTTCTTTTTTGTTGCTTGTACAACATTTGAAAATAATTGTCAGATTCAAAAAGGAAGGTATTGTACCAATAGAGAAGAAAAAAATACTTTTTTGCCACCCTTCTCTTCAGTTTTTATTACCTTTGCAGCAGTTTACTAGCAATAACGTTATTATTTTATATATTCAATGAAGCAGTACAGATTAGTGGATAGTGTGCTGGGTTGGCTCGCGTTTGTGATTGCCGCCGTAGTATACGTTTCTACCATTGAGCCGACGGCCTCTTTTTGGGACTGTCCTGAATTTATTACTACTGGATATAAACTTGAAATCGGTCACCCTCCTGGGGCACCGTTCTTCATGCTCACAGCCAACCTTTTCAGTCAGTTTGTGAGTGATCCTAGTCAGGTGGCCCGTATGGTAAACACGATGAGTGCGTTGCTATCAGCGACCACGATCATGTTCCTATTCTGGACCATCACTCACCTTACCCGCAAGCTTATCATGAAGGATTGGAGTTCCTTGACGGTAAGCAAGCTCATTGCCATCGAGGCAAGCGGTATGGTGGGCGCACTGATTTATACCTTCTCTGATACATTCTGGTTCTCGGCTGTGGAGGGCGAGGTTTACGCCTACTCATCAGCGTTCACTGCTATCGTGTTCTGGCTCATCCTAAAATGGGAAGATCACGCAGACGAGCCTCATTCTGACAGGTGGCTAGTACTCATCTTCTACATGACCGGACTTAGCATTGGTGTGCACTTGCTCAACCTACTCTGTCTGCCAGCTATTGTATTGGTATATTGCTATCGCCGCTTCCCTAACGTCGAAGTCAAGGGATCCATCGTGGCACTGCTCATCGCCAGTGTTATTGTAGCAGGTGTACTTTATGGTGTAGTGCCGGGTATCGTGACTGTAGGCGGCTGGTTTGAACTGTTGTTTGTCAATGTACTTGGCTTGCCATTCAATACTGGTCTCATCATCTATATTGCTTTATTGGTGAGCGCTGTGCTATGGGCTATTTACGAAAGCTATATCGGCAGCAGCAAGAAACTCGAAAACATCTCATTCCTTGTTGCTTTTGGACTCATTGGTATTCCTTTCTATGGCTATGGCTGGAGTGCGGTAGTGATAGGCATCATTGTATTAGCAGCTGTTGCTTACCTTCTCAATTACAAGAAGACAGAGGGAAAGAAACAGGTTTACGCCATTTCATCGAGGTTCAAGAACACTGCACTTCTCTGCCTCCTCATGCTCCTTATAGGTTATTCAAGTTATGCACTTATTGTGGTTCGCTCTGATGCTAACCCTCCGATGGATCAGAACTCGCCTGAGGATATCTTCACACTGGGCAACTATCTGAGCCGTGATCAGTATGGCGATCATCCACTCTTCTACGGTCAAGCATATACCTCACAAGTAGCCCTTGAACAAGAAGGCAACATCTGTAAGCCCAAGATGAGCGAGGGTGCTCCCATCTATAGCCGCAAGGAAAAGGCTTCGACAGATGAGAAGGACTCCTACTTCATCGTATCACACAAGAACAAATATAAGTATGCGCAGAACATGCTGTTCCCGCGTATGTACGATGCTGCTCACACTGCAGATTACGAATCGTGGATGGGTGGTATAGAAGGCTCACAAGTTCCATACGACCGTTGTGGCGAGTCCATCATGGTAAAGGTGCCTTCTCAGCTTGACAACTTGAGGTTTTTCCTGTCTTACCAGTGCAATTTCATGTACTGGAGGTACTTCATGTGGAACTTTGCCGGACGACAGAATGATATCCAAGGCCACGGCGAACTTGAGCATGGCAACTGGATTACAGGTATATCATTCATCGACAATGCTCGACTTGGCGACCAAAACAACCTACCCGACGAGTTGAAGACCAACAAAGGACACAACGTCTATTATGCCCTCCCACTCCTTCTGGGCTTGATCGGACTCTTCTGGCAGGCCTTCCGCGGTAAGCGAGGCATACGCCAGTTCTGGGTAGTATTCTTCCTCTTCTTCATGACAGGACTTGCCATTGTATTCTATCTGAACCAAACACCCGTGCAACCACGTGAGCGTGACTATGCGTATGCAGGCTCGTTCTATGCCTTTGCTATATGGTGCGGTTTGGGAGTAGCAGCTATTATCGATTTAATGAAGAAGTATCTCAAGGTCGATCATGTAGTGGCCACTGCTGCGGTATCACTCTTATGCTTGCTTGTTCCTATTCAGATGGGCAGTCAAAACTGGGATGATCACGATCGTTCCAACCGCTATACATGCCGCGATTTCGGACAGAACTATTTGATGACATTGCAAGATAAGGGCAATCCCATTATCTTCACCAATGGCGACAACGATACTTTCCCACTCTGGTACAATCAGGATGTTGAGGGTGTTCGTACCGATACGCGAGTATGTAACCTCAGCTATCTGCAGACAGACTGGTACATCGACCAGATGAAACGTCCTGCATACGACTCTCCTTCAGTACCAATCACATGGCCAAGACTCGATTACTGCTCCGGCACCAACGAATATGTGGAGGTGCAACCGAGCATGAAACAGAGCATCCTTGAGATCTTCAAACAGGATCCAAAGGCTGCAAAGAAGATTTTCGGAGATAATCCTTTCGATGTGAGCAATGTCATGAAATATTGGGTTCGCGGTGAACTTACACCAGAACAGACTAATATCTTTGCTCAGATGTTAGGTGTGGACAAGAGCCAAGTCAAGGAAACCATGCACATGATCCCTACTGACACTCTCTATGTTCCTATTGACAAGGAAGCTGTTAAGCGTAGCGGAATGATGATGGCCAGCGACAGTATACCTGATCAGATGGTTATCTCTCTCAAGGGAAAGAGTGCTCTCTATAAGGGCGACCTGATGATGTTGGAGATGATAGCACACTGCAACTGGACACGTCCTATCTATGTAGCACTGACTGTGGGTCAGGAAAACTACATGAATCTCGGAGACAACTTTGTTCAGGAAGGTTTGGCTAACCGCATCACACCATTCTTGACCAACAAGCCGGGAGCAAAGAACTTTGACACCGAGACTACCTATAACAACATGATGAATCGCTATCGTTATGGTAATCTCAGTAAGAAAGGACTCTATTTGGACGAGACGACAATGCGTATGTGCTACACACACCGCCGCCTCTTCGCACAATTGGCTTTGCAACTCATCTCTGAGAACAAGCGCGACAAGGCTCTCAAGGTGCTTCAGAAAGCAGAGAAGGAAATCCCAGCATATAATGTTCCAATCAACTATATGAGCGGCGGATCTGACTTGGCAAAGGCTTATGCCCTGCTTGGACAGAAGAAGAAAGCTCTTGATATCATCAATGCTGTGTGGAAAGACGCCTCTCAGTATGGAGCATTCTACGTAGGACTGACTGGCGACAGATTTGAAAGTGCTCAGCGTGACTGCATGATTCAACTATCAATCATGTCACAACTCAGCGAAATCACACCAATGGTTGACACCAAACTCGCCCAGAAACAAAAGGCCGAGTTGGACAACTTCTACCGCATGTATATCGGAAAGGGCGGCAGAACGACGGAACAGCAGTAACGAGATGTTCATTGAGCAACCGGCAAAATGGCTCCGATGGCTCTATCCTGACGCCTTATGGCGGATGGATAAAAATGAGCATGCAGTTTATCTCACGTTTGACGACGGGCCCGTACCCTCGTGCACGCCGTTCATTCTTGAGACATTGAGACAGTACAATGTCAAGGCTACCTTTTTTATGGTGGGCGAAAATGTGCTCCGTTACCACGATTTGTACAATCAGATCATTGCTGACGGACATCAGGTGGGCAACCACACGTTCAACCACATTGGGGCCTTCAAGCATTGGACCATAACGTATGCGCTCAATACGGCAAAGGCCAATGACCTCATCAAGTCACATCTGTTCCGTCCACCACATGGTTGGATGCGTCATTCGGAATACTGGTGGCTACACCGCAAGTACAAGATTGTGATGTGGGATTTGGTCACACGCGACTACAGCAAATGGCTCACAGCAAAAGACGTGGTGCATAATGTCAAGCGTTTTGCACGCAACGGTTCCATCATCACGTTTCACGACTCCGTCAAAAGCATCGACAAGTTGCGCACAGCTCTGCCCGAATCCCTTCAATGGCTTAAGGACCAAGGCTATGAATTCAAAACTTTCGAGTGAGATCAAGGCAGAGGCCCAGCGTCTCGGATTCTTTGCTTGCGGAATAGCTAAGGCCAAACGGGTATCGACAGAGGAGGAAGATCATCTTCGGTCATGGTTAGCGGCAGGTCTGAATGCCGACATGAGTTGGATGAACAACCACCTTGACAAACGGCTTGACCCTCGCCTACTGATGGATGGTCTAAAGTCCATTGTCTGTGTGGTGATGAATTACACTCCCTCTAGAACGTTGCCAAAGGGTGAACCACAGATCGCTGCTTATGCTTTGGGGAAAGATTACCATGACGTCATCAAGCAACAGCTATGCCGTTTAGCTACCTTTATCTATGGCGAAGACGCTGAACATGCCAATTATCGGGTATTTGTGGACAGTGGTCCAGTCTTGGAACGCTACTGGGCACAGCAAGCAGGTATTGGTTGGATAGGCAAAAACGAACAGCTCATCATCCCACATGCAGGCAGCATGTTCTTTCTAGGAGAGCTCTTTCTTGACTACGAACTCGACTACGACTCTCCGACAACGAACCGCTGTGGCAACTGCTCTCGTTGCATTGAACAATGTCCCACACATGCCCTGTCCAAAGACGGACTCTTCGATGCCTCGCTCTGTCTCTCCTATCAGACCATCGAGAATCGTCATGAATTGAGCGATCTAGCAAAGAAAAATATCGGTGACACCTTCTATGGCTGCGATCTCTGTCAAAAAGCCTGTCCATGGAACAGATTTGCGCAACCCAATGACATCCCAGAGTTTCAGCCTACAGAGGAGCTACTTGGAATGACTCGAGCAAAATGGGAACAACTTAGCCTTGTCGATTATCAACGATTGTTTAAAGGGTCAGCAGTTAAAAGAGCAAAGTATGATGGCATAATGCGCAACATTTCAGCCCTAAAGACATAATTTCAGCAAATTATACTATAATCATTATTTAATTAATTACTAAACTTCCCTTTATGATCCAGAATTCTAATCAAAAAGGTCGCGCCATTGCCATTATAGCTATGATCTTCCTTTTCGGAATGATTGCATTTGTAACCAACCTTGCTGCACCTATCGGTGTGATTTGGAAGAATCAACCCGCGTTAGCAGGCAGTAACACGTTAGGTATGTTAGGCAATATGATGAACTTCTTAGCCTACCTGTTTATGGGCATCCCCTCAGGCAAGTTGCTTACCAAATTAGGTTATAAAAAGACTGCGCTCATCGCCATTGCCTTTGGTTTCTTCGGCATTTTAATCCAGTTTCTATCTGGACAAGTGCTCACAGGCACTCTCCTCGCAGGCCTTCCAGCCAACTTCTATGTTTATCTGCTTGGCGCATTCGTTGCTGGTATTTCTGTCTGCATGCTCAATACGGTTGTCAATCCCATGCTTAACCTCTTGGGAGGTGGCGGCAATAAGGGTAACCAACTTTTGCAGATTGCCGGAACATTCAACTCTTTCTTGGGTACTTTGACTCCTATGTTTGTGGGTGCATTGATTGGACAAATCACCAAGGAAACAGCCATCACCGATGTAAACGTCGTGCTTTATTTAGCCATGAGCGTGTTTGCAGTAACATTCCTCATCCTTAGTTTCATTCCAATTGCAAATCCTGACGGCGACCACTCAAAGTCAACGGTATTTGAGCGTTCACCGTTCGCCTTCCGTCACTTCACCCTTGGCGTTATTGCCATCTTCCTTTATGTGGGCACTGAGGTAGGAATTCCTGGTACTCTCAATTTCTATCTCTCAGATACATCACAGGCTGGTGCAGGTTTGGACATCATGTCGGCGGCAGCCATCGGTGGTTTTTCCGCAGGCACCTATTGGTTTCTGATGCTCATTGGGCGTTTCATCGCCGGACTGACAGCTTCCAAAATATCAAGCCGAACGATGATGACATTCACAAATGTCTTAGGTATAGTACTTATTCTAACAGCAATTTTCTTGCCTAAGACAGTCACAGGGTCAATGCCTGTGTTCACGGGATCAAGCTTTGCTATGACCACAATTCCTCTGAGCGCCATCCTCTTGGTAGTCTGTGGACTATGCACCTCGGTAATGTGGAGTTGCATTTTCAATCTCGCCACAGAGGGATTGGGTAAATACACTGCTCAGGCAAGCGGCATATTCATGACAATGGTTGTAGGTGGTGGCATTCTGCCATTGATCCAAAACTCTATTGCCGATAATGCTGGCTACATCATCTCTTACATCGTTCCTTTGCTTGCCATGGTTTATATGCTTTATTACGCTCAGTGGGGATCAAAGAATGTCAACAAAGAGATACCTGTTTAATATCGCATTCAAATTCAATTCAACTAATCTTTAGAGATTAGTTGATACATAGAAGCGCCCCCTTCACGATGTGAAGGGGGCGCTTTCAATATATCTTCAGTAAGCTTTCTAATGTAAGCAGCTTACTTTCTTATTGCATATCATAAACTACTTGCATCAGCATTTTTCCTAGATTGTCAGCTTCTTCCATGGTTGAAGCCTCGCTATAGACGCGGATGATTGGCTCCGTGTTAGACTTGCGCAGGTGGACCCACTTATCAGAGAAGTCAAGTTTCACACCGTCAATGTCCGTTACCTGTACATCCGACTGCTGACCATATTGCTCTTTTACTTTCTCAAGTATTGCGTCCACATCAGTGGTAGGCATAAGATCAATGCGATTTTTAGCAATAAAATAGTTGGGGAACGTGGCACGCAGTTGACTAGCCTTAAGTCCCTTCTGTGCCATACTACTCAAGAACAGTCCGATTCCCACCAATGCATCGCGACCGTAATGGCTCTCGGGATAGATTACTCCACCATTACCTTCACCACCAATCACAGCACCTACTTCTTTTATCTTAGTCGTCACATTAACTTCACCAACAGCAGCTGCATAGTATTGGCAGCCATGTCGTTCGGTTACATCGCGCAAAGCACGTGTAGAACTCAGGTTGCTCACAGTGGCTCCCTTGACGTGATCAAGAATATAATCAGCAACAGTGACCAATGTATATTCTTCGCCGTACATCTGCCCATCTTCCTGAATGAAAGCCAAGCGGTCCACATCAGGGTCAACAACGATACCAAGATCATAGCCGCCTTTGGAACACTCTCCCATGATGCCTCCGAGATTCTTCTCGATTGGTTCCGGATTGTGTGAGAAATCACCGTTAGATGTGCCGTTGAGAATAGTTGCCTCAACGCCCACTGCCTTAAACAAATCAGGAAGAATGATGCCACCAACAGAATTGATAGTATCAACTACAACCTTGAAATGAGCATTCTTGATAGCCTCAACATCGACTAAGTCAAGTGCCAAAACAGCATCGATATGTCGCTGGTTGTAGGAATTGTCCTCAGTATAGCTACCGAGATGATCCACATCAGCGTATTCGAAATCCTCTCTTTCAGCAATATCCAACACTTCATTGCCGTCATCTTTGGTCAAGAACTCACCTTCGTTGTTTAGCAACTTTAGTGCATTCCATTGACGAGGATTATGACTTGCAGTAATGATAATACCACCTGCTGCTTCGCTCCAGCGCACTGCTAGTTCGGTAGTCGGTGTTGTTGCCAAACCGATATTAACCACATCATAGCCCATACCGATCAAGGTACCACAGACAACATTATTGACCATAGCTCCAGAGATGCGAGCATCCCGCCCTACGACAATCTTATTGCTCTGAGACTGACCACTGCGTCGAATGAAGGTGGCATATGCCGACGTGAATTTCACGATATCCAATGGGTTCAGGGTATCACCCACCGCGCCTCCGATAGTGCCTCGGATGCCAGAGATAGATTTGATGAGAGTCATTGTATATTGATTTAATGGATTACCTAAGACTTATCTTCCTCGTTGGTAAGTAATATCATAGAGATAAGGTACCACATTTGCCGTGGCAGTCATATGTCCTTTGTCATGTGGCACAATAATACGGACCTTCGCCACTTCGTCACCATCATTTGCGGGACGACCGACATTGATAAAGGATAAAGGAACCAACCAACCTTGAGGTGCCGATGTGTTGGTAAGCGAGTGAGCAGCGATGAGCGTGCTCTGTCCTGTAATGAATGATCCAGTGAAGGTGCCCGAATTGTCGGTTATAGACAATTTGTCCACCCAGTAGGCATAGCTTGCACTGAGTACGTTTGAAACTTCAATAGTGTCAGTCATTAAGTTTCTTTCTGTAAATCGACAAAGCACGGTTACCGTCTCGCCACTTTTGATTTTCTCACCACAACCCTGTCGTATCACCTGCATATAAACACCAGAAGACTCGAACAACACCCATTCATTCTTACTCAGATTGGTCGTGTAGTTCTGTAGCGCGAACTGATCTTCCGAGATCACCGTAACAGCAGAGTCCGTGATATACTTGCTGATGGCAGCACGTTCCTTATCTTTCTGATCGGCGTATGTAATTGTCTTGTTACAAGCCATGAATGCCGAAGCACCAAGCAGTAACAAGAGCAAGTTGAGCAATTTTCTCATTTTCAGGATTTAATGATTTAGTGTTGCAAAGTTAATAAAAAGCACAGAGAGACAGGCAGATAAATCATTAAAAAATAAAAACGTACACATCTCTTTGCCAATGATCCCTTATCGCTTCAATTCTTCGGCATAAAACAGGATGGCCTCACGTGCGATTCTCTCTGCTTCTTCCACAGAGCAACTCAACTGTCCGCCACTAGCATTGAGATGACCACCACCGTTGAAGAAGCGCTTGGACATCTCCTCTACGGAGAAGTTGTCCACTGAACGAAGGCTCACCCAAATCTTGTTGTCAACACGATCGTCTTCGCGCAAAGCAATAGATACCTTCATGCCTTTGATACGCAACGGTTCATTGACCAAGCCTTCAGCGTCACCTCGAACGAAATGATAGTCAAGCATGTTCTGACGTGTCAGCGTGTAAAATGATGCGTGCAAGTCCTCAAATACATTGAGCTTCTGCGACATCAAATATCCACGCAGACGGATGGCCCACTGACTATAGTTGTTGAAAACATTGCGATATATCTTGTCCTTGTCAATGCGCTTGGTGAGCAGTTGGCAGATGATAAAATACAATTCTGGACGTGAAGAGTTATAAGTAAAGCCGCCTGTGTCGGTCATCATGCCACAATAAATGGGCACAGCGAACTTCTTATCCAAGTCTTCAAAACCACCTAGCTGCCATGCCACGCGGAAGACAACCTCAGAAGAGGAACTCATGTCTGAATGTGAGACCGATATTTCTGCTGGTAAATTGGGATCTAGATGATGGTCAAACATCACACGAGGTGCACCACACTGGGTGAGTACATCCTCCATGGCATCGACGCGACTGAGTGAATTATAGTCGATACAGAAGACTACCTGAGCCTTGTCAAACAGCTGTTTCACCTCATCTGGGTGCTTGTCATATCTCATGACGCGTTCGTTCAAAGGCAGCCAATGAAGAAAATCGGGAAATCCGTTGGGCATTATCACCTTCGGTTCCTTGCCATAATGTACACGTAGATATTCCGCCCAACCAAGACAGGCCCCCAGGGCATCGCCGTCTGGACGTGAATGTCCGGTGATTACGATCTGCTCCGATGACCTTATCAGGTCGTCAAGCCTTACCAATTCTTCCTCAGAAAGTATGTTCAAATCCATAATGAGTGCAAAGTTAATAAAAAGTTAGGATACCCCTGACCACTCTAATCATATTTCTAGACTTGTAAAAGACTATTAGTGACACTGTAAAGTCAAGTGATCATGATGGTAAACCGTCCTTCCACACCTCCAACAGTACCATTTCCTTGGTCATAAGAAGAAGACATACGACTCGATAAAATGACTCGAAATGTCAACAACATGGGCTCAGACCATAAAAGTAACAATATCAGATAGCAACAATAATCGCGTCAAGGCTTTCATCCCATTTAGTACAGGAACTAAAACGATGCTATCGCACTATGGATTAATTGGGTTCATAGCGCGATAGCATATTTGGAATTGAGATCAAAAGCCTGTCAATTCAGTCTCTATAGCATTATTAACGACTGTAGCGAAAGAAATCCACATCCACATAACCACCCGCCGACTGAGTTGCATAGTTGAAAATAGCGAACTTATTACCTGTAAAGTGGGCCATACTCCAAATCATGTGAAAGCGAGTACCCAATGAATTCCAGGTACGTTGGTTGAGACTATAGTAGAAATGGGCATCATCGGTCAAGAAGTTACAGTCCATTCGTAGGTAAATTTTATCCTGGTTCAGATCTGTCCGAGCCTTCTCCACCCCTCGATCAGTCATCACAAGATACTTCTTTCCGCCCTCCATTTTAACCGTGATTGTACCTGGCTCAGCACAAAAAGCTGATAGTCCCGCACAATCACCATCCTTCATATGGCTCACATCAAGTGCTATCACACCACTGCACTTCGGTCCTTCCGTACGCTGCGTCAACGTATTTCTTGCCTCAAGCAGTCCACCAACCACTTTTCCTGTCTTCAGACGCAAATAACCACGACGCTCCTTGAGTGACCAGAGCGAATTATCGGGATTGTGATTCCACTGCCAAGTAAGACCTAATTGCGGTTTACTAAACTTGTCACTCGCCACCATCTCCGACTTCTGTCCAGACACGTTGATTGGTATTTGCATTGTTTGGGGCACCTTGCCCTCGTCATCTCCCAAGATTGGCCACCCATCAATCCATCGACAAGGCATCAGTGCCGGGGCACGCCCCACAGCCTCATGATCCTGGAACAACATGGCAAACCATCGTCCATCGGGCATGTCAACAAAACCACCTTGTGCCACCCCATGGTGAGGATAGCCCAAGTCGTCACTCAAGATGACCTTCATTTCGTAGGGACCGGCAATGTTGTCGGAGCGGAAGCACACCTGTGTGCGAATACCTCCCTGCGGCCACCATATATTTGAAAGATAGTATTTCCCAAAGAGCTTATAAATATGAGTGCCCTCCAAGAGTCCTTTCGGTTCGCCGTGGATTACCTCGACATCGAGCCCATTGGAATCTATCCCAGACAGATCTTTATTAAACTCCAGAATTCTGATGTGACTTCCACCATAGACCAGGTATATGCGACCATCGTCATCAAAGAGCATCGAGGCATCGTGCAAATACTTGTCAATGACCAGCCGTTGCTCCCACTTGCCGGCAGGGTTCTGGGTTGTGTATATGTATGACTTGTTTCCCGTGCCAAAAAACACGTAGAATGTACCATCATGATAGCGCAATGATGCTGCCCACTGTCCACG
>Ga0183095_10199_pt5 | contig 16533 bp, 13 predicted proteins | sample BioMet4_FD_130346 | JGI IMG/M metagenome (GOLD analysis project Ga0183095, IMG submission 130346) | Microbial communities from bioreactor (seeded with sewage sludge) at LBNL, California, USA - Biofuel metagenome 4 (v2) (version 3) | ecosystem: Engineered > Bioreactor > Anaerobic > Unclassified ...
ATGCGGAATTCAATAATAATGAATTGAATACTATCTGTAAACTTTTGCTTGAAACGAAAACTCCTCTTAAAAATGTACTATCAATATTTGACGCGAATCATGATTTTGAGAACATATTCAATAAAAAGGAATCGAAACTGATACGGTATAGCATTGAAGCGATAGATCAAACGTCCGATTCATATTATCGTTTTATAAGTAGAGACAGCACAATGTATGAAAATGCAAAATTCGTAATAAACAATCTGCTTGATGCAAACCAATCAATTACCATATTTGAACATTTTAGGCATGTAAACTATAATCCGGAATTAACAATTCTAGATCATTACCCTTTCGGGTATTATATGAGAAATAAGTATAAAAGTGATTATTCGTGCATCGCATTAGCAGCAGATAGTGGTACTATTTTATCGTCAAACCTTAAGGATTCTAATTTTAAAATCGAGAAACTAGAGCCTGCTCTATCCGGCAGCATCGAATCTCTTATAAATGAGTTGAAAATTGATTCATGCTATTTATCAATGGAAAGGCTTACTTGTTCTGATGTTCTTAAAATGAGATATATTGGAAATAGGATGAGGAAAGATGAATTTGGCTTTATAATTCCCAAATCAAGAATGGATGGCGTTATTTTTATTAAAAAGGTTGCTGAAATTCATAAAAGGAATAATATATTAAAAATGAATTTAAATATAGACGGATTAATTATGAACTCTTACATACAGGCATTACAAAAAATGAAGATGATAAAAAAGTAGTGAATTAGGAATTTCTTAGGTTAGTTTAAAGATTACTTCAACCCTAATAAAGACGAGATAGTCTTTTAGTATCTGTGCGGAAAAATACCCCTTGTTTTTTGTTATTATAGGGGGTGGAACTAATTTTTCCGCAGCTTATAATCAGATAATTAAGTCGAAAAGTAAAAAAGTATGTCGGAAAAGCTGGTGAATAGTTTTAAAACTCAAGGGTTGTTTCGAGTTAAAAAGTGTTTCATGCCTGATTTGTAGATGATTACTTTTATGAAAGTAGTGCCTATTTGATTATATGCTGACAAAATGAAGATTTTTAATGATAGGTGTTTACACTTGTTAACTTTTGGAGGCTGTAACTTGTTTCATGTAATTTATCCATGTTTTATTTACTAATCTCTTATATCCCGCCCTTTTTTTATAAAAAGTATCTGCCCGGCTTTTCAAAAAATAAAAGGAAGTTTTGTCCAAACGCTGGTTTATAATTTTAATTTATTGGCGGCAGATTTTTAGTGCCTTGGCTTTGTATCGCCCGTGTAAACTATGGTGTATGTAATATGGAGCTTTACTGTTTCTGCATATTTTTCATCCTTTATTTTTCGTTTTTCATCTTCCATCTATAATGAAAGCCTTATATTTGCCTTCAAATGTTAACACTATGAAGAAATTATTCAGTATATTTATGATGTGCTGGCTAACTTGCCAGTTGTTTGCTAATCCTATCACAGGAATGTTGGAACGAATTGATAAAGGTGCTTCCAAAAAATTTGCCATTGAATTAAAAAGTATCGGAGACAAAGATTATTTTGAGCTCGATCAGAAAGGTAACCAGGTAGTGGTACGTGCTAATAATTATGTAAGTGCGGCTTCCGGAATTAACTGGTATCTTAAATATTATGCAGGAGTGCATTTGTCATGGAATGGCATGGCAGCAAAATTGCCTGCTGTTTTGCCTAAAGTGACGAAGAAAGAACGTCATGAAACTTCACTGAAACTACGTTACGATTTCAATTATTGCACATTCTCTTATTCTATGGCTTTCTGGGATTGGAAACGCTGGGAACAGGAAATTGACTGGATGGCATTGCATGGAATTAATTTACCGCTGGCTGTAGTAGGCGAGGAGTGTGTATGGTTTAATATGCTCAAAAAACTGGGCTACTCTAAAGAAGAAATAAATAAGTTTATTTCCGGACCAGCTTTTATGGCTTGGTGGGAAATGAATAACTTGGAAGGATGGGGAGGTCCGAATCCAGATTCATGGTATGTGCAGCAAACTGCTTTACAAAAGAAGATTGTGAAACGCATGAGGGAATATGGCATTGAACCTGTATTTCCTGGTTACTCTGGAATGGTTCCTCACGATGCAAAAGAAAAATTAGGATTGAATGTAACTGAACCTGAGTTGTGGAACGGATATTTACGTCCTGCATTTTTGCAACCAACCGACAGTCGTTTCAAAGAAATTGCAGCTTTATACTATAAAGAACAGGAAGCTCTTTTCGGTAAAGCTAATTACTATTCAATGGACCCGTTCCACGAAGCAAAAGGAATTGAAAAAGTAGATCTTGATGCTGCCGGAAAAGCAGTAATGGATGCTATGAAGAAAGTAAATCCGAAAGCGGTGTGGGTTGTTCAGGGATGGACAGAAAATCCACGGGAAGATATGATAAGGAGAAATTCTATGGAGCTTTATACCGTTCATCATTTTTGCCGAGGGTATTTAATGACGTAGATGGAAGTTATCCTTCTTTTGCAAAAGGTACTCCAATCCGTAAGATAGAAAAGGGTGATTATTATGATGATTTTAGCATGTGGGACACCTATCGTGCTTTGCATCCTCTCTTGACAATCATTGATCCGAAACGGGATGGTGAGATGGTTCAGTCGTTGGTTGAGAAATATAAGCAAGGTGGTTGGCTACCCATTTTCCCTTGTTGGAACAGTTACACGGCAGCCATGATAGGCGATCACTGCATTTCGGTTATTGGAGATGCTTATATAAAAGGCATAAAAGGTTTTGATGTTGAAACAGCTTATAAAGCTATGCGGCAGAATGCTTTTCAATCACCGGCTTCGTTCGAAGATTATAAAAACGGTATGGGGCGCAGGGCATTGACTTCTTACACGAAGTACGGGTACATTCCATTGGAAGACTCTGTGCCGGAAGCATTTCATATGAATGAGCAGGTTTCTCGTACATTGGAATATGCGTATGATGATTATGTATTGGCACAAGTAGCTAGGAAACTAGGGAAAATGTCAGATTATAAGTTGCTTGCTAAGCGTGCAAAGAACTGGCAAAATGTGATTGATAAACGAACCGGATACGCTCAGGGAAGGCATGCTGACGGCACATTCCTTAATGCTGATAATGCATTTGGCTTCGCACGGTTCATAACCGAAGGAGCACCTTGCCACTACACGTGGTATGTTCCGCAGGATGTGCAAGGATTAGTTGAATGGATGGGTGGCAAGAATAAGTTTGTAAGCAAGCTGGACTCCATGTTTAGCGAATTACGATATTGGCACGGCAATGAGCCTTGCCATCAGATAGCTTACTTATATAATTATGTAGGTGAGCCCTGGAAAACCCAGAAGCTGGTTTGCCATATTCGCAATACAGAATATGTTAATGCTCCGGGGGGATTGTCTGGTAATGATGATGCCGGTCAGATGTCTGCCTGGTATGTGTTTTCAGCGATGGGATTTTATCCTGTTTGTCCCGGAAATCCATATTATGTAATAGGTTCTCCGGCATTTGAAAAGATGACTATCCGCCTTGAGAACGGGAAAGAGTTTGTAGTAAAAGCTCATGGCGTTTCAGCAGAGAACATTTATATCCAGTCGGCTACGTTGAATGGAAAAAGATTTGAGAATAGTTACATAACTCATAAGCAGATTCTCGAAGGAGGAATCCTCGAATTTGTTATGGGGGCTGTACCGAATAAGAACTGGGCTGCGAAAAAGGAGAATTGTCCGCAATCTATTTCCTCATTAGATAAAAAAGAACAAATTATAAAAGTTAACAACTAATACATAGAAGATGATGAGACTAAAGTTTTTAGTAGCCCTTTTCGGTATAGGGCTTATGACATCCTGCCATACTAGCAAGACAGATTTTGATATTCGTGATTATGGAGCGAAAGGAGATAGCATAACAGATAATGCAGAAGCAATACAAGAAGCTATTGATGATTGTAATAAATCCGGGGGAGGCCGTGTGATTATTCCGGGTGACGGAGTGTATATGACCGGTCCGATTACCGTGGCATCTTATGTAGATCTGCATTTGGAAGCAAATGCTAAGTTATTGGCTAATCCGGACGAAAAAGTTTATAATAAAAGTGCTTTCCGCGATAATAAAGGCGAAGGTATGATGTGGATTAGTGGCACCAATATTGTGCAATTCTCAATCAGTGGAAAAGGTAAAATAGATGGTAATGGTGTTGCCTTTATGGGTAAGGAATTGGAAGATTCTTATGAATTGAAACCAGTACACGAATTCGATCCTCGTCCGCATGTACTTACTTTAATTAATGGCAAAGATATCCGCATTAAAGACGTTATTATTGGCAATTCTGCTTATTGGACTGTTCACCTTGTAGGTTGTAACGATGTTGTTGTTGATGGAGTAAGCATTTTGAATAACCTGAAAATCCGTAATGGAGATGGTATTGATGTAGATCACTCAAAGAATGTGCGCATTAGTAACTGTTATATTGAATCTGGCGACGACTGTATATGTCTCAAGAATCGTCGTGAATATCAGGAACTGGGACCATGTGAGAATGTTTTAGTAACCAATTGTACTATGACTTCCCGTTCATGCGCTATAAAAATAGGTTCTGAAAATATGGATCGTATCAGTCATGTTGTGGTAAATAACTGTATTATCAGAGATAGTAATCGTGGTATTGGTATTCAGAATCGCGATGAAGGTACGGTGGAAAATGTTATATTCTCTAATATTGAAGTAGATTGCAAATTCTTCTCTAATGTTTGGTGGGGAAAATCTGAAGCAATTTATGTAACAGCCTATACTCGTAAAGCAGGTGATCATAAAGATGCAGGCTGGCGCTTTCCTAAAGGAATGGCCGATTATGAAGTTGGAGCTGTTACAAACATAAGCTTTAACAATATTAAGTGCGAGAGTGAAAATGGAGTATTCCTTGGTGCAGAAGCAAAGGATAAGATTCAGAATATCTATTTTGACCAGGTGGATCTGATGATTTGCAAGCGCACTAATTTTGAAGGTGGTATTTATGACAAACGTCCTTGCCAGGGCGATGAATTTGTGAAAGGAAAAACATACGGATTCTATCTTGATAATGCATCAAATGTAAATATCCGCAATTCAACAGTACGTTGGGGAGACACTCGCCCTTCTTATTTTGCCGACACAATGTTTAGTCAGAACATAGACGGTTTGCAAACTGTAAATCTGAAGTAATTTTTTTTCTTATGAAAAGGTGTTTGTTTGTAGTTATGTTTGTGGTAAGCCTCTGTCCCTATCTTTGGGGTAGAGGCTGCCCTCTATCTGGAGAGGCTATAAAAATAGCAGTATTATCGGATGTTCATTTGCAGGATACATCTTATGTTCGTTCCATGGATGCCCAACTACATTCCACTCGTCTGTTTAATGAAAACTATTTTGCCTTTATCTCTGCGCTAGACGATATTGCGAAGCGAGATGTTCATTATGTTCTTTTGCCAGGTGACCAGACTGACGATGGACAATTGATAAATGTGCGTAAGGTTCGTGAAATACTCGATTCTTACTCTACTCGCTACGATATGCATTTCTTTATGATGACCGGCAATCATGATCCGGCACGCCCTTTCTCTAATATCGACCTAGGACAAATGAAAAAGCTGGGTTATGAGGAAATACATAACGAATGGGCTTCCTTTGGATTTTCTCCACAAAAAGAGTATCTGTTTTGGGCAACCCCGTTCAGCAAATACTCTTACGAAAACTATAGCTATGATGAGGCTGTTAAACAGGCAGACTGGAGCAAGCGGACTTATGCTTTTGAAAATAAAAAGCCGGCGATTCAAGATGGGAGCTATCTGGTAGAACCAGTAAAAGGATTGTGGATATTGGCAATTGATGCTTCTGTATACTATCCGCAGACTACTGAAGGCGATAGCATTCTCACTTTTGAAGGAGCCAGATCTGTTTATAATGAAGGGTTTAAAGCCAAACCTTATCTCTTGCCCTGGATAACTAAAGTGGCTGCTCAGGCTAAAAAGTATGGAAAACGGCTGCTGACTTTCAGCCATTTCCCGATGGCCGATTATAATGATGGGGTAGCTCAGTATATTCCGGATATTGCTGTACCGGGTAAGTTCGATATGTATCGCTTTCCGGATTCCGCGATGGCCCAACTCCTGGCAGATGCCGGAATCACTCTTCATCTGGGTGGACACATGCACATGAATGATGAACAAGTATCTGTTTCAAAGAAAGGAAATCATCTTTTAAATATTCAGGTTCCTTCTACAGCCGGTTATGTACCTGGATATAAAATCCTTAAACTGACAAAAGGAACTGTTGAGGCTGAAACTATTTCTTTGGATACTGTAAAAGGATTTAATAGCTTTTTCTCACGTTATAGGGCAGAGCATGATTCTTTGCAGCGAGCAGGTAAACAACCTTTATGGGACGAATCAATCCTAAACTCAAAGAACTATCGTCAATTCTGCGAAGCTCATTTAAGAGAGCTCACTCGCCTGCGTTATCTCCCTAACGATTTTAAACCGGTGGCTAAGGATCGTTTTGCTTCAATGAAAGCTTCAGAATTATTTGCTTATGCGAATGTAAAAAATACTCCTAAATTAGCTGACTGGACAGGCTTCGATATGCTGGTAGATTTCTATAAACTCCGTTTTGGCGGTAAACTGGCTCTGAAGGATATAGATTCCGGCAGACTGAAACAATATAAGGAAATCTCCGGTAAGGTAGTTCAGAAAAAGTCCTCAACGGATTTCGATAAGTTTATGATTAGTTTCTGCCGCATCTTTCTGGCACAAATGGAAGATGGGAAATGATATCACAATATCCACTTCCGTATAAGACTAACAAACAGCGCTTAATCTTTTATAGCATAAATCAAACTATTTAACTCATCTGAGTCGAAAACTATATAATATATGTACATATAATATAGTTTTCTTATCATTCTTCCTTTTTATTGATTATATATTGAGATTGTCCTGTACAAAAGAATTAATTCTTCTGTACAGAACAATCTTTTCTTTTGTACAAAAGAATGCAATCTTTTGTACAAGATAATATTAATTATTCTAGATGAGTTAAAATTGTATTATGAATTGATAAATAATGCACGGATTTATTTTTTGGAAATATATACATTTGCAACTGTGTAAAAATGAAAAGCTGTTATACCTTAAATTTTAAATAGTATGAAATATATCTTGTCTCTCTTCCTATTGCTTTTTTCTTTTATAGGATATTCCTCCTCTGCTCAAAATAAATCTTCTTTCATTCATGTAGAAAAAGGTCGTTTTATGCTTAACGGTTCACCTTATTATTATATCGGTACTAATTTTTGGTATGGAGCAATCCTTGGTTCTGAAGGTGAAGGTGGAAATCGTGCACGATTGAATAAGGAACTCGATTATTTAAAATCAATAGGTATTAATAATCTTAGAGTATTGGTTGGAGCTGATGGCGAGAATGGTATCAGATCTAAAGTAGAACCAACCCTGCAAAAGTCTCCTGGAGTATATAATGATACTATATTAGCCGGACTGGATTATTTATTATATCAAATGGGAAAACGGAAAATGTATGCCGTTCTTTATTTGAATAATTCATGGGAGTGGACCGGCGGATACTCACAATATCTTCAATGGGCTGGATATGGCAAGGCTCCTGTTCCGGCAATTGACGGATGGCCTGCATACATGGCTTTTGTGAAGCAGTTTCCAAAGTCCGACTCTGCAAAAAAACTATTCCATAATTATGTAAATGATATCATTGGCAGAACCAACCGTTATACAAAGAAAAAATATGTAGACGATCCGTACATCATGTCCTGGCAGATAGGAAATGAGCCACGTGCTTTTGCTGATGAAAATAAAGAGCCCTTTGCACTATGGATTGCCGACGTGGCCGCCCAGATAAAAAGTCTGGATAAAAACCACATGGTGTCTACCGGAAGCGAAGGAAAGCATGGATGTGAACAGGATATTAATCTTTTTGAAAGAATTCATGCCGATAAGAATGTAGATTATATGAATATTCACCTGTGGCCTTATAACTGGAGCTGGGTAACAAAAGACAGTCTTTCCGAGAAACTTCAGTCGGCCAAGGAAAAAACAAAGAAATATATATTCGAACATCTGGCAATAGCTAAAAAACATCACAAACCATTGGTGATGGAAGAATTCGGATTTCCACGCGATGGCTTTAAGTTCTCCAAAGAAAGCACAACCAACTCTCGTGATTCATTTTATAAATACGTATTCGAGCTGATTATTGCAGATAAGAAAGCCGGAGGTCCTTTTGCCGGATGCAATTTCTGGGGATGGGGAGGCTTTGCCAATCCTTCAAAGGAACATATTTACTGGCAAAAAGGAGACGATTACTGTGGAGATCCGGCTCAGGAAGAACAAGGGCTGAACTCTGTCTTTGCATCAGATAAATCTACAGTGAAAATAATTAAAGAATCAGTCCAGAAATTTAAGTAGCCATTAATTTGTAAATCTGATAAATAATGAAAAAGTATTTTCTTTTATTCTCTCTGCTCTGTTTCTGTTGTCTCAGTTCTGTGAAAGCACAGAAGTATCAGGAATTGGCAAAGACTCCACCTATGGGATGGAATAGCTGGAATAAATTTGCCTGCGATATCAATGAAGAGATTATTCGTGGTGTTGCCGACAAAATGGTAGAATCCGGACTGCGCGATGCAGGATATGTTTATTTAAACTTGGACGATTGCTGGCATGGCAAACGCGATAGTCTGGGATTTATCACTGCCGATCCGGTGAAATTCCCTTCGGGCATTAAAGCTTTAGCCGATTATATTCACTCTAAAGGTTTAAAAATTGGTATCTATTCGGATGCGGGCAGACAAACTTGCGGTGGTCGTCCGGGAAGCTTAGGTCACGAATATCAGGATGCACTTACTTATGCAAAATGGGGAATAGATTATTTGAAATATGACTGGTGCAATACCGAAGATGTAAATCCGGTAGGTGCTTATAACCTGATGAGGGATGCTCTTCGTGCTGCCGGACGTCCTATCTTGTTCAGCATGTGCGAATGGGGAAATAGTAAACCATGGACATGGGCAAAAGATACGGGACACATGTGGCGTACTACCGGTGATATATTCAATTGCTTTGATTGTGTTGACGAACACCCGGGATGGAAAGCTTTTGGTGTTCTACAGATTCTGGATATGCAGGAAGGACTTCGCAAATATGCCGGTCCGGGGCATTGGAACGATCCGGATATGCTGGAAGTTGGTAACGGGCAAAAAGTAAATCAGGACCGTGCGCATTTCTCAATGTGGTGCATGCTTGCAGCTCCCCTGATTTTAGGAAATGATATTCGTAATATGTCCGACGAGACAAAAGCAATCATCATGAATAAAGATGTTATAGCTATTGATCAGGATACTCTTGGCGTTCAAGGTTTAAAGGTTGCTTCACAAGATGGAATTGAAGTTTGGTTGAAACCACTTGCCGGAGGCGACTGGGCATTCTGCTTACTCAACCGCTCTACTGTAGATAAAGAATTCGATATTCACTGGCAGAAATTTAACATTGATGATGAAATATCTAAACGATCAACTAATTTTTATAATACCACCTATGTAATAAAGAATTTGTGGACAAAAAAAGTTGAAGGAAGTACCAAAAAAGATAAAAAAGTATCAGTTCCGGCTCAGGATGTACTTTTATACAGATTATCAATAGCAAAATAAATAGTATCATGTTTTTATATAATATAAGGAAAGGTTTGGTTTGTTTGTTTTTTGTTAGTCTCTCAATCTCATTATCTGCTCAGTCAGATAAAGAGTTAGGGGGCCTATCTTACAAGGTAAAGCAAACAAACGATTGGGTATTCTATTCACCTCAGAATCCAGAAATACAGATTATTGTGAAGAATACCAGAAACGATGCAGCAAAAGCTACACTAAATCTGCAAGTAACTACGGATGATTTCAAACCAGTACATCGGTTTGCACAATCTGTCTCTCTCAGTAAAGGCGATTCTACTGAGGCCGATTTCTCTTTTTCTGTTCCGGCTCCCGGTTTCTACCGTTGTACTGTAACTCAGGAAGTAGATGGAAAAATGAATGAAATTAAGAAGTTTAATATTGGTTATGAACCCGAATATATTGTCTCTTTACCCGATAACAAACCAGACTTACGTAAATTCTGGGATGAAAGTCTGGCTGAACTGGCTAAGGTTGCACCTGAATATAAACTAACTCTGATCCCCGATTCTTCAACTAATCTGCGTAAATTATATAAAGTTAGTATGAAATCTTTCGGAGGTGTGGAAATCTCCGGATATTATTGTACTCCGGTTAAGAAAGGAAAATATCCGGCAATCATTAGTTACATGGGCTATGGTTCCAAACCTTGGTCACCAAAGCCTAACGATAATCCTGGGTTTGTAGAATTTGTATTATCAGTTCGCGGACAGGGATTGCAGCAACCAACCAATATTTACGGAGATTGGATTACTTATGGCATGCAGTCAAAAGAAGATTATTACTATCGTGGAGCTTTTATGGATTTGGTCCGTGCAATAGACTTTGTTGCTTCACGTCCCGAAGTAAATACAAAAAATATCTTTGCAGAAGGAGGTAGTCAGGGTGGCGCGTTCACAATGGCAGCTTGTGCGCTCGATCATCGTATTGCAGCAGCAGCTCCGTTTATTCCTTTCCTTTCAGATTATCCCGATTATTTTAAGATTGTTCATTGGCCGGGTGATGCGGTTAAAGCAGCTTTGGCAAAACAGTCATCAATAAGTGAAACCCAGCTGTATGATATGCTATCTTATTTTGATATAAAGAATCTGGCAGGTTGGATTAAGTGCCCTATAATAATGTCTTCAGGCTTGCAGGATGAAGTTTGTCCCCCTCATACAAATTTCTCTGGTTATAATCGTATCAGTACTGAAAAAGAATACATTATTAATCCCACCTATGGGCATGATGTACCTTCTTCTTGGTGGAATATTCGTATGGAATTCTTTAAAAGGCATATGAAATAATTAAGAATTGATAACATTATTGTTATAAAGTTCTTATAAATTCATGAAATGAAACATATATATACCTTATTGAAAACAAAATATATCCTTGTCGCTCTTATGAATACTATATTTTTGTATCAGATCCTAGGTAAGAATGTTATCATGTAATGAAACTTTATACTTTATCTATATGATAAAAAAATGCTAAAGTTGAAATTATTTTGAAGAAACATCAAAAAATAAGCGAATAGATAAAATAGTATTATTTTAAGATAAAATTGCATTTGTAGTGAATTTGCTTAATAAATACTTTTGTATTCATATATTATAAATCTAATTATCAGTTATGAAAAACATCATGTTGTTTTTAATGGCACTTGTAATGAGTTGTCATGTCATGGCGCAGCAAAACCGAATTACCGGTACAGTTACCGATAAAAAGGACGGTTTAGGGATGCCTGGCGTAAATGTTCTAGTGAAAGGAACCACTAGTGGGACCATAACAGACATGAATGGAAATTTCTCCTTGAATTTTTCCGGAAAAGATGCTGTTCTGGTTGTTTCTTGTGTAGGCTACAAATCTGTAGAGCTACGTGTAAAAGGTGATCAAAAATCAGTCAACGTAGTTATAGAAGAGAATTCTGAATTACTTGACGAGGTGGTTGTAGTTGGTTATGGTGTTCAGAAAAAGAAACTGGTAACCGGTGCTACAGTTCAGGTAAGTGGAAACGACTTGCAGAAGTTAAGTACAACTAGTGCTTTGACTGCTTTACAAAGTCAAACTCCAGGTGTGAACATTACTCAGAGTTCTGGTCAGCCGGGTGACGGATTTAAAGTAACCGTTCGTGGTTTGGGTACTATTGGTTCTTCATCTCCTCTATATGTAATAGATGGTGTAGCTGGTGGTAGTATTGATAACTTAAATCCTTCTGATATTGAATCTATTGACGTACTAAAAGATGCTGCTTCAGCAGCAATTTATGGTGCACGTGCTGCAAACGGTGTAATCCTTGTAACAACAAAACAAGGTAAATCTGGTAAGGTTACCGTTTCATACGATGGTTATTATGGTTCTCAGTATGCATACAAAATGCCGGACTTATTAACAGCTAAGGAATATATGGCTGTTCAGGATATGATTAACTTCAATGAAGGCAATCCAGGTAATAACTGGTCGGCTTTACTTCCTTCTGCTTTGAAACAATCTATCGAAGATGGAACATGGAATGGTACAAACTGGATGAAAGAATCCTATAACAAGGCTGCTCCTGTTCAGAATCATGCAATTAACCTTACTGGTGGTGGCGAGGCTTCTAAGTTCTCATTAGGTTTCTCTTATGCTTCTCAGGAAGGTATCTTTGGAAAACCTGTTGAATCTAATTATGGACGTTATACTGCCCGTGTTAATTCAGATCATGTTCTTTTAAAGGTTAGAGACTTTGATGCAATTAAAATTGGTGAAACATTGAACTATTCCTATAGTACAAAATCAGGTGTTTCTACTGGTAATATTTATTCGAACTCTATCCATAGTTTATTGACAGCTAATCCATTAATGCCTTTATATGATGAAAATGGCGATTATTATGATTACTATGCAAAACAAAGAAACGGATGGAATTATGATGCAAGTGCAGCTAACCCTATAGCTAACACTGCTCTTTCAAGCCAGGGCTTAAATCTTTCAAAGAGCCACAACTTGCAAGCTAGTGCTTATGTTCAAATACAGCCAATTAAGAATTTAATTTTCAAATCTCAATTTGGATATAAGATGAGTGCTAATACTTATCGTTCATACGATAGAATTAAAAAATTAAGTTCTACAAATGAAACTACAACAGAATCTGTAAGTCAAAATGCCGGTTTAGGTGCTTCTTGGACATTAGATAATACATTGGCCTATAAGTTTACTCTAAACGAACATACTTTTGATATGATGGTAGGACAATCTGCTGAAAGATGGGGACTGGGTGATAATGTTAGCGCTTCTGGAAAGAATACATTATTCCTGGGTTCATGGAAAAATGCATATGTAGATAATACTAAACCTACTGCACTAGATCAGATTACTGCAGGTAGTAGCCCTTGGGGTGAAGGTACTTTGGCTTCTTTCTTTGGTCGTGTTAATTATGACTATAAAGAAAAGTACATGGCTTCATTTACATTACGTGCCGATGGTTCTTCAAACTTTGCTAAAGGTCATCAATGGGGATATTTCCCATCTGTATCTGCTGGTTGGGTTGTAAGTAGCGAACCATTTATGGAATCAACAAAAAACTGGATGGATTTCTTGAAAGTTCGTGGTAGCTGGGGACAGAATGGTAACTGTAACATTTCTGGATATCAATACTTAACTACTTTTGCTTTTGATGTAACCAATGGTTATTACTTTGGTAAAGATAAATCTTCTCAGACTACAGGTGGTTATGCTAATATCCTTAAGAATCCTGATGTAACATGGGAAACTTCAGAACAGCTTGACTTAGGTTTTGATGCTCGTTTCTTCGACACTCGTTTGGGTGTAGCTTTCGACTGGTATAAGAAAACTACTAAAGACTGGTTGGTTGTAGCTCCTATTCTTTCTACTTACGGTTTGAATGCTCCATATATTAATGGTGGTGATGTTGAAAACCAAGGTTTTGAATTGGCTCTTAACTGGAATGATAAAATTGGCAAAGATTTTAACTATGGAGTTAATCTGAATATTTCTAAAAATAAAAATAAGGTAACTCGTATCGCAAACTCTGAAGGAATTATCCATGGTGATGCAAACGTATTAAGTCAGGGTACTGATGAAATGTATCGTGCTCAGGTAGGTATGCCTATAGGTTATTTCTATGGATATAAAACAGATGGCATCTTCCAGAATTATGATCAGATAGCAGAATATAAAGCTGCAGGAAAAGGTGTATTGGCTGGAGCACAACCAGGTGATGTTATTTTCACTGATTATAATAAAGATGGTGTAATTGATGATAATGACAGAACAATGATTGGTGATCCTCATCCTGATTATACATTAGGTCTAGGTATTAATCTTAGCTATAAAGGTTTCGATTTGAATATTGCTGCTTCCGGCTCTTTTGGTCAGCAAATTGCTAAATCATATCGTTCATTTGCTGATACAAAGACTCAAAACTTCACAACGGATATTTTCGGAGCTTGGACGGGTGAAGGTACATCCAATAAATTACCTCGTTTAACTTCTGGTTCTCATACTAACTGGCAGAAGATTTCTGATATATATATTGAAGATGGTGATTATTTGAAGATTCAAAACGTAACTATTGGTTATGATTTCAAAAAGCTTTTCACTAAATTACCGCTTCAACAAGCTCGTTTGTTTATTACAGCTCAAAATCTTTATACTTTCACTGGTTATTCAGGAATGGATCCTGAAATTGGTTATGGATACGATAAATCATGGGTATCAGGTATCGATTTAGGATTCTATCCTAGTCCTAGAACATTCTTGGTTGGTGTTAATCTTAAATTTTAATAGATAATAGCATGAAAAAAATATTATATTTAGCAGTAGCGGCTCTCTTGTTTGCTAGTTGTAATGACTTCTTGGCAACAGAGAACCTTACACAGAAGAATTCCGAAAATTTTCCTGTGAATGAAACAGATGCTACCCAAATGATTACAGCAATTTATGCAACTATGAATATTGCTATTCAAAAGGGGGTAAATAAGACTTATTTCTATATAGCACAAGTGGCTTCAGATGATTGTTATGGTGGTGGTGGAGAAAATGATAAAGATGCTCAGGCATCAGACCACCTTATGTATTATGGAGAATCACTTTTTGCTGACTTCTGGTCTGCACGCTATCAAGGTATCAACCGTGCAAACATGGCTTTGGCAAACCTGCAAAATGTTGCTGATGAAACAATCAGAAATCAAAAGACAGGTGAAGCACTCTTCTTACGTGCATATTTCTATTTTGAATTAACACAAATGTTCGAAAATGTGCCTTTGATTTCTGCTGCTCCTGAAAACGTTTCACAAGCTCAGATTGCTCCAACTCAAATGCCTGCTGATAGTATTTATGCACACATTGCTTCCGACTTGAAAAAGGCTGTTGAAATTATGCCGGCTTATAAATGGAATGAAGTTACTTCTGGTACAGCAACACGTTGGGCTGCCGAAGCACTACTTGCTCGTGTTTATTTGTTCTATACTGGTTTTTATCAGAAAGATGCACTTCCATTAACTGATGGTAGCAAATTGACAAAAGACTTTGTGATTACTGGACTGAATGATTGTATTGCTAATTCCGGACATAGCCTTGCTCCTGATTTCCGTAGCTTGTGGCCTTATACAAATACAGCTACAATGAAGAATTCTAAATATCAGGAAGGTGCTCCAAAATGGTTGAAAGATGGTGAAAACCCAGAACAGGTTTTTGCGCTTAAATTCTCTTATATGTCTGCATGGGTTGGTGATAAATTAGGTTTTTCTAATCAATATGCGCTATATTTCGGTATTCGTGATCAAAGTACTAACTATGGATTAGATGGTACTTATCCTATTGGTCAAGGTTGGGGACAAGGTCCTGTTGCTGCCAATTTATGGAATGATTGGAAAACAGATGAACCAGATGATATCCGTCGTGAAGCTTCTATCTATCAGGTAAAAGATAATTTCCAGTATGGTCGTGATGCACAGATGGAAGAAACTGGTTTGTGGCAATCTAAAATTGTAGCAACTCGCGCTATTGTTGGTACTACAGACTATCCTAGCTTCTGTTCTTCTTCTGAATATTATGGTGATGGAACTTCAACTGGACATTTCCAGGTTTCTCATGCTCAGGATTTAAATTTAATCCGCTTTGCTGATGTATTATTGATGCATTCTGAATTAACAGGCACTGCTGATGGAATGAATAAAGTTCGTGCTCGCGTTGGACTTCCTGCAATTGCTTATTCTCTTGATGCTTTGAAAAAGGAACGTCGTCACGAATTAGCTTTCGAAGGTCTACGCTGGGGAGATATGCGTCGTTGGCATGAGGCTGAAACTGATTTGGCTAAACAAGTTGGTCAGGAGATCTGGAATAAAGGCCAGAAAACTACTATGAAAGATCAAGGTGCCGGATATGTGGCTCGCTACAAGGCAACAAGAGGATTCTTCCCAATTCCAAAAACAGAAATAGATTTGTCTAACGGAGCATTGAAACAAAATGCAGGCTGGGATGAATCGGCTAACTTCTCAAGCTGGAATAACTAATATAAATTATTAAATAGTAATAAGAATGAAAAAGTCAATTATATTTTCAATGCTTGTGGGAGCTGCAATGTTGTTTGCTTGCGACCCCATTGAAGACCGTGATACGATGACTGGAGCTATTACTGCTGATCAGTTGAATATTTCAGCAAAACCAGTTGTTAAAGACGGTGTAAATTCGAATTATATCGAATTGAACAGTGAAGGCAATCCTTGTCTCTCTTCCTGGGATTATGGTTTCGGTACATTAACAAACACCAAAGGAACTGTTAAGGTGATGATGGCTGGTGATAATGATATAGTATTCAGTGG
>Ga0183095_11500_pt1 | contig 16495 bp, 10 predicted proteins | sample BioMet4_FD_130346 | JGI IMG/M metagenome (GOLD analysis project Ga0183095, IMG submission 130346) | Microbial communities from bioreactor (seeded with sewage sludge) at LBNL, California, USA - Biofuel metagenome 4 (v2) (version 3) | ecosystem: Engineered > Bioreactor > Anaerobic > Unclassified ...
TGTGATGTGTGACAAAAGGCTTTGCCGATGCACCGCCGAGGATTGGCTGCAAGATTGGTGTTTCGACTTCCACATATCCGTGAGAATCCATATAGCGGCGAATGGAACTGATAATGCGCGGCCTGAGAATCGCTACATCACGAGAAGTGTCATTCATGATCAGATCGACATATCTTCTCCGGTACCGTTCTTCCTTATCCTGTAAGCCGTGGAACTTCTCTGGTAAGGGGCGCAGTGCCTTGGATAAGTGTGTATACTCTATACATTCGACAGATAATTCTCCAGCATCTGTCTTAAAGACAGTTCCTTTGATGCCAATAATGTCACCTAAATCCGAACTTTTAAATAAGTTATAGATTTCATCGCCAACATTTCGTTGATTGATTACAATCTGAATTCGTCCTTCACGATCTTGTAAATGAATAAAGCCTAACTTGCCCATTCTGCGCTTGGACATGATACGTCCGGCAATGGTCACTTCAGCATGCAGTGCTTTAAGTGCATTGGCATTCTGATTGCCATATGCTTTTTTAATCATTTCTGAGTTGTGGGTACGTTCAAACGCATGTCCAAAAGGATCAATGCCTTTGGCCCGCAGGGCATTCATTTTGTCTCTTCTTGATTCTTCTTGGTCATTGAGAAGGACACTATCAACCGCATCGACAATTTCTTCCTTCTTCTGTACCAATTTCTGTTTTTTCACTTCTGCTTCCTTTTGTTTTGCGGCTAGTTCTGGATGGGCCGCTAAGAACTCTAAACGGCGCTGTTCCTTGATTCGCTGTTTCTCTTCTTTTGTCATTTCATCTGTCATCGTATGTTCTCCTTCGCAATATAAAAGCTCTCCTCCATAGGGACGAGAGCTTGTTCGTGGTACCACCCTAATTTACGGCTATCTATCCGCCGCCTCTTGAATGTCTGTAACGAAGACGACGGCTAAGCTCCAGAGTCCTTATAAATACATTCTACACCATCCGGATTCCACCATTCCGGACTCTCTGAGGGCTTCCCATGTATTCTATCTCTTTCCTTGCTCAGCAACGCTATTTTATCATATTTTTCTTTCTTTACAATAAAAAAACCAGTAAATCATTCTTGTGAATGATCGACTGGTTCCTTGGATAATACTTTATTTGTGATGATGCCTAAGATCAATGCACATGCGATAGATGTAACAGTAATTTTGCCAAAGGTGAGGGATAAACCGCCGATACCAGCAACAAAGATGGTAGAGATGACATAAAGGTTCTTGTTATCGTCAAGATCAACTTTCTGGACCATCTTCAAACCGGAGACTGCGATAAATCCATATAATGCCATACAGACACCGCCCATGACACAAGCTGGAATGGAAGAGATAAAGGCAACAAATGGAGAGATGAACGAAATGACAATACATTCAAATGCGGCGGCAACAATGGTTGCAACAGAAGCGTTGCGCGTAATGGCAACGCAGGCAATGGATTCACCATAGGTTGTATTTGGGCAGCCGCCGAAGAAAGCACCAACCATGGAGCCAACACCATCACCAAGTAAGGTACGGTCTAGTCCTGGATCCTTTAGAAGATCTCTTTCGATGATACTGGAAATATTCTTGTGATCGGCAATATGCTCTGCAAAGACAACAAAAGCAACTGGAACATAAGCAACAAAGACCGTGCCAATATAGGAAGGATCGAAACCAGCGAGGCCTTTGGAAGCTTCCAGAAAGGTGAAGTCAGGAATTGAGAAGAAGGTGCTTAAATTTACACCGTTTGCGGTGAGATTCGTGAAGGTATTGAGATTGACAATTTGCAGAGCAGCGTTGCCGGTACTGCTGCCAACGAATGTTAGAATCAGAGCGAGGAGATAACCGCATAAGATACCGATAATAAATGGAATCATCTTTGCATGCTTCTTGCCATACGTAGAACTTAACATGGTTGCAAGTAAAGCAATCAGTCCGCAGAGAATTGCCCACTGCGTTTTTTCTCCGGTCAAGCTAGAAACCTGTAAGTTGGCAACAGCACTGCCGGCTAAGGATAGACCAATAATAGCAACGGTTGGTCCAATGACAACGGGAGGCATCAGCTTATCGACCCAGGCAACGCCGATGGTCTTGATCAATATTGCAAATACAACATACACGAAGCCCGCAAAAAAGGCACCTAAGATCAGACCAAGATAACCAGCTTGGATACTGACGGCGCCCGCGAACGCTGCACTCATGGAGCCAATAAAGGCGAAAGAAGAACCCAGGAACACTGGACTTTTATGCTGTGTGAATAAAACGTAAACTAAGGTTCCAACCCCGGCACCGAATAACGCAGCTGCTGTGCTCATCCCATTGCCGACAATGAGTGGTACGGCGATAGTCGCTGCCATAATAGCTAATACTTGTTGGAAAGCGAAAATGAGCAGTTGATGGAACTTTGGTTTTGATTCGACATCGTAAACTAGTTTCATAATAATCCTCCCCTTTTGGGTAGAATCATACCGAAATAGGAGCAATCTGTAAAGAAAAAATATTGTTTACTGTCACAGAAGGTTTATGTGAAGTTCAGAGGTCGTTCACCTACGGTAAATCCATAGTGTATAGACTGTACTTAAGAGGTGAACAACATGAAAACGAGCGCAAAAATAGTATATGCAACAGTCATGGCAGGAATGGTTGCTGCTTCCTTGGGCCTAGGAACGATTCAGACCCTTGCAGAAGGCGAAGGAGGGACTCCGCCAAGTGGAAATCAAGGCAGCAATAACGGCAACGGAACGCCAGCAGATATGCCTTCTGGCGGTGGTCAAGATGGGATGGGCGGAGGTGCCAATACCCAGACCTATGATTATTCGGGTGAGACAAATGGTACATTGACCGCGGATGGAGTAGATGTCACTGCATCAGAAAAATCCTATTCTGCTGCAACTGCAGATTCGAATACAACACTCGTAAAAAATGGTGGCACATTGACCATTGACGGTGCAGCTCTGGAAAAGAGCGGTGATGATACCAATGGCGACAACTGTAACTTTTATGGCATCAATGCGATTTCCTTGACCGTTGGCAGTGGCAGTACCACCAAAATTGCCAATAGTACTTTGAATGCAACATCCGAGGGATCCAATGCTATTTTTGCAACAAATTCGGGTACGGCCTATGCCAACCAGGATACGATTACGACCAGTGCAGGAAATTCTCGTGGTTTGGATGCCACGTATGGAGGCACTATCATTGCCAATGGAATGAATATATCAACGTTAGGTGATCATTGTGCAACCTTAGCAACGGATCGTGGCGGCGGCAATATCTCCGTAACGAATTCAACATTAAATACATCCGGTAATGGTTCACCGTTGTTATACAGTACTGGCGATATCGAAGTGGATCATGTTACAGGTACGGCAAACAACTCTCAGCTTGCCGGTATGGAGGGCTTAAATACCATTTTGATCTATAACTCTACATTGACATCAACAAACACTTCCAAGACAGCATCGGATCCAGTAGCAGATGGCATCATTATATATCAGTCGACCTCTGGTGATGCAGAAAATATGACTGGCAGTGTGGCATCCTTCCAAGTTAAGAATTCTACGCTGAAAAGTGCAGTTACATCTGGTTCCATGTTCTATGTAACAAATACAACTGCGAACATTGTCTTATCCGGGACAACATTAGATTTTGATTCCAGCAAAGCAGATTTGTTAATGATCGAAGGAAATGATGCCAACAATTGGGGCACCGCTGGATCCAATGGCGGTACCGTCACATTTACAGGGATGGATGAGACACTCAAAGGCAACATTGAAGTGGATACCATCTCATCCTTGGATGCATACTTCTTAGACGGTACAATGTATACCGGTACAATCTCCATCGTCACAAATTCTGTGAATACCAAAGAAAGTGTTTCACCAGTCACTGTTCATGTCAGCAAAGATTCTTCCTGGATTGTAACGGGTGATTCAACTGTATCCAATCTGAATGTTGAATCTGGCGGTAAAATTGTAGATGGGAGTGGTAAGACTGTCACAATCATTGCCAATGGTCAGACCGTCATCAAAGGTGATTCTTCCTATACCGTCACTGTCACTGGTTCCTATGGCACAACTGTTGCAACAGATTCTGACAATACATTATCGACAACGTATATTGACCGTACTGGGTTTGATACAACGTACGGAACATCTACAATCTTTGGTCAGAACGCAGCGACAACTTCCACAACAGATTCTTCCGCAATATCATCCACAGTGGCTTCAACGGCAACAACGCAGGCAGCATCATCTGTCAATAACATCGTGTATTGGATCCTTGGTATAATTGCTGCGGTGATATGTGCCGGATGTATTATTGTCATTGCGGATAAAAAAAAGAAATAAAAAAATGAATTCAGAGATTTTCTATGGATTCATTTTTTATACATTTGATTCAGATAATTAACCAATAGTTTTGCACTGGACCATAATGTTGTCGAGGTATTACTATTGTTCATTGAAATACAGAACGATGCATTTTCTGTGCAGCCGATGATATACGTATGAATTCGATTATCTGCACATTCTGCTGTACCGGTCTTTGCATATACCATGCCATATTGTGATTCGGTGAGACCATAACCAACAGCTGTTGTATGCATCATCTGTTTTAATTCCGCATCGACTTCACTGTCTAAGCAGGAACTTAGTTTATGCGGGAAAGCATAATACAGTGGTAGGTTACCTGATTTGATGCTGGATACAATATAAGGTGCCATCATGTCACCATTGTTGCCAATGGCTTGAGCAATCATGGCCATGTTCATTGGTGTAACCTGGGTATGTCCCTGCCCAAAGGCACTTTGGGCAACTTCTGCATCGTCTGCTTTGGACAGATTATCAATACTTGAAGTGATTGTTCCTAAAAACGGAATTTCAATGGTCTTGCCAATCATGAACTTGGAAGCCATGGCTTGAATATTGGCACCACCAATTTTGACACCCAGATTTGCAAAGTATGTATTGACCGAATTATTTAAACCGGATTCCATATCGACAGTGCCATAGCTCTTATCGCCATAGTTTGTGATAGTAAAATTAGAACCGGGTGGAACATACTGACCGTTATCATTATACAGAAAGTAATCACTGCTGAGGTTCTGTTCTTTTTTTAGTTTTAAAGCAGCAGCAGCTGTGATGACCTTGAACGTGGATCCTGGGGGATCGACTTCATAGGTACCGCGTCGGTATTGCGAACCTTCCACCGTAGTTGTTAACAAGGTGCTGGTATCATTGACGTCATAGTCAATGGTGCTGTGTGAGGCTAGAGCCTTGATAGCACCGGTTTTGTTGTCTATGACAATGACGGAACCTTCTTCATTGTTCAACAATGTATAGGCATAATTCTGAAGATTGTTATTGGTCGTCAAGGTTGTGGTAGCTCCTTTATTCTGACTGTTCAGAAAATAGAGAGAATAGTCTTTCAGATTTCCCCTTAAACCAAAGGCATTTTCTTTGCCCGAGTTAACACTGTAATAGCCAAGCAGCCAGGCATAACTGTAATTCATTGGATAACTTGCGGAAGCAGCAATGCCGGCAGACCCATTACCTAGAATTATATTACTGGAACTATCAACGATATCTCCTTCAATCGCATAATTCTTAATCGCATCATAGATTACCGTATTCCTTGTGGCTGCGGACGAGGAGCGCAGGTATGGATTGATGACATACTTAATGCCAAAGATACTGGCAAAGGCTAAACATACAACGGTTACACCAATTTCCGCAAAACGAATTCTACGCCTGGATCTCAGCATTCTTGCTTCCATCTTCGGTTTCTTGTTCAGTGGATTGGGATTCGTCATCGCGGTCACCTCCTTCCTTAATATCCTTTTCGGACATATGCAGTAAGAGTCCGGCAAAGCAGAATACAATCGTCTGATACGTTCCACCGCGTGATAAGAATGGAATCGGCAGACCCGTAAAAGGAATCACATTACAGGAACCAAGAATGACAAGCATGGCCTGCAGGAAGATTAAAACGGCAGCCCCATAGACAACAATTGCCTCCGTGCGGCTCTTTAATAAATACTCCCGGCTGAGTTCAGAAGCACTCACCATGATTCGCCAAAAACAAGCAATGGATAAGAAACCAAAAACAAAACCAAAACCGTTGCATAGGGAAATGAAAGCCATATCACTTTCTGCTACTGGAATCGCATGAAAATTCACGGTATTACCAAACAGTCCGCTCATCCACAATGCCTTCTTGCCTTGCAATAACTGATAGCCGGCACCATTTGGATCCAAGTTAATGTTAGCGGTGACAGAGAACCGCTGATAGGCTTTTAAAACAATCGGCCATAGCAAAGACTGGAAATGATTCAATGTTCCTTCCGCAGCTCCGTCATGCATCATATGATAGAGCACAAACACCATGATTACCGCAAATACAACCGCACAAAAGATCACAATCAGATAGGTTCGTTTCTTTTTCCCATGTCGCATAAAAATATACAAAATGGAAAGATGAAGAAAAAATAAGATAAAGAATGAGCCGAGTTCACGAATTAACAGCGAACCGATTAAATTCAATAAAAAGAAAATATTTGATAGCCATAAAACCTGTTTTTCGGTGCGCGCAGCACGTGGTGAAAACAGAGATGCATAGAATAAAACAGCGGAAACTTTTGTGATGTCCGTAAGCTGTATTGTAATCGAACCAAGTCGGATCCAAGCACTAGTGCCATAGCCGTTCGGGTCGGTGCCTGCAAATAGCAGCACAACATAGATGGCAGCCGAAATTAACATCATAATATATAAAGTGATAGAATAGTCCAATGCTTTTCGAAACAATGAATAGATAGCAATAAAAATGATGGCAATGACAATGCCAATAATCATCTTAATTAAAGAGAACGAACTGATGGGATTATAGACCTGGTCAATAAGGACCTGCAAAGCAGTTCCTAAAGATGTAAGGCAAGCCATACACATGAACATTTTCATATTGCCTTCGCGGTTATAAACGTAGATGCCAATGAAAGTCGTAGCCAGCAGTAAAGGAATCAAAGCATACAGATAGTTCAGAGATGCCGTACGGTTTTTCAGGAAAAGAATTCCCAGCAGAAGCATCTCAAAAAGAATCGGCAGTACAATATACTTTGCGCCGGTATCTTTGACTGGGGTTTCCGGAACAGCAGGAATTTCCTCAGTTACTGGTTCATCTTCGACATCAATAAATGCTCCCATGAATTCCTCCAATGCCTTAATAAGGATAACATGTCTGCCAAGTACTTCAAGTTTACTCCAAGATGTAACCGTTTGCAGTTGGCAGATTTGCAATATTGTCAGATAATAGATGCAGATGATATAGAAAAGGAAGCAGTATTATGAAAACAAGCTTTGGAAAAACAAAAGATGGAAAAGAAGTGACACTGTATACCATTGAGAATGACAATGTCATGATTAAAGCGTGCGACTATGGAGCAATCCTAGTGTCGTTCATTGACAAAAAGACGGGAATTGATGTCTCACAAGGATTTGATTCTGTCGAAGGCTATATTGAAAATCAGGGAGCACATATTGGTGCCTCGATTGGTCGAACCGCAAATCGGATTGAAAAGGGTATACTTCATCTCAAGGGAAAAACATATCAGCTGCCAATTACTAACAGCGGCAATACACTGCATGGCGGTATCCAAGGATTTGATGCTAAGATGTGGTCAGCTCTCGAAGAAAAAAACCAGATCACGTTTCGTTATACTAGTCCAGATGGCGAAGAGGGATATCCCGGCAATTTATATGTCAAAATCATCTATCAGTTATTAGATCATGGGGTTGCAATTATTAGCGAAGGTACTGCGGATGCAGATACGGTCTTTGCGTATACGAATCACAGTTATTTCAATTGTGATCAAAGTGAAGATGCGACTCATCATATCGTTTCCATTCCCGCGGATCAGTATGCACCAACCGATGAGCATGGTCTGACACTGGACTCACTGTATCCAGTGGAAGATACACCATTTGATTTTCGCACGCCAAAAGAAATCGGCCGTGATATCAATGATAATCATCCGCAGTTAATTGCGGGCAATGGCTACGATCATTACTTTGATATTGCAGGTACTGGCATGCGTACTATGGCGACGATGCAGGGCAAGAAGCTTGCCTTGCAGATGGCTTCGGATTTTCCTGGTTTCCATATGTACACTAGTAACTTTTCAAAAGGAATGCATGGAAAGAAGGGCATGATTTATAATCCAAGAAGTGCCATCTGCTTTGAAGCAGAGTATTTACCAAATGGAATCAATTATGAAGATGTCAAAGATAAGCCAATTGTGCAGGCTGGTGAAACATTGCATCATGAAATACGATTCACATTGAAAAGTATGTAAGGCTATGGTGACATTGCTTTTCTTTCTGTCCATTTTCGTGGATAATAGAAGAAAGAGGTGAGTGCATTGGAACATTGGACAAAAGAAGAAAAAAATCAGGTTCTTAGAGCATCAGATGAAGAACGTTTAAGCAAATTACATGACTCTATCGCCCTTTCAAAGTGGCGCACACAATATCACATTCAAACCGTGACCGGTCTTTTAAACGATCCAAACGGCTTCTGTTTCTTTAATAAGAAGTGGCATTTGTTTTATCAGTGGTTTCCCTTTGGCGCAGTTCATGGTACAAAGCATTGGTATCACGTGGTCAGCAGAGATCTAATTCATTGGCAGAATTTAGGCATGGCTTTGGAACCGGATCTGGAGTTTGACAACCGCGGATGCTATTCTGGCAGTGCATTCCCTAAGGATGAATATCTTTATCTTTTATATACAGGCAATCATCAAGAGCCAAACGGTAATCGTATTCCGTATCAAATGATTGCAGCTTTGAATAAAAGAGGCAGCATTACAAAACTAAAACACCCAATTATTGAACCAAATAAGAACTATACGGAACATCAAAGAGACCCAAAGATTTTTTACGAGAATGGTATGTACTGGATGCTGTTAGGTGCCCAGGATAAAGAAGAGCGCGGCAAGATGCTCTTGTACAAATCCAAACAGATAGCGATTGGTTGGGAGTTTGCTGGGGAATTAAAAATCAAGGGGTATCCAAGTTTTGGCTATATGGTTGAATGTCCAGATATTGAAAAGATTGGTGATCAATGGTTACTGCTGTTTTCCCCACAGGGATATGCTGCTAAAGGTGATGAATTCCGGAATGCCTATCAGAACGTATATCTGATTGGTGATCTGGATCTCAACAAACTGGAGTTTGTCCCGAAAGGCCCATACAAAGAATTAGACCGTGGCTTTGATTTCTATGCCGCACAGTGTGCAAACCAGTCTGAGTATAAAAATACAGCAATTCTGATAGGCTGGCTTGGCTGCAGCGACTACAAATATCCAGCCACCGATGATGAAGGGTGGGCAGGTTTATTGACTCTGCCGAGAGAATTAACGATTGAGAATGGAAAACTGCAGCAGAGACCGATTCGCACCAGTGAAGAATTAAAGGGAGAGATTGTCTTTGAAGCGCTCCACGGCAGTATCAATAAAGATACCGTGCATGGCAGAACGCCAGCCGCATGTATTATGCAAATGGAAAATCCAGACAGCAATGCTTTTGAACTGGGCCTTTATTCCAAAACTATGAAGAAAGGGTTTTCGATTGTCTATGATAATAACCATCAATACTTTACGATTGATCGCGGAGATCTGGAGAATCAATGCAATGTAGCATACGGCACCAATCGTAGAATCAAACTTGAAAATGGTCTGAAGTCCTTGGAAATTTTTGTGGATTGCAGTGCAGTAGAAATTTTTATTAATCGTGGCGAATATGTCATGTCTTCCCGCATGTTTCCAAATCCAGATGAGCATCTGATCCGTATGCGAGGCAAAGATGTCAGTTTGACCATCTGGCAGGCAAAAAAAGCCATTGAAGACAACTTTAAAATTTAACATGCATACAAGGAGGAGAAAATCCTCCTTTTTTATCTAATAGAAATTTATAGTCAAAATGACTATAAAAAATAAAAAAAGTATGATATAACTATGTCCGATAGTTGTAGTCAATATGACTATACAAAGGAGAAGAAAAGATGAATCAAGTAAAGGAATTCATGAAGCGAAAGAATGTCGTTTTCTCGGCCCATCGGTATGGTGTTGATGCCATGGCAGCAATGGCCCAGGGGTTGTTTGCATCATTATTGATTGGCACGATTATATCGACTGTAGGCAAGCAGTGCAATATTCCGTTTTTGGTCGAAGTGGGAAGTTATGCCGGATCTGTTGCTGGGCCGGCGATGGCAGTTTCCATTGGATATGCCCTGCAGGCACCTCAATTAGTCCTATTTTCATTGATAGCCGTTGGAGCGGCAGCTAATACATTAGGTGGAGCAGGGGGACCGTTAGCTGTTTATATCATTGCCATTCTTGCATGTGAAATTGGAAAGCTAATATCAAAGGAAACAAAAATTGATATTTTGGTTACTCCAGCTGTGACTATATTAGTAGGTGCTGGTTTTGCCAAACTGCTAGCACCAAGCATAGGTGCTGCTGCATCTTCTTTTGGCAATATTATTATGTGGGCAACGGAATTACAGCCATTTTTCATGGGTGTAATTGTCTCAGTCGTTGTCGGTATCGCGTTAACTCTACCAATCTCTTCCGCTGCTATCTGCGCTGCATTAGGATTGACAGGCTTAGCTGGTGGTGCAGCTGTAGCTGGATGTTGTGCACAGATGATTGGTTTTGCGGTTATGTCATATAAAGAAAATAAAATCGGCGGACTGGTATCGCAGGGACTAGGAACATCGATGCTGCAGATGCCAAATATTATCAAGAATCCTCGCGTCTGGATTGCCCCAACTTTAGCATCCGCTATTACTGGTCCAATTGCAACGTGTGTGTTCCATTTAGAAAACAACGGACCAGCCGTTTCTTCTGGCATGGGTACATGCGGACTGGTCGGTCCAATTGGAGTCTACACGGGTTGGATTGATAGTGCACATGCTATCACCGGTATGGATTGGCTTGGCATGGCATTGGTCTGCATCGTGTTACCAGCGATTCTGTCGTATGTTTTCTGTGAGATGGAACGAAAACTTGGTTGGATTAAAGAAAACGATCTAAAACTTCAGTGATATACTAGGGTGTGCAACGAGTACGAAACAGCAGATTTGAATAACTTGTTAGACCGTACAGTGGTCAGGGAGAAAAGAATGAACGTTCGTTATGCACAGGAAAAAGATGTTCCAAAGATGACAACTCTATTAGAGCAGGTATTATCCATTCACGCGGATATTCGCCCAGATATTTTTATTCCACATACAACAAAATATAAGGATGCGGAATTAAAAGTGATGCTGCAGGATGAAAAACATCCAATCTATGCAGCAGTCAATGATAATGACGAATTGATTGGCTATGCATTCTGTCAACTGCAACCGGCGATTTCAAGCAATAATATGGTTCCGCATACAATTTTGTATATTGATGATCTGTGTGTTGATGCCTCTGCCCGCGGCATGCATGTTGGCGAAACACTGTTCGACTATGTCAAAAAAGAAGCCAAACGCATGGGCTGTTACGAAGTGACTTTAGCGGTGTGGGAAGGCAATGATAGTGCAAGGGGATTCTATGAACACATTGGCCTTAAACCTAAAGAGACCATCATGGAATATATTCTGAATCAATACGAAAAGAAATAGAACAGATACGATCTCACGAAAGCAGACAGCACAGCATTTCAAACGCTGTCCACGGAAGTGAGATTTTAATATGCGAAAGCGTGCAGAGATTATCTCAGTGATATAATAGCTGCTCAAAAGAATTCAAGACAAGATCAGACGGAAACATTAAGTCCGCAGATAATAATGACAAATCTGCAGTAAATACAATATTCTATCGCACTTAACTCTCAAGAAATAATCGTATCATATCGATCTTAAAAAATTCGAATCACCAAATTTACATGACGCATTAACCATAGCAGCGATAACGAGACAATGGAAACCTGTCTTCAAAGATTTATTTATTGTCATACTTTACTGGCTATGCAGATTCTAGTATAGTATTCAATCTTAAAGAAATTAGGAATCATTCAATATTGGATAACAATAGGAAAGAAGAAACAGATGACAACTTAAGACACCCGGGTGTTTTATTAGGCAAATCTTACACAATCCAGGGATGATAGGGCAAGGAAGATACTGACATTTGAAATCTCAAATGCAAATGCTCCAAAAAGGCAACATCCGATTCGAATATTCCCTAATCATAAAAAAATTGCATAGTTCAGCATCGAAATGGAACATTTGCTAGCGTTAATAGCGTATTAAAAAGCCAAGTCAGTAGACCTGCTTGGCTCATGACAATCCGTTTAATTATTTTCTTGTTTCTTTGATAGGGTATACATCAAACTCTTTATTTCTTTCCGTTATCCGTTTCGATGGTCACAGAGATACACAATGGATAAGAAGCCTGGACCAACATGACATGCAATGGTCGGGCCTAATTCCATTAAAGTAACAGAGTTGGCATTTGGATATTGTTCCTCAACCAGCCGTTTCCATTTTTCTCCTTCTTCGGGATCATCACTATGACCAACGATGATATCTTTACCAGCCCCATCGCCTAAGTCTTTCTTCGTTGATTCTAATAGCGCTGCAATAGCTTTCTTTCTGCCGCGTATTTTATCATAAGCAACCAACATACCATCATCATTCAAGTAGATGAGCGGTTTGATTGAAAGTAGACTGCCAACAATGGCTGAGGCATTAGATAATCTTCCGCCGCGGCGCAGCCACTGCAGATCATCGATCATAAAGCGATGAGAAATCTTGACCGCATTTGCATTCGCCCAGCCAATGACTTCATCAAATGTTTTTCCCTGATCGGCATAGGCAATCATCTGCTTCAATAAGAAAGCTAAGCCCATCGTTATACTGCGGGTATCAAGAATGACTAGCTTTGCGTCCGGTGTTTCTTCTTCAATCATCTCTTTTGCATGAATGGAATTATTATAAGAAGCAGAAATGGATTTATCCATGTCCACAAAAACGACAGGTTTTCCTTCACTTAACAACTTTTTAAAAAATTCATAGTAGTTATACGTTGTAATCTGTGAAGTATTCGGCTGCTTTTTTTCTCGCATGGCTGCATAAATAGCGCGACGGGTTGCATCGCGGCAGTCATCAATATAAATTTTACCATCAACAGTAAAAGTATATGAGATCACCGGGATCTCATGATCGTCCAGCCAGTCTCGATCAATATCACATGTGGATGCGGTCGCAATAATGAAATCTCTCATCGGATACTCCTTGTGTAATGAAACAAGGTCATTCATACTCTCGTAAAAAACAACCGTAGCTTATACTTTATTCCTACGACAAAATAAGCTTAGGTTTATTATACCAAGATTGTTGTTTTTTTAACACCCTGCCATAAAAAGTCTATCATCTCAACGCGGATGTGAAGATTGAAGCTGGTCACTTGTCAAGTGCTGTGAAGATTAGAAAAAACAACAACTGCGAATTTTATTTCGAAGTTGTTGTTTGATTCGTGTTCTTTCGCTGCAAATTTTCTTTGGCTACTGCAAGCATCAGTTTGATTCGATTCTCCTGATTGACCTTGGCAGAAGAAGGATCATAGTCGACCGCTGTGATATTTGCCTGTGGATAAAGAAAATGAATTCTGTTGGTTACGCCTTTACCAGCAATATGATTTGGCAAACAGCCAAATGGCTGAGCACATACGATATTCGAATAGCCACCCTCAATTAATTCTACCATTTCACCAGTTAACAGCCAGCCTTCTCCCATCTTGACACCAAGGGAGAGAATTCCTTCGGGTTTCGTCATCAGTTCACGGAACGAACCGGGTGCATAGAAACCAGCTTCTATCATAGCCTGGGATTGTTTTTTGCCAATAGAGTCCAGTATGGAAAGTAATACAGCAGCACCCTTGGCGGCTGTTCTTGATAGCCCATAGAATAGATCATCCAATTTTGTGTTGGCAACACAATAGTTGATATAACCCATCAATCCAGGCACATTCACTTCACAATCCTGTGATTCCAGAAATGACTGCAATTCATTGTTAGCAACAGGGGAGAACTTGACGAATATCTCACCGACAATACCAACTTTCACTTTTGGAATTCGATGTACTGGTATGCATGCCGCATCCTGAGCAATTTCAGCAAATAATTTTTTCATGCGAACGATACTGTAATTCTTATTCTGCAACATCCATTTTCGGATGGTGCTGATCCATTTATCTGCCCAGGCGTTGGCATCTCCCGCATGCTGCTCATAGGGAGCAATCTGATTACGTAATGCTGCAATTTCATCTCCATATTCCAAAGCAGCGATTGCTTTGCGCAGCAGCTGCAATTTCAAAGGAATACTAGAATCTGCCTCGAGTCCGCTTGGATTTGCGGAGGCAACCGGAATATTGCCATAACCTGCTCTGACAAGCGCTTTACGAAGCAGTTTGATATAGTTAGATGCACGGCATCCGCCGCCAGACTGGGAAATCAGCAACGCAGTATGATCCAAATCATATTTGCCGCTGTTCAGGGCATTGATGAACTGTCCAATAATCAATAGTGCAGGATAACAGGTATCGTTGTGGACATACTTTAGGCCTAACTGTGAAACTTCGGAGGTTCCAGTATCCAACACTTCCAAGTGAAATCCTTCTGACTGCATGGCGGCCTGAAGGCATTTCCATTGGGTCGTTGCCATATTCGGCATCAGAATAGTGTAATCCTTCATCATTTCCTTTTTGAAATTTGGGGTTGTGTATTTTTCCATCAAATAGTGCCCCCGGAAGTTTTTCTTTCTTCAAGAGCTGCAAAGAGAGAACGGATTCGAATATTGACGGCACCTAAGTTGGTGATTTCATCAATCTTCAACTGGGTATAGAGTTTTCCACCGTCTTTTAAAATGGCACGAGTCTCATCGGTCGTGATTGCATCCAGGCCACACCCAAAAGAGACTAACTGAATCAAATCCATATCCTCCTGACTTGTACAGTATTTTGCGGCAGCATACAGGCGGGAGTGATACATCCATTGGTTCAATACATTGGTCGCAAATTTCGGAACCTTATAAGAGACACTGTCTTCGGTGATGACTGCAGCACCTTGATTGATAATAAGCTGATCAATGCCATGATTTACTTCTGGATCGACATGATACGGGCGGCCTGCTAAGACAATGATATGTTTTTTCTGCTTCCGTGCTTGTTCAATGATAATTTCTCCCTGTTTCTTCACATCATTCATGTATGCATGGTATGCATCATAGGCTGCATCAATTGCATGCAGAATTTCCTTTTTGGAAAGTCCTGAAAAAATGTTCATTAGTTCATCGGAAAGTTTTTTCTTCAATAATTTTGGATTGGTAAGATTCAGAAATGCATCGACGAACTTTGTCTTTTCAAGTTCCATTACGTTTCCTTTTAGTGTCTCTGGATAATAGGCAACAATTGGACAATTGAAGTGATTGTCTCCCATCTTTTCATCTAAGTTATAGGACATACATGGATACCAGATGCAGTCTACATTTTGTTCCATTAGCCAATGAATGTGGCCATGGGTCAGTTTGGCTGGATAACAAACAGTATCGGAAGGAATCGTTCCTTGTCCAGCTTGATACATCTTACGATTTGATGCTGGTGAAACAATTACCTGATAGCCAAGGGTTGTAAAAAATGTATGCCAGAACGGCATCAATTCATACATGTTGAGGGTAAACGGAATTCCAATCCTGCCGCGCGTTCCCTTTCCAGTATCTTTGGCAATCTCTTTCAGTTTTTTTAATTTATATGCATAGAGATTCAGAGTCGTATCACTTGTCTTGCCAGTGATGGGCTTATCACAGCGGTTGCCGGCAATCAGCTTCGTTCCATCCATAAAAGTATTGATGGTCAGCTGACAGTGGTTGCCGCATCCCTGACACTGGATATTGATAACTTTCTGTTCAAAATTCTTTAATTCGGTCAAAGGTAACAACGAAGACACCGCATTTTCAACGGCATGATTTTTGCCATAGAGGGCAGCTCCATAAGCACCCATTAATCCGGCAATATCTGGACGTATGACGGTGACACCCATTTCTTTTTCAAAAGCACGCAAAACAGCTTCGTTGTAAAAGGTTCCGCCCTGAACCACAATCTTTTTACCTAATTGATCTGGGGAAGAACAGCGAATGACTTTATATAAGGCATTTTTGACGACCGAGATTGCCAAACCTGCCGAAATACAGTCGATGTCGGCGCCATCTTTCTGCGCCTGTTTGACGGAGGAATTCATAAAGACGGTGCAGCGGGAACCAAGATCCACCGGCCGGCGCGCAAATAAAGCTTTGCGGGCAAAGTCTTTTACATTAAAACCAAGTGCTTCTGCAAAGGTCTGCAGGAAAGATCCACAACCTGAAGAACAAGCTTCATTCAAGAAGATATCTGCAATGGCACCATCTTCAATCTTGAAGCATTTCATATCTTGTCCGCCGATATCAATGATGAAA
>Ga0183095_10974_pt1 | contig 16484 bp, 19 predicted proteins | sample BioMet4_FD_130346 | JGI IMG/M metagenome (GOLD analysis project Ga0183095, IMG submission 130346) | Microbial communities from bioreactor (seeded with sewage sludge) at LBNL, California, USA - Biofuel metagenome 4 (v2) (version 3) | ecosystem: Engineered > Bioreactor > Anaerobic > Unclassified ...
AACACAGCCGGAAGTGTTGCGATTCATATTGCACTTATTGCCAAATGCTGTGGACATGACAAAGCCAAGAATACAGCAGGCAAAAATACTGACTGTAACTATAATACTGAAGATAAGATGCTCGGCAAAATCAATTTTACCAACATAAGCAATTATAAAAAATACAGCAATCAGCATGGCAATAATCTGTGGTGTGTAATATGGAAGCATAGATGCTTTTACAGTACTCGGACCATTCAATGGATAGTACAAATAAGGGTTTCCAAAATTATGGAGCGGTGTGTCATAATTGGCAATAACGATTGTATCTGCCCTTTTGAGATTGCCGGCGGTGACATTAACCGCTCGCACTTTATAGGTTCCGGCGATTGCCTTTACGTCATAGCCACATTCTTTGAATTTTTTACCTGCAGTACTGCAGAAGGAATCTTTTTCTTTGCGGCTGAAGCGACGTGGAAGTTCAATGCCGAAACGTAGAAATAAATCTCGAATTTCTTCTTTCCCGCTCATTTCTTTTTCCTCTGCCAAGGCCATTTGAACTTGCTTGGCTCATTTCTCTTTGCATTGATTCTTTTCTGCACTAAATAGCTTGTTTCCATTTCATGCATGCAGTTATTCAATGCACGATAGATTGCACCACTATTATTAATGGGAGAACGAAGCATTGTGCCATCTTTATAACGTACACTTAAGAAATCGCCGGCAGCCTCGTGCTTGATTCCCCATTCTGCAACCTCACTCCAACGGATAATATCGCAGGTATCCGGATGGTTATCGGAATACAATATAGCATAGTCATCACAGATTTCCATCTGCAGACGATCATTCACAAAGAACAGTCCAAAGAGAGACAAGGCAATCATGATAACGCCAAGGATCCATACTGAACTGAGCGTTACGACCATGGCTATACCAACCACTAGGACAATGTAGATGGCGGTATAGGGTTTTATGCAGATCTTCTTACGAAGAATACGATCTGCCGGAAGTTCTGCTACTTTAATTGTATGAACATTTTTTTCCATAAAATTCTCCTATCAAATAAAACGGAAATAAAGTATGCTATAATTTGACCGCGAGGATAAAGTTATGAATGGTGGAGCAATTTTTTTAACTGTCTTTAGTTATGTTGTAGGCGGCGTCATGCTGTGGTCAAATCTGAAAGAATATAAAGAGTTCCGCACCAAACTTCAAATTGAATTAAAACGTAAAAAATATGAATGCTATGATTTTGGAAAGATACTGAAAGTAATCTATGCGTTGTTTGCTGTTGTGGGACTTGTGTTTGCTGTCTACGGATATACGATAGCAGACTTCACAACGGCCGCCATCGGCGTTGTAACAGCATTTCTGTTTGTTGGACAAGCGTTTCTTACAAATAAGCGCTATCGAATGTATTACGATGATGAAGCATTTGTTCTTGGCGGAGAACGGGTCAATTATAAAGTTATTTCAGATGTTAAAGAGCTTCGCTTTGTTCCATTTGCATTCAAGCGGATTGTCACGTTCAATGCGAAAGAATATGCAGTATCTTCTGGCTGCTTGAAAGTGATTGACCAGAAAAAACATGAGCTTCATGATAAAAAGAAGGAAAACAAGAAAAAACAGACAGTTCAATGAACTGCCGTTTTTTTTAACGATTCACTTTTTTCATTGCATCAATGAAATCGTAGCTCTCATCACTCGGGACCATCTGACCATAGACCTTGATTCCCTTCTGTTCAACAAGATAATGGATGTTCTCGGCATCTTTTTCGGTGACGGCAACACTTGTCTTGACCTGTACTGTCCCAACTTTACCAGCGATATTGCCGATGTTGACCTCAGTGACAGGGAATCCCTTATCAACGGCTTCACGCAGAGTATCGGTTCCTTTAAAGATGACAAGGATACGATCATTGTCATAACGGTGTTCATTTGGCTCATTCAGACGGGCACATGCTTTATCAATTGTCAATACTGATAAGGCAACTCCAGCAGGGCAAGCCATTTTTAATGCAGTCTTTTGAATGTCGTTCCCGGCTGCTAAATCATCAATGACCATGATTCTTGAAATGTTCAAGAATCTTGTCCAATAGGAAGCAACCTGTCCGTGAATCAAGCGTTCATCAATACGTACTCGTACAATCATGTTATTTCTCCTTTAGTGTACATTATTATTATAGCATTTCTTTTTTTTAGCAATACGTAATACTATTCTACGGTAAAGGCAGGATTATCATCAGCGGCAAAATGGATACCGGCACTGACTCTTGCCTGGTCAAGAACACTCATAACTTGTTTTGTCCGGATCAAGCCAATGGAAGCTTGATTATAGTCCTTCTGATCGACAATTTCCTGCATCATTAAAAACTCGTTGGACATGGGGTCTCCTTCGTCGGCTTCGCCAATCAGTACCGGTTTTTGACCGTTGAGATGCAGAGCCATATTCTTAAATGCGCCAGGGTGCCCGGGAATTTCGATATAGCCTTTGGTTCCCTGCAGAATGGTCGTATTTGGGGAAACACTGTCCTTGGCACCAATACAAACAGCTTTAAAGCCGTCGTAATCCATGGTCAGTATACCGCTGGTATCAATGCCGTTAAAGCCCTTATTAGCAAGATACGTGACCATTCGCGGTGATCCAAAGAGGCCGACCACGAAATGAACATTATATACATTGATGTCATACAATGCACCACCGCTTTCTTCTAATGAGAACGCTGGTTTCACGATTCCCTTTTCATAGTCTTCATACCGACTGGATGGCTTTGAGAAGTTGGCATAAATTAGTTTCAAATCACCAATATCATCCAGATGCGGCATAAGTGCAGCGAAGTTCTTACTGTAGCGTGTTAGGATTGCTTCAAACAAAAGAACACCGCGTTCTTCTGCTTCCTGAATCAGATTCAATGTTTCACCATACCGGGAAGTAAATGGTTTTTCTAAAATCACATTCTTGCCGGCATCAATTGCACGCATGGCATATTCATAGTGCAGTGAATTGATCAAACCAATGTATACCGTATCAAAGCTTTCATCGTTTAAAAAAGCATCGTAATCGGTATATAACTTTGCAAAGCCATACTCTTTCTGCAGTGGTTCGCCCTTGGCACCATTACGGCACCACAAAGCAGTCACGGCAATTTTTGTATCTCTGAAATGTCCTAAGGCACTTTGTACAATGCCGCCGTTTCCTACAACTCCCAATTTCATTTTTCTCTCCTTCAATGATTCCATAGTAGACAGTTGCATTCCAGAGGATATCCAGCAAGATATCGGACACGCCATCACTGGCTGCTTCTTGAATCTCTGGAGTACTATCATCCATTGCAATATGGATGCTGCACTTATTTAGAATCGGAATATCATTGGCACTGTCGCCAATCTCCTTTTGTTTTCATAAATCTACTTAATTAATAATATACAAGAATGAAAAGATACTACAAGAGAAAGAATGAAAATTGTTTGAACAAAATTATAAAATACTCTTTTCAAGGTTCTAAATCCCATGTAGTATTATGAAATAGGTGAGGATGGACAAAGCATATGAGAGGATACTTATTAGTGAGTCATGGTTTTTTTGCCCAGGAGTTGAAGGAATCCGTTAAGATGATTGCTGGCGAAGTTGATCATCTGGAAGCATGCTGTCTTGAAAAGACAGATGGACCGGAAAGCTTTTCTGAAAAATTGCAGAAAGCGGAACAGAAGTTAAGTGATTGTGAGGAACTGATTGTATTTGCAGATATGTTGGGAGGATCCCCATGCAATACAGCATTTCAGTATTTTCATGAAAACCCGAACGTGAACATTATTGCGGGCATGAACTTTCCAATGCTGCTGACGACATTGCTAACACCAGATATTCCTGTGAATGAAATCGTTGCAGCAGGAAAAATGGGCGTGGTTGATGTACGTGCTGCCTCGGCAGCAAACGATTTTGATGTCGATGACTAAATAAATCATCTTTGTTGTGATGAATTAAAAATGGCAGTCATCCATTGCATTTATAATGTATGCAGCGAGATGACTGCTGTATTTATGAGCATATCTTTTCCTCTATTTATAACAATTCTTTTGCAATAATGATTTACCCTGATCGACAGAACAATACTGCGATAGTATTTCTCATATTCCTTGCGTATTGGACTGTTCTTGCTGTCAGTTTGAGTTGTCACTGTCCTTTATTTGAATACTATTTTAATACTGCACCTTGTCTAGTTTTTACGGTTGCTGCAATTTAGTGAGCTTAGAGAAGGATTCTCGGGGTTGTGCAACTAGTCTCAACGATGAAGTGAACCTACTTCTTTGGACAAAATAGCAATCTAGATTTGAAGTGAAAACCATTGCCTGACAAGAATTCAGGTTTTTTTCATTTACCTTCATTTACCGGTTAGGATAGAAATTAATATACTCTTTGACTGCTGTCTTTCGTACATCCAGTGTCGTTAACTCATATGCATGTTCATAGAACATCTCTTCTTTGAATCTGCCAAAGAAGTTTCTTTGACACAATGATTGAAGAAGTTCCCTTTGCGGGACATCGATTGTACAATGCTTTCTATATTTATAAGGGCTGCCAGTAACGGTATTTTTTTCATTATTCTTAATGGTGTCATCTGGATATACGAGCTTAAATGATTAAATATTTCATTTGTAATGATTCTTATAAAAATATTGAATTACGTATTGTTTAAACAAAAAAATATGATATTCTGTTCGTAAAGAGGATGTCAAATATGAATAATTTTGATCGATTCTATCGTAGTGCAATGAAACAATTAGAATTTATGAAAGAAGATCAACGAGCAAACATCGAAAAAGCTGCCGTGATGTTTGCGGAATGCATGAATGATAATGGCATCATTCAGCTTGTTGGTGTTGATCATGGCCGTTCTTTCGCAATGGAACTTGGCTATCGTGCCGGCGGCCTGATGCCATTCCATCAGTTCAATGCAAAGGATTTAGCATTGCGCGGTGTATTGTCACAGCAAGACATCAAACCACAGAATTTTAACAAAAATCCAGGTTATGCACAGAAGTGGGTTGATCTGTATCGGATTGAACCAACCGATATGTTCTTATGTACTTCTAGGACTGGGTGTGAACCTGTGCTGGTCGAAATTACGAAGATGGCAAAGGATCATGGGCATAAAATAATTGCTGTTGTCAGCAAAAAAGCGTCTCATAATTACATGGAGAAGAACCCAGAAGCAGACAACATTTTGAATTATGCGGATTTGATTCTGGATACCTGCACGGAAGAAGTGGATACCGTCGTTGATATAGATGGCAGACAAAAGGCTGGACAGTTGAATACAATCTGTGGAAATGTCTTGGCTCAGATGATTACCGCCGAGACATATCGTTACTTGAAGAACCATGATATTGATTGCCCAGTGCTGCTCAGTGCAAATGTAACTGGTGCAGATGTACATAATCGTAAAATATCCGACCAGTATTTGGGCCGCTGGAATGCTTGAGGCAAATATATGGAAGAAAAAACTTCGATAACAATGGATGTGTTTTTCACTCAGCTAAGTGCTTTGTTGGAAAAAGTGAAAGATAAAGAAACAGAAAATATTGAAAAAGCTGCCAAGATAGTGGCAGAATCGGTCAGTAATGACGGCGTTGTACACGTGTTTGGTTCTGGGCATTCCTTCGGATTTGGTGTTGAAATGACAGGGAGACCAGGAAGCCTTGTACCGGTACATAATATTTCAAGTGATGATTTTGTTGTTGCCGGGAAATATACATGGAAAGATTTTAAAAATCCTGACAATATCTTTGAGAGAAGACCTGGGATAGCCGACCAGCTTTATGATCTCTATGATGTGCGTCCGCAGGACTGCTTTATTATCATTTCGAATTCAGGTATTAATGGATTGGTCATTGATATGGCAATTAAAGCAAAGCAGGAGAATCATCCAGTCATTGTTGTGACAAGCTGGGAGCATACTTCGGCGGAACCTTCCCGCCATCCAAGCGGAAAGAAACTATACCAGCTAGGGGATGTGGTTATTGATAACTGTGGTCCTCGAGGGGATGCATTGATTGAAACAAACGGGCCGGAAAAAATCTGTTCTGTATCCAGCATCACCGGGGCATTTATTGCCCAAGGGATTACTGTTGATGCAATGGAAATCTTGAAAGAAGAAGGAAAAGAAATTCCAATGCTTTTTGAAGAAATGACCGAAAAAGATACGGCACATAATCAGGCATTGCTGGAACACTACAAAGGGAGAATCTGATTATGGCATATGAATTCGAATATATGAATCGCGCGGATTCTCTGCTGCATCAAGTGGCAGAGACAAATAAAGAACAGATCAAGAAACTCGCGAGAATGTTTGCGGATAATATTGAACAGGACAAACTGATCCATACGTTTGGGACCGGTCATTCCCATATGATTGGTATCGAGATGTTTGCACGTGCCGGAGGTCTTGGCAATGTCGATGCGATTCTCGATCCAGATGTCTTGACATCCAATGGTGCACAGCGTTCTGGCGCATTGGAAAAGATCAGCGGTATCTCAGATGTGGTGTTTGATAATTACCATATTGAGAAGGGCGATATTATAATCATTATTTCGAACTCGGGGCGGAACGCAATGCCTGTAGAGATGGCAATGCGCTGTCAAAAAGAAGGTGTTTATGTAGTCGCGGTAACAAGCCTGCAGGCGTCAAAATCTGTCCCATCCCGGCATGCTAGCGGAAAACATTTATATGAGTGTGCCGACATGGTCATTGACAACTGTGTTCCGGCAGGCGATTCCCTAGTCGAATATGGCGGTTTGAAGACTGGGCCAGGCTCGACGATTGCCAGTGTATTTGTAATGGATACAATCGTATCTGAGGCAATAAAGCTGCTGACTTCTGAGGGAAAGAAGCCGCCAGTATTTCAGTCACAGAATGTCGATGGATTTAACAATGACGATATTTATTCTCATTATGGAAGTCGCATCAAGCATTACTAAAAATCACATAATTTTTTATTGTCTAAACAATTGACTATGCGCTTAAAAAGTGTAATAGTTTCACTAGAGAGAGATCTAGACATTAATCTCATTACTATAGTTGAACGCCAGTTAATTATAGGAATGAGAGAATTTAAAGAATTTACAATAAAAAGGAAGGGGAAACAAAATGGCATTAAACATGTTTCAGATTATCCTGATCAGTGCGTGGGCATTCTGGGGCATCATCGATGCACTATCCTATGGCATCGGATTTAACAACTGCATTATGGCCTGTTTATTCACAGGTATCGTTGTTGGCAATCCGAGTTATGGACTAGTGGTTGGTGGTACTCTTCAGATGACACAGTTAGGCGCAGGCACCTATGGTGGCGCTTCGATTCCTAACATCACATCTTCTGGAATGATCACAACCGCATTAGGCGCAGGAACGATTGCTTCCGGCGCATCGATTTCCGAAATTTCTACATCCGCAGTAACAATGGCAGCATCCGTAGGTATTGCACTAGCATCTTTATTCACACAGCTTGATATCTTAGCTCGTTTCTGCAACACATTCTTCCAGCACAGAGCGGATGGATGCGTTGAGAGGGGCGATGAAAAGGGCATTCAGCTCAACAACGTATTGGGTATTATCCCTTGGGGTCTATCCCGTGGGCTTCCAGTCTTCTTCCTGCTGGCGTTTGGACAGGGTCTGGTAGATTCTATTCTTCATGTAGTTCCAGTATGGCTGCTTGACGGTTTCAAGATCGCTGGCGGATTATTACCAGTCGTAGGTTTCGCTATCTTAATGCGTTATCTGCCTGTTAAGAAGACTCCGCAGTATTTGATTCTTGGTTTCGTACTTGCTGCTTATGTAGGACAGTTATCTCCACTGACATCAGCAGTTCTCAAGGATAGCGCATTAACGACATCTGCTGGTTCCATCGGTTTAACAACTCTTGGTGTTTCCTTGATTGGCTTAGTACTGGCACTCAGTACGTATCAGAAAGCTGTTAAGGAATCTGAAACGAAGACAGGAGGCAATGACATCGATGACTGAAGCAAATAAATTTACGAAAAAAGAGCTTCGTAATCTGAATTGGCGTTGGATCTGGCATTCACAAATTGGCTGGAACTACGAACGTATGCAGGGTCTCGGTTATCTGACAACTATGCTGCCGGCAATCGACAAACTGTATGGAGATAATCCAGAACTGAAGAAAAAGGCTCTGGAGACTCATTCCGTATTCTTTAACACAACTCCACAGATGGGCGACATTATTGTCGGTATGGACCTTGCTATTGAGGAACAGGACCCAACGGAAAGTGGCTTAGCAGTTGCCGCATCCATTAAGACCGCATTGATGGGTCCGTTCGCCGGTATCGGTGATACGATTTTCGGAGTTATTACAGGTGCAGTATTTGGATCTATCGCAGCTTCCATGGCAGTCCAGGGAAATGCGTTTGGTACAGGTATTTGGCTGATCTGGAACCTTCTTGTATTGTTCCTCATTCGTCCGAAACTATTTGATTTAGGTTATACACAGGGCGTTAAGCTGGTAACATCGATGAGCGGCAGAATGCAGGCTTTGACAGATGCAGCTGGTGTTCTGGGCTTAACGGTTACAGGTGCTATGATTGCTTCAATGGTCAAGTTCCCTCTTGCTTCTTATAAAGCACAGGTCGGTGTTGACCAGTCTACAGGAAATCCAATCGTCGTGACGTATAACCTCCAGTCCTATGCAGATCAAATTATGCCTAAGCTGTTCCCAGCTCTGTTAGCATGGCTCTGCTACTGGATGCTCGGCAAGAAGTGGATGAACTCCAATAAACTGATTTGGATCATTATCATATTAGCGATATTGCTGAGAGTTATCGGCGTCCTTGCTTAAACATTTCAATGAAGAGGGAGAGTCAAATCTCCCTCTTTTTCTATCGGTGATGTTTAATTAGAGTATGAATATACTAACTGTTTTTACTGAAAAGAAACTGCAGAAGATGGTCCGCAGCTATCGACAGGCCAATCCACAAAAAGAAAGGAATCTGTTGTTCCTCGATTTTGATGGCGTCATTAACGGACCGGGCTTTCATGTGGAAGAACAGGAAGAAGGACCATTTGGTAAGACAGTGGAACTTTATCATCCGGAAGCAATCAATTACTTAAATATAATCGCGTTGGAGTTTCATGTAGAGATAGTGATCTCGAGCAGCTGGCGTCATATGGGATTGGATTACTGCCGCAAATATTTATACCACGCAGGTCTTGACACAAGGGTGCCAATTATCGATACGACAGGCAGAGAGATTCCATACCATCGTTATCGCGAGATCCTGCACTGGTTGGAAACACATCCTAATTTTACTAATTTTGTGATTCTAGATGATCTGGAAATGGATATATTAAGTAATCATCATGTTCGTACCTCTTTTAATACAGGATTAAATAAAGAAAAAGCAGAAGAAGTAAAGAAGCTGTACCGCAGGGGATTTCTTGCGTAGAAAAAATGAGGTGAAAGATGGATCGCGTTACAAATTTTGAAAATATGCATTTTGGCATTTTCATTCATTTTGGTCTTTTCTCAATGGCAGATCAAGGTGAATGGACATGGTTGATGGATCCTGAAGAAAGAAAGAATTATCAACAGCGGTTTGAGACCTTCAATCCAAGCAATCTAAATTGGCATGAAATTGTCCGCATGGCGAAGAATGCGGGTTGCCGCTATATTACCTTGACGACACGGCATCATGATGGCTTTTCATTATACGATACGAGAGGCTTAAATAACTATGATGTCATGCATACGCCGTATCATAAAGATATTGTAAAAGAATTTGTTGAAGAATGCAGACGGCAGGAAATCACACCTTTCCTGTATCATACAACGCTGGATTGGCAGAACCAACTGTTTGAAAATAATTTTCCTGCATATCAGAAATACTTAAGAGATTCGATCGAAATTCTATGCAGGAACTATGGCGATATTGGCGGTTTTTGGTTTGATGGAAACTGGTCCAAAAGAGAAATGGATTGGGAAGAAGATGCTTTATACAGCATGATTCGTTCCTATCAGCCAAATGCAATCCTGATTAATAATTCAGGTCTTTCTAAACGCGGCCAAAGAGGGAATCCATACCTAGATACTCTGACCTTTGAGCAGGGGGAAATCAACGATACGGGAAGCCGTGATAATGGCAGACATTTAGCCATGGAAGCATGTCAGACAATGAATCATCACTGGGGCGCTGCCGAAAATGATCTGGATTATAAGACGCCGCGTGCACTTATTGAAATGCTGAATACATGCCGAAGACAAAATGCCAACTATCTTTTGAATATTGGCCTAAAGGGCGATGGATCTGTACCAATCATGTCTCAGGCACTTTTGCATGAAGTTGGTATCTGGACGACGATGGCGTCGGAATCCTTTTACACAGGTACACTTAGTACAGTCAAAGCAGAGAATGGAGTTTATGGCTTGGACAATGAAACATACACTGACCTTTACTGTCCGGATATTCCATTGCTTGGTGTCAAGAATGTTGTAGAAGAGACAACAGATTTTAAATCCAATATGACATTAACAGGTGCGGTGAAAGAAGCAAAATCAATTCATTGGCTGGACAGTGGAGAAGAATTGAAGTTTGTACAGAACGGATTGCAGATTCAATTGAATGCGACCGGATTCCCATATGGAAGGGATTTGATTGTCCGTATCGCTAGAATTCAATGGAAAGGGTGATGTCATGAAACAAACAGACATAAAAGCAGTCTTATTTGACTATGATGATACGTTGTACTCCCATCGCGATAAACAAGTTCCTCCGCTTACAAAAGAAGCGTTATTTGCGCTTAAAGAGAATGGTTATCTTTTAGGGCTCTGCACGAGTCGTTTTCCTTCGGAACTCCAGTCATTTCCCAAAGATATGAGGCCTCTTTTTGATGCATGGATCGAAGGGACAGGATGTCTGCTCTATTCAAAAGATAAATGTCTGGATTCCCAGGTAATTGCACAAGACACCGTTGAAGAACTGCTGCCTGTTCTTGATGAAGAAGAAATTTCGTATTTGTGGACGACGGATCAGATGGAAGAACATTTTTCCATTGATCCTGGTGAGAATGTCAAAAATCATGTGCTCAGTTGGCGGGGCTATTGTCCAACCATTCAAGCATGGCATGGAGAATCTTTACTGTGCATTACTTACTATCACGCGGATGAGTTGCAGATTCAAAAAATTCTTGCCTATGCGGATCGGATAAAACTCTCACGTTGGGGCAGCGCTGGGCAGATTAACGCAAAGGGAATTGATAAAGCATATGGACTGAGAAAATTTGCTGAAGCATTTCATCTGGATGTCAAACAAATTGCTGTCTTTGGTGATGGCGCCAATGATATCTCAATGGTCGATGCAGCAGGTATCGGTGTAGCAGTTGCAAATGCAAATGAAGAGCTTCAGAAACATGCAGTGATAGTGACGCGGCAATTGAAGAAGGCGGCATTTACGATGCTTGTGTAAAACTTGGTTGGATTACAAATAAAAAAGGAATTCAGATTCTGTTCTTGGATATTGATGGAACGACCTACCAGAACAATATTCATGATGTACCAGTGAATACAAGGAAAGCTTTAAAACAGCTGCGTGAGAATGGGTTCAAGCTGGTCATTGATACATCGCGATCAAAACAGGAAATGGTCCATCTACCAAAAAATTTCCTTGAGGATATGGATGCAGTAATAATGCTGGCAGGTGGACAAATAGAGATTAACGGCAAGACACTGTATCACTATCTTTCGGATGCACATGTTAAAGAAGCTGTTAATTACATGGAAGCCCATAACATTGTCTATCGCTGGGTCGATGATCAGGGAAATGCCTGCTTGAGCAGAGATGTGGAAGAAATCAATGCTAAGTTCTCTCGCTTGTATTCGATGGTGCCGCCGGTAAACAAGTGGAATGGAGAACGATTGGTGCATCTTTTGTATTACACCAATGATGCACAGGAGATCCAAGATATTGATTCTATCTTCTGTACAGAAACACATATTCACTATGGCTTTGGCCATGAACAAGTTGCGCACGGTATGAGCAAAGCTTCATCGATGAAACTCGTTAGTGCAACTTTTGGACTGACGGTTGAAAATGCTGCGGCGTTTGGCGATGGAGCCAATGATGCACAGATGCTTAAAGAAGCAAAGATTGGTGTTGCAATGGGGAATGCATGTGACGCATGTAAAGAAACTGCGAATTATGTTACCGATAATATTGAAGATGATGGCTTTTATAATGCATGCAGACAGTTTGGCTGGATTAAGGAATAAAAAACGGAAGTTTCAAGTGATCGCTCACTTCAAAACTTCTGTTTTTTGTTTGTTATTTAGCTTCTTTCCCGCGGGCATATACCTGAACAACATGATAGTCACGATCTAGGATTACCATATCAGCATCATAGCCATAAGCAATCTTCCCTTTTCGGTCATCCATTTTTAGGTAGCGGGCCGGATTGATGGTTGCCATGTTTATCGCCCAGTCAACTGGAATCTGAACTTTTTCAATCAGATTCTGCAGGCCGATATTGAATTTCAATGTACCGCCAGCCAGAGTGTCGGTACCGCTCAAATATGCAGATCCATTTTCACGGATTTCAATAGACTGTCCACCAAGCTCATATTTTCCTGGTGTACATCCCTTTGCACAGAGAGCATCATCAATCATCATCATATGATCTCTTCCCTTGGCATTGATCAGAGCTCTCATTGCAGGCCACGCAACGTGGTTGCCGTCACAGATCAGTTCACTGTAAGTATCACGCAGGCTCATTGCTGCACCTGGAATACCTGCTTCCCGATGATGCATGTCACTCATTCCGTTGTAGGTATGTGTAATGCCGCGGACACCATTCTGTACAGCTAAGACAGCCTGCTCATAGGTGGCACCGGAATGTCCCAGTGATACGTTCACATTGTTTTCGTAGCAGTAGTGGGTCAAGGCAAAATCAACGTCATTCTCGCATGCAACAGTAATGATGCGTATCAAACCGTGTGCAGATACCTGATAACGTTTAAACTGTTCTACATTAGGAGCAACAATATACTGCTCCGGCTGTGCTCCTTTGTGTTCTTTATTCAGATAAGGCCCCTCAAAATGAATTCCAAGAATTTCAGCACCTTCATCAAAACCGGATTCCTTGACCGCAGCTACATTTGCGACAGCCTTGGTCAGAATTTCTTCACTTTGTGTCACAGTCGTTGGACAGAAGGATGTGATGCCTTCTTGTAAAAGACCCTTCGCCCATTTTTTGAGTCCTTCTGGTTCGGCATCATTTGTATCAAAGCCAAATCCACCATGACAATGAACATCGATCATTCCAGGAATGATGCGCAGCTCTGCATAATCACGATCTGTTTTCTTTAAACCATAGGGGTATATGGCAGTGATCTTTCCTTCCTTGATTTCCACCTGTGCTGGTACAAAAATACTGCTGATCCATACATTTTTGCTTTGGATAATCATAATTTTACCATCCATTTCTATTTGATTGCTTTACGGATAAATCCATTTGATTTGTTCAGATGATCTTCAGCTTCTTCTTTGGAGCACTTCAGTAAGATCATAACAATTGCTGTCTTGACCATACCGCCCGAATCAACTCTGGCTTTCGCTGCATCTTCGTGAGTGCATCCAGTTGCGGCTACGATAATATTCTCTGCCCGGGAGATCAGTTTCTCGTTAGACTGTTTTACGTCGACCATTAAATTCTGGTAGACCTTGCCGCTGAGAATCATGGTGCCTGTGGATATCATGTTCAATATCATTTTTTGTGAAGTACCGGACTTTAAGCGGGTGGAACCTGTCAGCACTTCGGGACCATTATCTGGTTCGATTGCGAGATCTGCGTGTTCTCCAACTTTGGAATTCTTGTTGCATGCAATGGCAACTGTACGGCATCCCAGGGATTTTGCATAATCAATTGCACCAATCACATATGGCGTACGTCCACTTGCAGCAATTCCAATGACGATATCTTCTTTTCGACAGTTGATCTTTTCCAGATCATTTCTGCCAAAGTCTTCATGATCCTCGGCGCCTTCCGCCGCTTTGATGAAAGCACCTTCTCCTCCGGCAATCAGTCCGACTACGGTATCGTAAGAAACGCCAAAGGTTGGCGGGCATTCCACCGCATCCAGCAGTCCTAATCTGCCACTGGTACCGGCACCAATGTAGATAATACGTGCATGGTTCGCAATTGATTGAGCGCTCCATTCGATTGCCTTGGCAATCTGCGGAAGTACTTCCTGAACACCTTTGATGACATTCAGATCTTCCTTGTTCATTGTCTGTACAATCTCCAAAGCACTCATTTCGTCGAGATCCATCGTTGCCGGATTTCGTTTTTCAGTAGTTAATTTGGAAAGGTCTACCATAATTGACATTCCTCCTTGTTTAAACAATTTTTAATAGGTATAATCATTATATACATAAAATGAATCGGGGTATATATGAAAATTTCATATTCAGAGATTTGCATCAATCCTTCGATGCCGATTAAGCAGGCAGGGTTTATCCAGCAGACGAGACCAATTTATTTTTTTCATGATGATTTGCACGCAAGAATTTTGTCGTTGCAGGATGAAAACAGAACGATTCATATGATTTCGTGCGATGCTTTGGGGTTCCCATATGCGTTTCAAAAGAATCTTCAGGCAGCTCTTCAGGCGGAGAGCAATCAGCAGACCGATGTCGTGGTCAGCTGCACCCATACGCATTTCTCGGCAGATCCGGAGAGTCCGTGGTTTCAAAATGAAGTTGAAAAAAAGATTCTTTATGCAATCCGCGCTGCACAATATCGAAAAAGCGAGGAGTTTGGAGTTTCCTTCCAATGTATTCCCTTTGAAGGTGTTGGAAAAAGCAGAATCTCACATCATAACGCAAAAGTTCTCTTGCAACTGTTAACCATCTACGATCATCAAGAGCCATGGATCCGTTTGATGATTCATAATTGTCACCCGACGATTCATCATGGCGAAACGCCGTACTTTACGTCAGAATATCCAGGCTATGTCATTGCAAGATTAAAGGAATTGCATGAAGGTGTTCAGTTCAGTTTCCTGCAGGGAGCGGCTGGCGATGTATCGACAAGATTTACCAGACCTTCGCAGGATTACCAAGGCGTGAAATACTTGGGTAGTAAACTTGTTGATAAAATTGAAGAAATGAGCAGTCAGGATGTTAAGATTCTACCGCTTCGTGAGATTGCTTATGATTCACAGTTCTTAAAACTTGAACATAAGCTGCGTTCCATTGATCTTTCTCAGATGAGAAGTGATATTTCCGATCGCGAGAAAGAGGAGATTCAATTAGGGGCAAAGGTAAATGCATATTTAAGTGAACATCCTGAAAAACTTCAAAGCTTTTATTTGATCTCTGGTGTCCGCATTGGGCCATATCATCTGGTTTTCTGCCCGAGTGAAGCTTTTTCTTGTTATATCGACTGCATTGATCCTTCAAGGACAGCATTGGTCTGCTATTCGAATGGATATGGACCATATATGACAGGAATTCACGATAATTTCATCACGTATGAATCTTTCACGGATACGTTGACAGAACAGACAAAACAGAAGTATATGGAGATTCTTAAGAAAGAAGAAGAGATTTAAGTTCGTTTTCAAAAAAAGAGCTTTAAAATATATCATTTTCTGTCAACATTTGTAAGCGGATACAATATATTAAAAATAGAATGTTTTGCAGGAATACGACATCATGAGAATTCATGGAAGGGAGAGTGAGGGACACTTGATAAAAAAGTATTCAACAATATACCGCGCCCTTTTGCGCAGAATTCAAAGAGGCACCTATCCCGTGGAACAAATGATTCCTACCGAGCGAGAACTGACGGATGAGTTTGGCGTTACACGTAACACTGTTCGACGGGCAATCGATGAATTAATTAATGATGGTCATCTTTACCGTAAACCAGGAAGTGGTGCTTTTGTATGCAGCCCGCCAATTCCACGTTCCATGCAGCGGCTGTCGATCAATGGTGACCGCGAAATGCACAAAAGGTATCAAAAAATTACCGTCCATGTATTAAATCTCGAAGTATTAACAGGTACCGATATTCAGACGGATATTCTAGGACTGAAAAGTTCCGCAAAAGTCTATCATCTGCAGCGGATACAATGTGGGGATGGCAAACCAATTGTCTATGAAAGTATCTATCTTCCTTTCATGTATTTTTCAAAGATAACGAAAGAAGAATGCAGCGCCAGTGTGGAAGAAATAATTATGAAGCATGCACTGTTTGATACTTCTCGCAGACATCGCAGAATTGTTGTAGAAGCAAAAGAATCAATGAAGAGCACGTCGTCTTATCTGGAAGTTCCAATCCGAACAGCTTTATTAAAATTGAAGATAACAGTTCTCCTTGGAAAGAAACCATATTATTATGGATCTGCTTCTTATCCAGGCAGCTCCTATACGTTCTTGGTTGATGATTTATAATTACTTTTGAGAGAATGAGAAGGGGATATGATTCCACTAAAGC